>Ga0255761_10002827_pt1 | contig 15874 bp, 12 predicted proteins | sample 071ome_29_FD_179961 | JGI IMG/M metagenome (GOLD analysis project Ga0255761, IMG submission 179961) | Coastal salt marsh microbial communities from the Groves Creek Marsh, Skidaway Island, Georgia - 071407BT metaG (version 2) | ecosystem: Environmental > Aquatic > Marine > Intertidal zone >... | reverse complement strand
TGTCCAAAATGCGATTACCGTAGACCCCTTAGCACTGGAGCGCATCGAAGTGGCCTTTGGTCCAACCTCCAACGCCTATGGCAGTGACGCCATGGGTGGGGTGATTCATTTCATGACCAAAACGCCTATGTTTTCGGCGGACCGTCATTTGCACGGACAAGCCTATGCCAAATACAGCACCGCCCTTCAAAGTTGGGTCAAGCATGTTGAGTTAACCGGTACTTCTTTGCGGTGGGGCTTCTTTACATCCCTCACGGAGTCAGACTACGGGGACTTACGTGGCGGTCAGCGCATCAATCCCTTCTACGGACAGCTTTACGGTATGCGCTCTTCGTATGCAGTGCGGACTGCTACGGGCGATTCTTTGGTGGCTAATCCACAGCCTTGGGTCCAGAAGGGCAGTGGCTACACGCAGTACGATTTTGTTCAAAAAGTGCTCTACCGAGCACGCTCGGATCGCCGCAATACGTTGAATATTCAAGGATCTACGTCCAGTACTATTCCTCGGTATGATCGCCTCACAGACCCCAGCACGTCCACAGGTTTGAAATACGGAGATTGGTACTACGGTCCGCAGAAGCGCCTCATGGCAAGTTTTAAGCACGATGCGCTGTATGTCCTTGGGTTTGATGGCATCAGCCTGGCGGTTTACCACCAGAATGTGGAAGAAAGCCGAATGACCCGGAAATTCAATCGAACTAAACTGCAAAGTCGCATAGAGAATGTCATGGTGAATGGATTTAACTCCGATGCCATGAAGCGCTGGGGCACCAATACCTTGCGTGCCGGTGTGGACGGCTGGTACCAATCCGTGCAATCGCGGGGTTTTGAATCGGATATTTTCGCGGGTGGCCCTGAAACGCCCATAGACTCACGCTACCCAGGTGGTCGAAATGAGATGTACTCGCTTGCAGCTTTCGCTACGCACATCAATCGAGTGAGTGAGAAACTCACAATTACAGAGGGATTCCGTGTCGGTAATTCTGTTCTCTACAGTGAGTTCAAAGACAAAACTTTCTTTCCATTCCCATACGACTACATCTACCAGCGCATGCCTGTAGCGTCCGGAAGTATCGGCGTCATTTACACCCCCACAGAGGGAAACAAGTACTCGGTGGCTGTTTCAACAGCCTATCGGGTGCCCAACATTGACGACCTCTCAAAGGTGTTTGAGACGGCCCCCGGCATGTTGCTTGTCCCCAATCCTAACCTTCGACCCGAACAGGCCTTTACCCTTGAGCTGGGTAACATTCGCCTTTTCAAAGCGGGGCACAGCATCGAATGGAATCTCTACACGACCTCACTGACAGATGCGTTGATGGTGCAGCCCTTCCGGCTGAATGGAGCGGATTCCGTCTTCTACGATGGAAGTATGGCCGGTGTTTATGCCCAACAAAACGTGCAGCGTGCTGTCATCATGGGCTATTCTGTTAAAGGAAATGTTGTTTTAGGCGGGCCGTGGACCATGCAGGGAATTCTGCAGGGAACCCAAGGCATGTTGGGCTATCCGATGGAAGGGAATTTGGACCATATTCCGCCTGTATCTGGCAAGTTGGCCTTGAATTGGCAACACAACAAATGGACATTTGACTTCTATGGACTTGGGAATGGCTGGAAGCACATTGAAAAATACCAGTTGAACGGAGAAGACAATGAGCAGTACGCCACGCCTGAGGGTATGCCTGCATGGATTACGTGGAATAGCTCTTTAGGGTATGCTGGAAAGAAAGGCGTATCGGTCCAAGTAGGGATTTACAACATTCTGGATACCCAGTACCGAACCTTCGCCAGCGGCATCAATGCGCCAGGGCGAAACGTCCAAACGGCTATTCGCTATACCTTCTAAGTCAAAGAGCCTCCAACCTGCGTACCTTAGGGGAAAGCCTATGTACGCATGAAGAATTTCTTTGGTTTCATCCCTTTGGCCGCCCTAGTGGCTTGCCAGTCGGCACCCATTACCCCATCCGTTCGCCCGTTGAGCTTAATTCCTCAGCCGCTCCTCATGGAAGTGCAAGAGGGGCAACCTGCAGCCAGTATAGATCGGCCCGTTCATTTTGTGAATTTGGAGACCGCTGACTTTGCGTTAACGGAGGCTTGGCCACAAGCGGAAGATGGCTTTCCAATTGTTTTTCGTGGGGGCTTTTCTCCGGAGGATTTTCATGGCGGCCAAGGCGCGGAGGGAGCATACAGCTTGGACGTGTATGGGGATTCCATTGTAGTTCGGACGGACAGCGATGCGGGACGCTACAGCTCGCTTGCGACCCTGATGCAGCTGGTCCCCGTGGAGCATTGGCCCACAGAAAGAGGGGCTGTCCTTCGATTAGGCTTTGAGATGGCACCTGTGCATATTGAAGACCAGCCCCGCTATGCCTACCGCGGTATGCATTTGGACGTTTGCCGCCACTTCATGCCGATTGAATTTATCGAGAAGTACATCGACAACTTGGCCTTGCACAAGTTCAACCGCTTTCATTGGCATTTGACGGAAGACCAAGGCTGGCGGATTGAAATCAAGAAATACCCCAAGCTGACGGAGGTGGGGGCTTGGCGTTCGGCGTCGCAAACCGGTGCCTACAGCGAGCAGCGCTTTGACAGCACCCGCCACGGGGGCTTTTACACGCAGGAAGAGGCGCGCCACATCGTGGACTATGCGGCGAAACGCGGCATTACCGTTATTCCGGAAATTGAAATGCCTGGCCATTCGTTGGCCGCTTTGGCGGCGTACCCTGAGCTGTCCTGCACTGGTGGTCCCATTGAGGTCGCCCACGGATGGGGGGTGTTTGACGATGTCTACTGCGCTGGAAATCCGGAGGTCTACACCTTCTTGGAAGGGGTGTTGGATGAGATCATGGACATCTTTCCCTCGCCCTTGATTCACATTGGGGGCGACGAATGCCCCAAGACCCGCTGGGAGACCTGTTCTAAGTGTCAGCAAGAAATGGCGGGGAACAACCTTAAAAACGAGCATGAACTGCAGTCGTACTTCATCACCCGCATGGAGCGCTACCTCAACGCCCATGGCCGAAACATCATTGGTTGGGACGAAATCCTCGAAGGCGGATTGGCGCCCAATGCGGCGGTGATGTCTTGGCGAGGTGTTGCTGGGGGTATTCAAGCGGCCTCCATGGAGCACAACGTGGTGATGACGCCGGGCAAGCCCCTGTACTTTGACCACTACCAGTTCAACCCTGATGCAGAGCCTGTAGCCATTGGCGGATTTAATTCTTTGGCTAATGTCTATGCGTTTAATCCGGTTGAAGGCGTCCCTGAGGGATACCACAGCTATATTTTGGGTGCTCAAGCCAATGTTTGGACCGAATACATGGAAACCTCCAGCCACGTCGAACACATGGTTCAGCCACGCGCTTCCGCTCTGTCCGAAGTCTTGTGGCTTGGGGCCAAGCGCCCGGGCGAAGATGCTGCCTTCCGGGAAGCCATGGACTACCATGTCCAGCGCCTGAAGGCCCTGGGTTGGAACTATGCGCCCTATGAATTTGAAAAAGCCACCGGGGATGAAGCGCAGTGATTTTCTCAAGCTCGTTAGTGGTGGAGCAGCGCTGACCGCCTTTTTGCCTCCTAAGCTGCGCGCAGCGACGCATTCGAAAAACTACGAGCCGGTGGAGCCGGTTTCCATCGCTACGTGGCGCTTTGGTTTGGAAACCACGGCTGAAGCCATGAAGGTTTTATCGGCGGGGGGTTCTGCTCTGGATGCCACGGAAGCCGGGGTGAAGCTCTGTGAGGCGGATCCCAAGGAGCGTTCGGTGGGCTTGGGTGGGCGACCTGACCGCGACGGCTTTGTGACCCTAGATTCGTGCTGTATGGATCACTTGGGAAACATTGGTTCGGTGGCCGCGGTGGAAAATGTGGTGCATGTGAGTTCGCTCGCTCGGGCCGTGATGGAAAAGACACCGCACGTCATGCTCGTAGGAGAAGGCGCGCGTCAATTTGCCCAGGAAATGGGCTTTCCGCTCCAAGATTTGATGGTCCCAGATTCCAAGCGGGAATGGGAGAAATGGCGCGAGAAATCAGACTACAAGCCCGTCGTTAACATCGAAAACCACGACACCATTGGGCAGTTGTCCTTGGACGAGGAAGGTCGCCTTGCGGGCATTTGCACCACGAGCGGTATGGCCTTCAAAATGCGGGGTCGGGTAGGGGACAGTCCCATTATTGGCGCGGGTCTCTATGTGGATGGGGCCATTGGCGCGGCTACAGCGACAGGGCATGGCGAGGAAGTCATTCGCGTGGTAGGATCCTACCGCGTGGTTTCCGAAATGGAACGCGGTTTTAGCCCGCAGGAGGCTTGTGAGCGCGCGGTCCAAAAGATCTACGAGTTCTTTGAGCGCCGCCAAGCAGGCATACAGGACACGCAAATTGGCTTCATCGCATTGGACAAGCGGGGCCGAACAGGCGCCTTTGCGTTGCGTCCTGGGTTTCAGTACGCCATCGCTCGCGCTGGTTTTGCGCCTGAGTTGGTCGACGTGCGGGCCTTATTAGATGCGTAACGCTTTCGATTTACGAATTCTGTAGAACAGCTAAAAGGGCACGGACTTCGTCGGCATGAACTTCAAGACGTTCACCGTCCAAAATGGCCGAACTGTGCAATTGGCGAAAGCCAAGATCCGTATAGGTCTCGGCATTGCTGGAGCGGATGCCCCCTCCGGGAAGGATTTCAATGCGTTGGCCAGCCTGCTTTTTCAATTCGCGAAGTACACGTAGGTCCACCGATCCGTAGCCTGTTAGAATTCGGCCAAAGCCCGCGCTAACGGCATCTTCGAGTCCTTGGATGGGGTCCGAAAGTTCATCAAATGCGCGGTGCAGCACGCAGGGCAATCCTACTGCTTGTATGAACTGCTTGCAGCGTGGTACGTCCAGTCGTCCTTTGGCCGTGATGCCACCAAAAACTAAGGCATGTGCACCCGCTTTTCGCAAGGCTAGTCCGCTGGCATGCATTTGCGCCCATTCGTCGGAGCTGTACGTGAAGTTCCCCGCTCGCGGCCGGACCATGGCAACTAAGGGAATGTTGACGCTGTGCTTTAGGGCAAAAATCCACTCTGGCGGTGGGGTCAGCCCCCCCACGTGGTAGTCTCTACACACTTCAAGACGCTCTGCACCGGCCTCTACGGCTGTAAAGGCATCTTCCAAAGAAAAAGTGCAGATTTCAAGCATGGCTGTACCAAATATGGCACAATATTTCGGTATACTTGATGCATGAAAAACTACCTGCTCGCCACGGCCATGCTGTTCAGTGCAGCTGCTCAGGCTCAAAAGATTGACCCTGCCTTCGCCCAATTGCCCTACAATATTTTGGGCCAAGACTCCTTGGGGCTGCGCTCCATGTCACCTTCCTTCTTGCAATTGGAGGAGGGGCTCTACCAGGTAGCGTACACGCCCTTCCTGATTACGGCCGAGCTGGAGTTTATCTCTCGTGACAACAACGAACGCCGCGTAACCACCGTAACGGTGACGGCGATCAACAAGAAGCAACAAAAGGCTATCCAGGCGGAGTTTCCGGGTAAAAAGTACGTGATCGACACTGCGGGCTTCAATCCTATGACACACCCCATGGGCATTGCGGCGGTTCTCGAAGATTACCGAAGCAAGGACACCGTGGTGTACGAGCTGCGCTTGGTGCCGGATAAATTGCGTTTGCCAGACTACAGCAAATGGTTGCCATACATTGGCTCGGTTACAGATAGCTTCTTAGTTTCAGAAGATCTCTACTATGTGGAGAGCGACCATGAATTTGAGCGTGGCGATCGTTCCTACAGCATAGATACCACGGACGAGGGTCAGTTGGGGTACCGCATTGACTACAACAGCGATGTGGACGTCATCCTCTACAGCGAGCTTGGCGGCAACACGGGGGGTGAAGTGGTATTTGTCCCGTACAAGTCCAATTTGCTAACAGCGGCACGTGACATGTTCAAGTACTACTTCCCACAGTTCATAGACGGCGATGCGGACTTTGAACTCCGAGTCCGAATGGAAGGCGAAGGCGAAAACACCCGTTATTTCTTGGGTACCCAAAGCAAGCAAAATGGCGTGAGCCATGTAGCTGAGCTAGACCGCCAAGGCTACCTGGATCTGCTCGAGGAAGTCAGCGCTGGTTAATGTGTAAGGCCGTTAAGGCTTCAGAGTAAAGGAAATGGGCAGCAATTCGTCGGCATTGTCCGTGGCGAGTATGCGTCCGCCTTCGGTCGCCATAATGAGTCGAATGGGCTTTTTCTGACGGTAGGTCTGCTCGCGCAGAGCTTGTCGGCACATCCCGCAAGGGGCTAGAGGTTGGGCATTGTGCCCGCTAGGGTCCCGGTACACCAGGGCCATGACTTCGACAGATTCCCCTTCAGATTGCATGTTAGAAACACTCAAGGCCACGCGCTCTGCGCAAATTCCCACGGGATAAGAGGCATTTTCTTGATTGGTGCCTATGTAGACGGCGCCACTTTGAGTCCTAACCGCAGCACTTACATGAAAGCCCGAATAGGGGGCATGGCCCGTACCTAGTCGTTGCACAGCTGCTTCGAGCAAAGCGCGGTCCGTTGCGTTCAGCCCATCTGGCGATTCGTAGGACTCTAGATGGATTTCAATTTTATGGGACATTCGAAGGGTTTAAGTGAGGAAATCTACATAAAAAGACCCACCTAGCCGTATACCTTTGTCCCATGCGCGCGGAAATCATCACGATTGGAACGGAAATTTTATTGGGCCAAACGGTAGACAGCAATTCGGCCTGGATGGGCCAGCGGCTGTCCGAGGTTGGGGTAGAAGTGCAACGCATTACCTCCATTTCTGACCAGCCTTCGGCCATTGTTGCGGCTCTGGATGCGGTGCTTCCATCAACCCAATGGGTGCTCATTACGGGCGGCCTGGGGCCCACCAAAGACGATCTGACCAAGCATGTGTTGACCGACTATTTTGAGGATAGACTGGAGTACCTACCTGAGATATTTGAACACATCGAAGCGCTTTTCGCTAAAATGGGTCGCGTCCCAAATGCGCTAAACCGTCCACAAGCAGATTTTCCCGTTAAAGCAGAGCTGTTGCGCAACGCAATGGGCACGGCTCAAGGCATGCTTTGGACAGAACATGGTCGACGCTATGTATCCATGCCTGGGGTGCCCTATGAGATGAAGCACATCCTGGAAACGGCTGTCCTACCTCTAATGCGCGCTGAACAAGCCGAAATCCACGTGCACCGCTACTTTGTGGTTCAAGGTATTCCAGAATCTGACCTCGCTCTCCGCATTGCCGATTGGGAATCTGCTTTGCCGGAAGGAATCTCCCTGGCCTACTTGCCATCGCCCGGAGTGGTGAAATTGCGGTTGTCTGCCCACGTGGCGTCTGAAGGGGAGCAAGCCATGCGCGCTCAAATGGATCAAGAAGCAGCCGCCCTGAAAGTCCTTCTTGGTGCTGATTGCTATGCAGAAGATCTTTTGCCTCTAGAAGTGGTGGTGGGCGAGCTGTTGAAAGCTGCAGGTCAAACGGTAGCTACGGCTGAGAGTTGCACAGGCGGCTCCATTGCAGCGCGGCTGACGAGCATTCCCGGATCATCCGCCTACCTAATTGGGGGAGTGGTTGCCTACTCCAATACGGTTAAGGAGCAGCAATTGGGTGTCCGAAAAGCAGACCTCTTGGTCCACGGCGCCGTGAGTGAGCCTGTGGTGCGCCAAATGGCGGAGGGAGTCCGCAAGCGCTTAAAAACCGATTGGGCCCTGGCTACGAGTGGCGTTGCAGGTCCAGATGGAGGCTCAGAAGCCAAGCCAGTAGGCACGGTTTGGATTGCGTTGGCCGGTCCAAATGGCACTTGGTCCAAGAAGTTCAGCATGGGCCTGAATCGCAGCCGAACAGTGGAAAAATCCGTTTTGGCCGCCTTAGATGCCTTGCGCAGAGCCCTGGACGGCGGGGAGGCCAAATAGGTGCAGAATTTGGGCCTTAAAAAATCGCCGCAAACCCTTGATAATTGTGGGGAACTTTGCATATCTTTGCGCACCCGTTGTGAAACGGACTCATTCAAGTACTCAGAAGTTATGTCACGAGTTTGTGAAATCACTGGAAAGAAAGCGATGGTCGGGAACCATGTATCTTTCTCCAACAAGAAGAACAAGCGCAAGTTCAACGTGAACCTGTTGCGCAAGCGTTTTTACGTGCCCAGCGAAGATCAGTGGATTACCCTCCGCATCTCTGCTGCTGCGTTGAAGACCATCAACAAGAAAGGTATTGAAGCTGTGCTTGCTGAAGCACGCGCTAACGGCAATGTTGCCATTTAAGTTCTAGACCATGGCTAAGAAAGGCAATCGTATCCAAGTGATTTTGGAGTGCACAGAGCACAAAGAGACCGGCATGCCCGGCACCTCTCGTTACATCACGACCAAGAATAAAAAGAACACACCTGACCGCATGGAGATTAAGAAATTTAATCCCGTATTGAAGCGCATGACGGTGCATAAAGAAATCAAGTAATCATGGCAAAGAAAGTAGTAGCAACCCTGAAAAAAGCAGGTGGTGTTTCATACACCAAGGCCTTCAAGTTGACTAAGTCCCCCAAGGGAGCGTACGCCTTTGAAGAGAAAATCATCATCAAGGACGACGTTAACAACTTCTTTAACAGCTAAGATTGAAACGCTCACACGTTCAAACTTCAAGCCGCTCCTTCCGAGCGGCTTTTTTTTAACTTGTAGGTATGGCATTGTTTGGATTAGGTAAAACCCGCGAATCGCTGCTAGGCAAATTGAGCCGAGCGGTCGTTGGGCGCTCGACGGTAGACGACGAAGTACTCGACCAGCTGGAAGAGGCTTTGGTGGCCGCAGACGTGGGCGTTGATACGGCTGTGGCCGTGGTTGAATCCCTCCAAGAGCGAGTAGCTAAGGACAAGTACGTCGGCGAAGAGGAGCTCAAGGCCATGATACGTGAGACCCTGTTGGCTTCCCTTTCGGGTAAGCAATCAGGACCCCAAGCCCTCACCAGCCCTGGCCCCCATGTCGCGCTCATCGTTGGGGTAAATGGGGTGGGAAAGACCACGAGCATCGGCAAATTGGCGCATTACTACAAGGCGCAGGGCTGCAAAGTCTTGTTGGGCGCTGCGGACACCTTCCGCGCAGCGGCGGTAGATCAGCTCATTATCTGGAGCAAGCGCGTGGAGGTGCCCATCGTGGAAAAAGGCATGAACACAGACCCAGCCGCTGTGGCCTATGCTGCGGTAGAGGAAGGGGTGAAGCAGGGTTCCGATGTGGTCCTGGTGGATACGGCGGGCCGATTGCACAACAAGGTCAACCTGATGAATGAGCTTGGGAAGATCAAACGCGTGATGGAAAAAGTTCAGCCTGGGACGCCGCATGAGGTGCTTTTGGTGCTGGACGCTTCAACGGGCCAAAACGCCGTAAACCAAGCCGTTGAGTTTTCTAAGGTGACGGATGTGACCGGCTTGATTCTCACCAAAATGGACGGCACCGCCAAAGGGGGCGTAGCCCTCGCCATCGCGCACAAACTTCAAATCCCCGTACGCTTTGTGGGGGTCGGTGAAGGCATGGACGACTTGGTCCCCTTCGACGCCACGGCGTACGTTAACGCACTATTTGCATGAAAACCAAAGAAGAAATAACCGCGAACTGGTTGCCCCGGTACACCGGTCTGGCGTTGGAAGACTTTTCGGAGTACATCCTTTTGACCAATTTCACGGACTACCTCCACCGCTTCGTGGAGATGACCGGCGGTCACATTGTGGACGCCAGCAAGTCTATGGCCTGCGCGCAAGGCGATGGCATGACCATGATCAACTTTGGCATGGGAAGCCCAAATGCCGCGACCATCAGCGATTTGCTGAGTGCTATCAAGCCCAAGGCAGTACTTTTTTTGGGCAAGTGTGGCGGTTTGAAGAAGCGCACCGAAATTGGCGATTACATCGTGCCGATCGGTGCTATTCGCGGCGAAGGGGCCAGCAATGAGTACTTCCCTCCCGAGGTGCCTGCCTTGCCAGCATTTTCGCTTCAGCGAGCCGTTTCGCACATTATCCGAAACCGAGAACTCGACTACTGGACCGGAACTGTGTACACCACCAACCGCCGCGTGTGGGAGCACGATGAAAAATTCAAGGCCTATTTGGAAGAGGTCCGGGCCATGGCGATTGATATGGAAACGGCGACCCTCTTTTCGGCCGGATTTAAAAACCGCATTCCCCTTGGAGCACTTCTACTGGTGTCGGATCAGCCCATGGTGCCTGAAGGGGTGAAGACAGAGGCGAGCGACCAGAAGGTCAGCAGCAACTACGTGAACACCCATATTTCTCTTGGTATTGAAGCCCTTGAGGAAATTAGAAGTGAAGGGCTTTCGGTTCGTCACTTGAAGTTTTAATTGAAGACATGAGAACGCGTTCGGCGAAGAAAAATCGCATCAATGTGATCACCTTGGGGTGCTCCAAAAACGTTTACGATAGTGAAGTCCTGATGGGCCAATTGAAGGCGTCCGGAAAGGACGTCGTCCACGAAGAAGAGGGCCGCATTGTGGTCATCAACACCTGTGGCTTCATTGACAATGCCAAGGAAGAATCGGTCAATACCATCTTGGATGCCGTGCAGGCCAAGGAGAATGGGGACATTGACAAAGTGTTCGTCACGGGTTGCTTGTCGGAACGCTATAAGCCAGACCTGGAGCGCGAGATTCCCAATGTGGATCAGTACTTTGGGACGCGTGACCTGCCCTTGCTGTTGAAGGCTTTGGGGGCGGATTACAAGAAGGAACTCGTGGGCGAACGCTTGACCTCGACGCCACAGCACTATGCGTACTTGAAAATTTCCGAAGGCTGCGACCGTCCCTGTTCGTTCTGCGCCATCCCCTTAATGCGCGGGGGGCACAAGAGCACGCCGATGGAAGATTTGGTGACGGAGGCGCAAAAACTGGCCGCTAAGGGGGTGGTTGAGCTCATTCTGATCGCCCAAGACCTGACGTACTACGGCCTGGACCTCTACAAAAAGCGTCGTTTGGCGGACTTGGTGACGGCTTTAAGTGGAGTAGAGGGCATTGCGTGGATTCGCTTGCACTACATGTTCCCCACGGGATTCCCAGAGGATGTGCTGGACGTTATTCGTGAAAATCCAAAGGTCTGCGCCTACATTGACATTCCCTTGCAGCATATTTCGGACCCCATGCTGAAGAGCATGCGCCGCGGCACGACGATGGCAAAGACCAACGCCTTGTTGGAAGCGATGCGGACGAAGGTGCCGGGAATGGCCATTCGGACCACTCTGATCACCGGCTATCCAGGCGAAACCGAGGAGGACTTCCAAACCATGCTGCAGTGGGTGAAGGACCAGCGCTTTGAACGCCTGGGCGTCTTTACCTACAGCCACGAGGAAAACACCCATGCCTTTGCCTTGGAGGACGATGTTCCCGCCGAGGTCAAGCAGGAGCGTTTGAACGCCATCATGGAGGCGCAGTCCGAAATTTCTGCCGAACTCAACGAGGCCAAAATTGGGCAGCGCGTGACCTGCATCATTGACCGCGTGGAGGCGGACGGGACCTACGTGGGCCGAACCGAACACGACAGCCCCGACGTCGACAACGAAGTCTACATCACGGCACCCGAGGTGCACCTGAAGAAAGGCACCTTCGTCGAGGTGGAAATCACCGGCGCGACGGAGTACGATTTGGAGGCGGTCTTGGTCTAAAATCGTTGATAACTTCTCGGGAAAAACCTAGAATGGGCCCCGAGAATCTAGGGGGCAGGCGGTATTTTTAAAGTTCGCATGTACCTCGTATTTGACACTGAAACGACTGGCTTACCGCAGCGCTGGGATGCGCCGTTGGAAGATGTCGACAATTGGCCCCGAGTGGTTCAATTGGCGTGGCAACTGCATGACGCCCAGGGGGCTTTGGTGGAGGCCAAGGACTTCCTGATCTATCCAGAGGGTTTCAACATCCCCTACGGTGCGGAAAAGGTGCACGGCATTTCCACCCAGCTTGCCCAAGCGCAAGGGCATCCCATGTCCGAGGTTCTCGACGCTTTTGAATCCGCCCTGTCGCGCTCCACGCATATGGTCGGGCACAATTTGCGCTTTGACCTGCAAGTGATGGGGGCGGAGTACATCCGGGCCACGCGGAATCCTGCCCGCTTGAAATTGCCCGTTCTCGATACCTGTACCCAAGCTACGGCTCAAGTCACCAAAATCATCGGCGGCAAGGGCAGCGGTTTTAAGATCCCGAAGCTGGGCGAGCTTCATGCGCACTTGTTTCAGCAAGAGTTTGCCGAGGCGCACAATGCGACGGCGGACGTAGAGGCGTCTGCGCGCTGTTTCTTGGAATTGGTCCGAATGGGCCACTGGGCCCCTGAAAAGCTCGGCTGGGATGGCGCTGCCCTCGCGGCGTTCCAAGCGCAACATCCCGGTCCCATCGCGCCCGTTGGCCTGAAGCATCTCAACCTCAAAGCAGAAAGCGCTCGTCTTAAGGTGGGGCCTGCAGCTGCGGGTATCCCAGCCGGCATACCCCCGACAGCTCCATCCCCCGTTGATGTGCCGCGGGCAGCTGCCCCAACGGTTTCTTCGCCTACAGATTCTGCACCTGAGGCGGCCCCCGCTTTGGGTGCTCCCACGCCCGTTTCTGCGGCCCCGGATGTAGCGCCTCACTTTTTTCATATCCACGCCCACAGCCAGTTCAGCATCCTGCAGGCTACGGCCAAGGTGCCCATGATGGTCAAGCGGGCCGTGGCCGACGGCCAGCCCGCGGTGGCCCTGACGGATTTGGGCAACATGATGGGTGCCTTCCAGTTTGTGAAGGCCGTCAGCGATCACAACAAGGCCCGTCCGGAGGGTCAGCCCGAACTCAAAGCCATCCTAGGCTATGAGGCCTACGTCTGCCGGGACCGACTGGATAAGAGCCAGAAAGACGATGGCTTTCAAATTCCCTTGCTCGCGAAAAACAAGACGGGCTACCACAACCTGGCTCGCTTGAGTTCTTCCGCCTTCATTGAGGGCTTCTACTACGTTCCGCGTATTGACAAGGACCTCTTAGCGGCGCACTCCGAAGGCGTGATGTGCACTACTGGCGGACTATATGGCGAAGTGCCGCAATTGCTGCTCAACGTCGGCGAAAAGCAGGCCGAAGAGGCCTTCCTCTGGTACAAGGAACAGTTTGGCGAGGATTTCTACGCGGAAATCAACCGCCACGGCCTGCCGGAAGAAGATGTTATCAACGAGGCTTTGCTGCGCTTTTGCGCCCAGTACGGGGTCAAGGCTATCGCCGCGAACAACGCCTACTATCTGGACCGCGAGGAATCGGAGGCCCATGACATCTTGCTCTGCGTCAAGGAGAACGAGAAAAAGGCCACGCCTATTGGCCGAGGCCGTGGCTTCCGCTACGGATTCCCCAACGATCAGTTCTACCTGCCCACACGGGCGGAAATGGCCCAGCGCTTTGCAGACGCACCACAGCTGCTCGATGCGCTCCAGGAAATCAGTGCCAAGGTGGAGAACTACGCGCTTGCTCGAGACGTCCTCTTGCCCAAGTTTGACATCCCAGCCGAGTTTGTCCATGCAGAAGATGCAGGCGATGGCGGAAAACGGGGTGAAAACGCCTTCTTGCGCCACCTCACCTTGGAAGGCGCTCGTGCGCGCTACGGCGAAATCACACCAGAAATCCAAGAGCGCTTGGACTTTGAGTTGGCCACTATTGAACGCACGGGCTATCCGGGCTATTTCTTGATTGTTCAGGATTTTTGCCGGGCAGCCCGCGACATGGGGGTGAGTGTAGGGCCAGGTCGAGGCTCAGCGGCAGGTTCGGCCGTTGCCTACTGCATTGGCATTACCAACGTAGACCCTATTGCCTACGACCTCCTGTTTGAGAGATTCCTCAATCCCGACCGCGTCAGCCTGCCGGATATTGATATTGACTTCGACGATCGGGGTCGCGACAAGGTGATTCAGTACGTCATTGACAAGTACGGCGCGAGCCAAGTAGCGCAGATCATCACCTACGGTTCCATGGCCGCCAAATCCGCGATCAAAGACGCCGCGCGCGCCTTGGATCTGAGTTTTGAAGAAGCGGACAAGATGACCAAGCAGGTCCCAGACAACCAAAGCCTTGCAAAAATCCTGGGCTTGGACGACAAGGCCTTGCGGGAATCGTTCCGAGGCGACGACTACGAAAAGGCGCAGTCCCTCCGCGATATGGCGAGCCAAAAAGACGGAACGGGTGAGGCCCTCAACCAAGCCAAGGTTTTGGAAGGTTCGCTGCGCAACACCGGCATTCACGCCTGCGGCGTCATCATTACCCCCTCGGACATTCGAGACCTCATTCCCGTCGCTACCGCTAAGGACAGTGACATGTGGTGCACCCAGTACGACAACGCGGTGGTGGAATCGGCCGGCTTGCTGAAAATGGACTTCTTGGGACTGAAGACCCTCACCTTGATCAAGGACGCCGTCGCCCTGGTTAAAAAGCGCCACGGGGTAGAACTCGATATGGAGGCCATCCCCATCGACGATGTGAAGACCTACGAACTCTTCCAGCGCGGCGAAACGGTGGGCATCTTCCAGTACGAATCGCCCGGTATGCAAAAGCACCTCAAGGACCTGAAACCTACGGTGTTTGGGGATTTGATCGCTATGAACGCTTTATACCGTCCGGGTCCCTTGGAGTACATCCCGTCCTTCATTCGGCGCAAGCATGGCGTGGAACCCATTACCTACGACTTGGCGGACATGGAGGAATACCTGAAGGAAACCTACGGTATTACCGTCTATCAGGAGCAGGTCATGTTGCTTTCCCAGAAATTGGCAGGATTCACGAAGGGTGAGGCGGACGTCCTGCGCAAAGCCATGGGTAAGAAGCTCAAGGACGTTCTGGACAAGATGAAGCCCAAGTTTGTTGAGGGGGGCGCCGAGCGCGGTCACGATGCCACAGTGCTCGAGAAGATTTGGAAGGACTGGGAAGCCTTTGCCTCCTATGCATTCAACAAGTCGCATTCGACCTGTTACGCCTGGATTGCCTACCAAACGGCCTACCTCAAAGCGCATTATCCGGCCGAATACATGGCCGCCGTCCTGTCGAACAACATGAACGACATCAAGCAAGTCAGCTTCTTTATGGAGGAGTGCAAGCGCATGAAGATGGACGTTCTGGGCCCGGATGTCAATGAATCAGACGGTACGTTTACCGTCAACGAGAAGGGGGCCTTGCGCTTTGGTTTACTGGGCATGCGTGGGGTAGGGGGTTCCGCGGTGGAATTCCTCCTAAAAGACCGCGAGGAAAAAGGACCCTATGAATCCGTCTTTGACATGGCTCGGCGCGTGGACCTCCGCATCGTCAACAAGGGCACATGGGAAGCCCTGGCCCTGGGTGGTGCCTTTGACAGCTTCCCGGGCATGCACCGAGCGCTGCTCTTCCACGAAGAAGTGGAAGGCAAGAACTTTCTAGAAAAAGTGCGGCGCTACGGGCAGGGGTTCCAAGACCAGGAGAATTCCGCCCAGGTGTCGCTCTTTGGGGAGGACACAGGGGTTGCCATTCCTGAGCCTGAGTTGCCGGAAGTGCCTGTTTGGAACGCCATGGAACTGCTAAAGCGGGAGAAGGACGTGAATGGTATCTACCTGAGCGCTCACCCTTTGGATACCTACAAGTTTGAAATTCAAACGTTTGCTAAGAACAAGCTCAGCGAACTGGAGAATCTAGATGCCTTTGTCCAAGGAGCAGGCAGTCGGGACTTTGCCGTGGCGGGCTTGATCTCCAATGTGAACATTCGGACTACCCGCACGGGTAAGGAAATGGGCTCCTTCATGCTGGAAGACCACGAAGGAAGCCGGGAGTTTGTCCTCTTTGGCCAGGCCTTCTTGGATTTCCGGAGCTTCTTTGTCAATGATCTAATGGTCTTGGTTCGCGTCCGCGTGCA
>Ga0255761_10002805_pt1 | contig 15924 bp, 19 predicted proteins | sample 071ome_29_FD_179961 | JGI IMG/M metagenome (GOLD analysis project Ga0255761, IMG submission 179961) | Coastal salt marsh microbial communities from the Groves Creek Marsh, Skidaway Island, Georgia - 071407BT metaG (version 2) | ecosystem: Environmental > Aquatic > Marine > Intertidal zone >... | reverse complement strand
AATCTTTGGAAGCGCAGTTCTTTCATCACTGAACACTAGTTCGTAAGGTTAAGCTTTGGCAGGGCTGACCTGCATCCCGCGAGCCGCATAAGGTTTGGATCCCGTCAATAGACCACCTGATTTCCACTTCATAGGTCCCGGCGGCGCCACTGACCGCTTCAATGCGACTGGCTCCAAGTGGCAGGACTCCCTCCACAGATAACGTCGTGCAGATGGGGAAGGTTTCTCCAGCTAGATTTTGCGACCGAACGGAGCAAGCCCATCTCGCAAGATCATAAGTGGCAAGCTGAGCCGAGGTGCACGTTGTACTTGAGCAATTCACCGCGCCCACTGGTGGCACGTCGCCAACCCCTAACGCATAAGTCTGGTTCCGATTAATTCGAACCCGGTCCAGGACATCATTGGCCAACTGCACCGCTGTGAGCCTGAAGTTAACATCTCGCGTCAGTTGCATGCTGGTCACTTGTAGACCAGCGACACCAAGTACACCTACCGACAAAATAACCAGTGTCACTAGCAGCTCAACCAGAGTGACTCCTCGTGACAAGACCTTTGACCGACTCAACATCCGGAGAAATCCGAGAGCCGTGCGCGACCAGCAACCGCAATATCAATTTGTCTGCCCGCTAATCCATCACGACAGATGGTCATCGATCGGGTGCCGCCACCCGAGTTTGTCAGCCCACCTAGGCCATCAAACGATATGCTTGAAACGCCTCCCGAAATCACCACATTGAGGGCATCGTTTAAAGCACCGAATCGCCTGATCAAACTGCCCGAGCAGTTGCCAGGATTGCCAACAACAACACAATAACCACCTCCAAGCGTGTCCGATGCCTCGGCAGATACGGCTTGCAGTGACACGGTCGCATCGCGTTTCAAAGCCTCGCTTCGCGCAAGGGCAAGTGCCGCCAATAAATCATTTCCGGCCGATGAAATACTAGATTGGGCAGTAAGCGACTGATAAGTGGGGACGCCAACCGATAACGCAATGGCCAAAACGGCAAGCGTGACCATGAGCTCGATAAGGGTAAAACCTTGATAGACTGCGCGAGACAACGGGGTTGATCGACTTGGCGACTGGCGCCGTGGCGACGGACTAACCGCTTCCCGCGAGGCAAACGCCATGGTCATTGCCTTATTCAAGCCACTTCCCATTAATAGACCGTCTGCGTTCCATCTAGCGCAATCCGAACGCAGTCACCGCTGCATGATCCGGACACCGGGGTCGCCGTCACAGCATAAGTGGTCGCTGCGGCGCTCACGACGGCGATGACATACTGCTGCTCTCCATCGACCGGTGATGCTGCATTGCAGGCGCTGCCTGAGCCGACGTAAGTGAAATTGTTGGTGTAGAACCGCTCGACTGCGATGGTGCAGGCTTTGGCGTCAAGCACTGCCTGGTTGAAGTAGGTGCTTTGAATGTAGTTCTGATAGGTTGGCAACGCGATTGCAGAGATGATCGCCATAATCGCGACAGCGATCATGAGTTCAACCAAGGTAAATCCCTGCGTTTTTGACGATTTCAAGACAGGAGCTCCCCCTATTGGATCTCCCTATCGTAACGCTTTGGGAAGAGAAAACTCTACCGTCTCCTCCGCGACTTTAATCTCACCTTGAAATTGACCGCCGGCCTCTTCTAAACGCTGGATTACCGCTTGAACCAAGACTTCGGGGGCTGATGCGCCAGAGGTAACGCCGACCGTCTTTATCCCGCGCAGCCAATCCTTCTCCACTTCATCTGCACGATCGATGAGAAACGCTCGAGCGCCCAGGCGCTCAGCCAACTCTCGGAGTCGATTAGAGTTAGAGGAATTCTTGGAGCCCACGACCAGGATTAACTCGCTCTCTTTGGCAAGCGCCTTGACCGCATCTTGCCTGTTTTGCGTTGCGTAGCAGATGTCATCTTTCCGTGGCCCGTTAATGTTAGGAAACCGCTTGCGCAATGCACTGATCACCTCTTCGGTATCATCCACAGACAGCGTGGTCTGAGTAACAAACTGAAGGCGGTCAGGATCAATCCCAGTCAAAGCATCGACATCCTCGGGCGATTCAATAAGCAATGCGCGGCTAGACGCGTCGCTCGGCATTTGGCCGAGTGTTCCCTCGACCTCCGGGTGCCCCTCGTGCCCAATCAATATGACATCAAGACTTTCCTTGGCTGCCTTCGTTACCTCCATGTGCACCTTAGTGACAAGCGGACAGGTTGCGTCAAACACATGCAGCCCCTTGTCCTCAGCCGCCTTTTCAACAGCCTTAGATACGCCATGTGCACTAAAGATACAGGTCGACCCAGCGGGAATCTCGTCAATTTCCTCGACAAACACAGCGCCTCGCTGTGTCAGCGTCTCAACGACGTGTTTGTTATGAACTACCTCATGGCGAACATAAATGGGGGCCCCGAACTGGTCCAATGCGCGTTCAACAATCGCGATGGCTCGATCCACACCTGCACAGAATCCGCGGGGATTGGCTAATCGAATAGTAAAGGGCTCAATACTCATCCCTTGGCGATCTCGCTGGTTACCTGAACAACCTCAATGATCTCTGCTTCGAAGACAATCTCTCGCCCAGCCAGCGGGTGATTGAAATCAACCTCGACCACCTCTTCTCGGACCTGCTTGATGATGCCTGGCAACTCTCCCTCTGGGCCTTGAAACGAAACCACGAGCCCTTCTTCTAACAGTAGTTCTCGTGCGAAATCACTCCGCTTCATCCAGTGAATATTATCCTCGTTTACCGCGCCAAACCCCTGATCACTTGAAAGCGTGACATGGGTTTGGTCACCCGCAAATAGACCCACCAAAGCCTGCTCAAAGCCGGGCAGAAGACTACCATCTGCAAATTTGAACGTTGCGCCAGACGCGCCCGTTTGATCAATCAACTGACCATCGGGCAAAGACAGCCTAAAGTTCAAAGTCACTTCTGTTCCTGGGCCTATTGGTACACGGCTCAAGCCTTTTCTCCTTCCGCTTTGAAAAAATCAACGATCAAGCATGCAGCGCCAATCGAAATCGAGGCATCTGCAACATTAAAAGCGGGGAAGTAGTATTCCCGCCAATGGACTGAAATAAAGTCAATCACGTACCCAAGCGCGGCGCGATCAATGAGATTGCCGATAGCGCCTGCCAGCACCAAAACCAGGCCTGCCCGGAGCCAGACCTGTCCTTCCTTTAGAGATCGAAGCCACACTGCGATAGCTACGCTGACTACTGAAGAAAGGATTAGCAGAAACCAACGCTGCCACCCGCCTGCATCACTCAAAAAGCTGAATGCAGCGCCCTCGTTATAAAGGACAACAATTTGAAGCCATGACGATAGCATCCAGCGATCACAGGCGGCATAGGTACAAAGCCCTAAGGCGCTATCGATCCAGTGCTTTGACAGTTGATCGAGCAGCACAATCCCCGCAATGACCGCCCAATGCCTCATTGATGACCAACCATTCATTGATGACCAAAAAATGATTTAACGCGACTGACGTCTTCAGAAATCGCTATTTTAAGCGCATCGAGGGACTCGAATTTTTTCTCGTCTCTTATCTTCGCGACAAACTCAATCACCGCTTTTGTGCCATAGACCTCTCGATCTAGCCCAAAGAAGTGAACCTCCAAGATAGGCTTTAATGCACCATCTTCCACCGTCGGGCGCACCCCAACATTCGCCACGCCATCAAATTGCTCACCGCCAAGCGCACCTCGAACGGCATAAACGCCACTAAGGGGTGCGGTGTACCGATGCAGTTGAATATTGGCCGTCGGCACGCCGAGCGTTCGGCCTATTTGCTTTCCATAGACGATTCGTCCAGAGATCGTGTAAGGGCGACCCAATAGCGCCTTGGCCTCTTCAAACCGCCCTTCGCTCAGACAGGCACGAATCCGTGTGCTGCTAACCCGTTGCGCGCCCTCAGTAATCGTTCCAAAGTCGCTTACTAAAAACCCGTTTTGATTCCCGGCGCGCTTCATTGCATCAAACCCGCCTGACCGGTCCGCACCAAAACGGAAATCGTCGCCCACGAATACCGCCTTGGGCGCAAGTTCATCCACCACGAACTGAACGAAAGCCTCACCCGACATCGACCGGGTCGCCTCGTTAAACTTCATACAAAGAATGCGGTCCACACCGTGCTGCGATAGACACTCTACTTTTTCAGCAAACCGGGTGAGTCGCGCAGGCGCCTTAAACTCATCGAAGAATTCTTTTGGCTGCGGCTCAAAACACACCAACATCGAATCCACACTATCCTTTGTCGCTTGGCTTTTCACTGCTGCCAAGATGGCCTGATGCCCAAGATGGACGCCATCGAAGTTGCCGATGGTGACGACGCATCCCTTGTCCGATTCAGTGATATTGCGGCGCCCCCGAATCACTCTCATTGATCCACATTCCTCAATTGCGCTTGCCTTACACCCAGCAACAGCATCACTATGCCGTAGAGCATTGCTCCACCCAAACTAAGGCTCAACAGCCAAGCTGCTTTAACGCTGACGTCAGCAGAAAGCCATTGGTCAGTCGCAGGCACCACGAATTCAATTCCAAGCACCATTACTCCCGTTGCAATCGCTATTTGAAGCGCAAGTTTCGGCCAACCACTTAAGGGCCGATACACCTCATTCATTCTGAGCCTACGCCAGAGTAAAAACGCGTTGATAAACGCCGATGCTGACGTTGCCAATGCGAGCCCGATATGACCTAACCACACAATTAGCAGCGCATTTAAAATCATATTAGATACCAAAGCCACGATGCCAATTTCCACGGGTGACTTCATGTCCTGCCTTGCGAAAAACCCAGGCGCTAGGATTTTCACAAACATGTGCCCTAGCAACCCTGCAGCGTAGGCCTGCAAAGCCAGCGCCGCCATAGACACATCAAGGGCGGTCATCGCACCTCGATAAAAGATCGTGGTGATTAGTGGTTCCGCTAACACGAGCAAGGCAACAGATGCGGGCACGCCTAATATGGCAACCCATCTTAGTCCCCAATCGAGTTTGCTCGAGAATGCCGCCATATCATCCTCGGCAGCATCTGCTGACAACGAAGGCAAAATCACTGTTGCCAGTGCGATACCAATAAGCGCAAGTGGTAATTCAAGCAGTCGGTCGGCGTAGTACAACCAAGAAATCGAGCCTTTAACCAAAAACGTGGCCAGCATCGTGTCGATCAATAAATTCAATTGGCTCACCGAGGCGCCAAAGAGCGCTGGCAGCATTAACACGAATACTTGTTTGACGCGAGGGTGTCGAACATTCAGTTTAGGGTTCGGCACCAATCCCAGTCTGGCTAGCGACGGTAACTGAAACCCCAGTTGCAATAGTCCTGCAACCAGTACACTGATCGCTAACCCTTCAACCGGCAGTTCGAGATACTCCTGGCCCAAAAAAGCGCCTGCGATTAAACACACGTTAAGAATCACCGGCGTGAAGGCGGGCACTGCAAACTTGCCATAAGCGTTAAGGATCGACCCAGCAAAGGCAGTGAGGGAGATAAGCGCAAGGTAAGGGAAGGTAAATTTGAGCAATTGCCCCGCTAACTGCAATTGTGCGTCGTCCTCCTGAATGACATAGCCAAAGCCAAAGAGCATGACCAAGTAGGCCGAGCCGAGCACCCCAATGACCGTGATGCCGAAAAGCACGCAGCTCAGCGCGCCAGAGACGTAGTGGATAAGGTCTTGCACTGCTTCCTTACCAGAGCGCTTCGCTTCAGCAAGGACGGGGACGAACGCTTGGGAGAAGGCGCCCTCTGCAAACATTCTTCGAAAAAAATTAGGGATTTTGAACGCCAAGAAAAATGCGTCGGCGTTTGCGCTGGCTCCGAAAAAGTAAGCCAGCACAACATCGCGAGCAAGACCTAATATTCGCGACAGGAAGGTCATTCCGGATACAATGATGCCTGAACGCATCAACCGGCTCTCACCCTCCGCTGCTTGAACAGCCATTGGCTCTATCTCGACATGCTTCTTCTTTAGTTTAAGCCGCCTAAGGGCTGAGAGCGACCATCTCACCAGGGACGTTCCTCACTCCGCCCTGGCAAGACCTGCCAGTCATCGATCGACTGTCGGTGTGTCGTCAATCGGCCATCAACCCGTCGCGGACATCGCCCTCCATGCGTAATCCACAGATTCTAGGGACAATTCGATAAACCATCTGGCCTCAAACGCGCGATTTACACTAATCAAGTGTGATTGACAAAAAGCCTTTCAATCGGCATATTAGCGCGCTCAATTTTTGCCATATTCAGGAAACCATTCGTGGCCAATTCAGCTCAATCAAAGAAGCGCGCTCGCCAAGCAGAGGTACGACGCCAACGCAACGCCAGCCAGCGATCCGCTATGCGAACGGCGATTAAGAAAACGATTTCTGCCATTCAAGGCGGCGACCAAGCCGTAGCCACAGCAGCCTACGCATCAGCCGTACCGATTATTGATCGAGCCGTGAACCATGGCCTGATTCATAAAAACAAAGCGTCCAGGCACAAATCGCGCTTGAACGCGGCAGTAAAAGCCATCGGCGCATAGTCCGAACCACACTGGAGTGTGCAGATCACACTCCAGGCGCCTCGTTTCACAGCGGAAGAAGATCATCCCTGTGAATCACCTCATCTACCACCAGATATCCCAGAACCCCTTCTATGTCTTGAGTCTTGCACCCTTTGATCCGATGCAGTTCCTGGCTGGAGTAATTCGTTAAGCCTCTAGCCACTTCTCTGCCCTCCGGTGAGAGACAAACCACCAATTCGCCTTGAGCAAAATCGCCCTCGACCGCTCGAACACCCACAGGCAGCAGGCTGCGACCCTCTTCTTCTAATACTCGAGTTGCTCCCTGATCAAGGATGAGTTGACCTCGAACGGGTAAGGTCGCCAACCACTGTTTTCTGGATTCGATGGGTGGGCTGTCGGCGCGAAGCCAAGTCCCTCGAGCATTCATACCGAGCGCGTCCGTCAGAATGTCGGGTTTGTCGCCTGCACAGATAAAGGTATCGGTACCGCTACGCGCCGCGATTCGAGCCGCATGAACCTTGGTGACCATGCCGCCCCGACCCCATCGCCCGCCATCTCCAGCGACTTTATCCAGGAGAGGATTCGCTGCCGATGATTCATCAAGTAATACAGCGTCCTGGTGGCTGCGAGGATCTTTGTCGAAGATCCCGTCTTGATCAGTCATTATCATCAATCGATCAGCATTCACGAGATTAGCGACTAAGCCCGCGAGCGTATCATTGTCACCAAACCGAATTTCGTCCGTCACAACGGTGTCGTTCTCATTCACAATAGGAATGACACCCAGTTGCAAAAGGTTGGTGAGTGTATTTCTGGCGTTCAGGTATCGATCACGAGCGCGGAGGTCATCGTGCGTGAGCAATACTTGGGCAGACTGAAGATGATGCTTTTCAAAGGCCGCTTGATAGCGATGGATGAGACCCATCTGCCCCACCGCCGCAACAGCCTGCAATTGAGCAATCGAAGTCGGTCGTTTGGCGAGTCCTAGCTGTATCACGCCTTGGGCAACGGCCCCCGAGGACACAAGAATGACGTGAACTCCATGAGCCTTTAGCCTTGCAAAGCCACTTGCCCAATGATCAATCAGCTCGCCATTAATCCCACGACCGTGCTGAGTGATGAGGGAACTCCCGATTTTTACAATCCAGATAGGTTTTGACCCGCACATCCCTCTCACCGCTCATAATGGACGGTGACTTCCTGATCATCATCCTCGTCGATCTGCCGCCGCTTACGCCTTGCCTCGCGCAACAGCAGTGAATAGTCGTGGGCTTCTTGTCCGGCCCGTTGCTCTAGCGCTTTCTGCTTGTTTTGAGCCTCTTCGGTTTGATCTAGCAGGAACTGCCCAAGGTCACCGATGAGTGCATCAATACCCCCACCCGTCACTGAGGAGATAACAAAAATTTTCTGGGCTTTCGCTGTAGCCTGGGCCTCAAGCCGGTCAACAACCGCCTGAACTTCACTCTCACTCGCCGCGTCTGCCTTCGATAGCGCCAGCCATCTTGGCTTGTCGGCGATAGCCTGACTGTATCGACCCAATTCCTTCTCAATTAGTTCGTAGTTATGGATAGGATCGCTACTGTCAATTGGATTCACTTCAATCAAGTGCAATAACACGCGAGTACGGCTCAGGTGTTTTAAAAAGTGTATGCCGAGTCCTGCGCCCTCAGCAGCATTCTCGATAAGCCCGGGAATGTCCGCGACGACAAAACTTCGATCAAACCCCTGCCGCACGACGCCGAGGCTCGGCACTAAGGTCGTGAACGGATAGTCAGCTACTTTGGGCCTTGCATCAGACACTGCACTGACAAAGGTTGATTTACCCGCGTTAGGCAGGCCTAGCAGTCCTACATCGGCGATGAGACGCATCTCAAGCCGAAGGTCATACATTTCTCCAGGCTGGCCCTTTGTAGTCTTTCTTGGTGCTCTATTCGTGCTGCTCTTGAATCGGGTATTACCAAGGCCATAACGTCCGCCCTCGGCGATCAGGATCACTTCACCTTGCGTCTTAACTTCCGTCACAAGATCATCGGTGTCTTCATCGTAAACCGCTGTTCCAAGCGGGACCTTAATGTAGAGGTCGTCTCCCTTGGCACCGGTTCGCTCTCTACCTTTACCCGACTCACCGGACTCAGCGCGATAGCGAGGCTTAAACCTAAAATCTACCAATGTGTTGAGGGCTTCGTCCCCGACAAAGTACACATGGCCGCCCATTCCGCCATCGCCCCCGTCGGGACCTCCGTACTCAATGTACTTCTCCCGACGAAAACTAAGACATCCATCGCCTCCGCGACCAGCCTCAACACGAATCGTCGCTTCATCAACAAACTTCATGGTTCATCCTTACTCGCCGTGAGGTTCAGTGGGCTTCGGTTCGTTATGCGCAAAAAAAACCCTGCCGATGGGCAGGGTTTCCTTAGCCAACAATGACGTATTAGCCCTGCGCTAATACCGTCACAAATTTCTTGTTCTTCGGACCCTTCGTCAAAAACGCAACGGTACCCTCAGCTTTTGCAAAGAGTGTGTGATCTTTGCCGCATCCTACGTTTGGACCGGCGTGAAACTTCGTGCCACGCTGCCGCACGATGATATTACCCGGGACCACGGTCTGGCCGCCAAAGATTTTAACGCCAAGCCGTTTGGACTCGGAATCACGTCCGTTTCTGGTGCTTCCGCCTGCTTTTTTATGCGCCATCTCTAACCTCCGACGATCTCTTTAATTCTAACTTCTGTATACCATTGCCGATGGCCTGCCTGGCGTCTGTAATGCTTACGACGCTTCATCTTGATGATATTGATTTTATCGTGTCTACCGTGGGTCACTACTTCAGCTGATACGCTTCCTGCGTCCACATAAGGCTGGCCAACCGTCACTTTTTCGTCCGAGCCAATCATCATGACTTTGTCAAAGGACACTGTCTCTCCTGCTTCGGCGTCGATCTTCTCGAGCTTCAGAACCTCGCCTTCAACGACCTTGTGCTGTTTGCCGCCACTTTCGATTACTGCGTACATGCTACTTCTCGCTTTAACTATCCGGACCCACAATCTGTCGGATCAACATCATGTTTGGACAACTGGCTGTTTCGAACACCAACGTGTTGCCAGCTTTTTACACGCTTTTTGTAAAAGCTGTGCAACCTTTTTCCAACCGTTCTACGACCTTTCTACAACCTCTGCGCAAGCCGAGCCTTTGCGAGGTCCCGCTTCATAAAGGGCGTAGTGCAGAGCCAGTATTTCTAAATTCCTACTTGTGCCTCTGGGCACATCGCCTCTGTAAAAAGTAGAAACACCCCGCAGTCTTTCTAAATGCTTGAATGGACTGCGTTAACCCCATTTCGTGGGACGCGAATAATAAGCGAGAAGCTATGCCAGTTCAACTATAGATTCGATCCTTGACTTGACACTTCGCACCCCATCCCCCTAGCATCGACTTCCTGTTTTTACCCTCTCCTGGCATGCCGTCGTCTCAACTTTTTGGCCCTGTCGCTAGCGACTTCAAAGCGATAAACGAACTGATCGAGTCCTCATTGCACTCGCGCGTCCCCCTTGTGGCAGAAATCGCTGCCTACCTCGTGCAGGCAGGGGGCAAGCGACTTAGACCGCTTCTGGTCTTGCTTGCTGCCAGATCTTGCGGAGATAGCAGCCCACACCCTGTCAAGCTCGCTGTGGCCATCGAGTTTCTACACACCGCCATGTTGCTCCATGATGATGTGGTTGACGAATCGACCCTGCGTCGCGGCAGACGGACCGCGAACGCTGAATGGGGCAACGCCGCAAGCGTATTGGTCGGCGACTTTCTTCATTCGAGAGCCTTTGAGCTCATGGTCGAACTGGGCAACATTGATGTCATGGCACTGATCTCAAAGGCCACCAATGGCATTGCAGAAGGAGAGGTTCAGCAACTGACGCTTCTACAAAATACGTCCACCAGTGAGGCAGATTACCTAGAGGTCATCTACCGAAAGACCGCCCTGCTTTTCGAGGTCTCCGCGGAATCAGGGGCAGTGCTGGGCGGCGCTAGTGCTAGCGAAGCGGCTGCTTACCGTGAGTACGGGCGCCATCTCGGGCTTGCGTTCCAGCTCATGGACGATTGGCTGGATTACGAAGGTTCGGCTCAAGACCTCGGCAAAAATACTGGAGATGACCTTGCGGAGGGCAAAGTCACGCTACCGATCATTCTCGCCCTCCAAGCAGCTGGCGCGTCGGACCGACGAATCCTCGAGCAGGCCATTACCCAACCAGGATCGATCGCTTTTGAGGATGTTCGCTGCATTGCAGAACGATGCGGTGGAATAGAAACCACGAGGCATCGAGCAGCTCACGAAGCAAGCTTGGCGGAATCCGCCCTTCAAGGCCTCCCCGACTCAGCCTGCAAGTCGCAAATGATCCGCCTTTCTCAATTTGCGGTTGAGCGATCGAATTAACTCGCATTCCCCCATTTAAATTTTACCTTTGCTATATAATTGCTGCCTCGGGGTGTAGCTCAGCCTGGTAGAGCACTGCCTTCGGGAGGCAGGGGCCGCAAGTTCAAATCTTGCCATCCCGACCACGTCAGCCTGCCCGCGGCTCAATTCTGCATTCAGAGAAGAGCAGCCAGCGCCAATTTCAAAAAGGCTTTGTAGCCATTCTTTAGTTCTGTATCACCCTACTCTGTCAGATCTGCTGTCATCCCCGCTATGTGCCAGAGCACACCGCTTGGATCCCACAAGTAAGCCACGAGTGCACCGTGAGGTTGCGGCTCGGGTGGTTGGCACCTTGCACCCTCATATTGAGGCTTTTGAGACACCGCTTTGATTCTGGAGTACATACCAGACAGGTCATCAACCTCTAAGTACAGCATCGTATTGTCGCACCAAGTCGGTTCGTAGAAGTCTTGCAAGTAAAACTGACAACCTGTGAATTCAAACTGGATCAGATTGTTTGATTTCCAATTAATGGCGAACCCCATATCGAGGTAGAAGGCTTTTGACTGTTGGAAATTTTTCGCGCCAACGAATGGTTTAAGCGCTGTAGCGTTCACACGTTCGCTCATAACATCTACTCAACTGACATAAGTTGGGATCTTACTCTGGCCGATACCTCTGCGCTCAATGGTTGCCGTCGATGGTCATCGACACTACAGAGAGATCGTTTAGTTATTTCTTCCCTATCAACCTGCCGCGTTCCCTCATCGTAGTCTCGGCGTATCATTACCGTTCGGCCGGTCGAGTGACTAAATGCTTTCTTTGGACAAGAAAATACACTTCACCTCGCTACCCTATTCTCAGGACTCGACTACCAGAGCAATCATTAGCTCCACACCTCCCTCAATTACGCACTTGTATTACGCCCCTGCGTTACGCGCTTGAATTACTGGCATATTTTACGAGCTTAGCCGCCTCACCGAGGAGACGCTGACCACCTCGGTTGACGGGTCTGACGATAACCCTGATCCTTGGAAGACCCTGATATCGAACCAATCAGGCCGCAAATCCATTAACTGTGCTTTTGAAGTCAATCAAAGCACCCAGGACCAAGAAGGAGCGCTCACTATGTTTCACGTTGTTTGGCCGAAAATTCGTTGGGACGACGATCTCATCCCAGAGCGCTCGGGGTTAGGGTCAACAGAGGACATTACTGCTCACTTTTTCAGTCACCCTAGCGAGATTCCTAGCGATTTGCTCGCTGGCTGCGACGCGCTAGTCGGACCACCCATCCCGCTCGACATGATGGGTTCGATCGATAACTGCAAAATTTACGTCAAACCTGCGGTGGGATTCGATGAGGTCGATTTGCCCGCCTGGTCAAAGCTGGGTATTCCAGTCTGCAACACGCCGGACTACGGCACGCGAGAAGTCGCCGATCACGCCATGGCGCTCTTGCTTACCCTCTCTAAAAGCATTGCATTTCACGACGAATCGCTCAGGCAGGACCCCGTCGGCAATTGGCGACCCGCGCTGAACCCTTATGGTCAGCGCTTATCAACGCAAACCGTAGGTATTGTCGGACTCGGTCGTATTGGGACCGCTGCGGCGCTACGGCTCAAAGCCTTCGATATGGATGTGCAATTCTTTGACCCATTCAAACCCAACGGATACGAGTTAGCGCTAGGGATCAAGCGTGTCGATTCACTGGAAACGCTAATGGCAACCAGCGACATCGTCACACTGCATTTGCCGTTGTCTGAGGCGACACATCATTTGATTGATGCGAGTGTGCTCGCGGCGGCGAAACCCGGCCTCATATTGATCAATACCGCTCGCGGGCCCATTGTAGACATTGACGCGCTATATGATGGACTGAAATCCAATCAGATCCTCGCCGCTGGTTTGGACGTCTTGCCTGATGAGCCCGCGAATTTAGAGAAACCCCTGATTCGTGCATGGAAGGATGGAGAGGATTGGCTGAAACATCGCCTGGTCATCACCCCACATTCTGCGTTTTTTACCCCTCAAAGCATGTTTGATATTCGAAATTTTTCTGCGGTGACCGCGGCCAAATACCTTCGAACGGGTCGGCTCGAGAATTGTGTCAACGAACACTTGCTCAACCACAGGCGGTGATTGGCAGACCTGACGAACATCAAACCTACAAACAAAAAACGCGGCAGATGCCGCGTTTGTTTGTTCCATCTATTGGCGGATTAGCCCTTCGCTTCTTTCCGCTCTTTGGCCTCTTTAATGACATCATCCGCGACATTCCGTGGCGTCGGATCGTAATGGCTAAACTCCATGGAGAATTGGCCTCGACCTGAAGTCATGGTTCTCAAGTCACCAATGTAACCAAACATTTCGGACAGTGGTGCGGTTGCCTTCACGCGCACGCCTGTTGCGCCGGCTTCCTGCCCTTGAATCATGCCCCGTCGACGGTTCAAATCACCAATCACGTCACCCACATGATCCTCTGGGGTGAACACGTCGATCTTCATAATTGGCTCCATGATTTGGGGCCCCGCCTTCGGCATCGACTGTCTGTATGCCGCTTTCGATGCCAACTCATAGGCAATCGCCGAGGAGTCAACCGCGTGGAAGGCACCATCCATCAGAGTCAGCTTGACATCCAAACAGGGATAGCCAGCTAAAGGCCCTTCTTCCAAGCTGACACGGAAACCTTTCTCAACCGCTGGCCAGAATTCTCTCGGAACGTTTCCACCCGTCACCTTGGATTCGAATTCGAAACCAGAACCCGTCTCACCAGGTGCAACGATGTAATCAATCTTCGCGTACTGACCTGATCCGCCAGACTGCTTCTTGTGCGTATACGAATCTTCGATGGTCTGAGTAATCGATTCGCGGTAAGCAACGAGTGGCTTACCAACCACCACGTCGACTCCATGGGTGCGCCTTAGAATATCAACCTTAATATCCAGGTGAAGCTCACCCATTCCCATGATGATGGTTTCGCCAGAATCCTGATCCGTTTCCATTTGGAAAGAAGGATCCTCTTGAATCATCTTGCCGAGGGCGAGCGCCATTTTTTCGGCTGCAATTTTGTCCTTGGGCGCAATCGCCATCTTGATAACGGGATCGGGGAAAACCATGGGTTCAAGCGTTGCGGGGTTTCGCTCATCACACAGCGTGTGGCCTGTTTGGGTGTTCTTCATCCCAATGAGTGCAACGATGTCGCCCGCCTGCGCGCTATCGAGCTCCTTGCGCTCATCAGCATGCATCTCAACGATACGACCGATGCGCTCGCTTTTGCCGGTGTAGGTATTTAAAACGTTGTCGCCTTTCTTCAGCGTCCCCGAGTAGATTCGGGTAAACGTCAACGCGCCAAAACGATCATCCATGATCTTGAACGCAAGCGCTCGAAGCGGCTTGCTGGGATCAACCTCGGCAAAGCCACCCGTCGGATTTCCTTCCAAATCGACTTCTTCTTGAGGGTCTACCTCTGTTGGGCTGGGCAAATAGTCAACCACTGCGTCAAGGACATTCTGAATTCCCTTGTTCTTAAACGCAGAGCCACAGAAAGTTGGGAAGAATGTCAGGTCACGGGTGCCCTTACGAATGCAGGCCTTTAATTGCTCGATCGACGGCTCCTCGCCTTCCTCAAGGTAAGACATCATCAGGTCTTCGTCCATTTCGATGGCGGTCTCAATCAACTTTTCCCTGTACTCCGCCACAAGGTCTGCCATATCTTCGGGGACATCCTCCTCGTGATACTTGGTAGGGTCGCCGGAATCGTCCCATATGAGGGCCTTTTGAGTCAGCAAATCGACAACGCCCGTAAACTGATCCTCGATCCCGATGGGTAGCGTCATAACCAGCGGGTTAGCCGCAAGCACATCTTCAACCTGTTTAACGACGCGGTAGAAATCAGCGCCGATCCGGTCCAGTTTGTTAACAAATATAATCCGTGACACCTCGGATTCATTCGCATAACGCCAGTTCGTCTCAGACTGAGGCTCTACCCCGCCTGAACCACAGAAGACGCCCACACCACCGTCAAGCACCTTCAAGGAACGATAGACTTCAATGGTGAAATCTACGTGCCCAGGGGTGTCGATGATGTTTAGTCGGTGATCCTTCCAAAATGTTGTTGTGGCGGCCGACTGAATGGTGATGCCTCGTTCCTGTTCCTGGTCCATGAAATCGGTGGTTGCAGCACCGTCGTGAACCTCACCAATCTTGTGAATCTTCCCAGTGATGTTGAGAATTCGCTCCGTGGTCGTGGTTTTCCCTGCGTCCACGTGGGCGAAGATACCAATATTTCGATACCGGCTGAGGTCTGTCATGGCTATGCTCTTAGTAGGTTGAGGTTGGGCTGCTTTGATTACTTCAAGGTCAATTGCTTCAGGACCGCCTCGCGTTTCATCGCGGACCCCCCGAAAAATCGCGGCATATTATCGGTTCCGCCCCCATAGTTCCAGCTTTCTTTCATCATTCACTGACCCAATGGACTCACCATAGACCCAATGAATTGACCGAATACTCCCCCCATTGACCGATCGTTGATCAATGGGACTCCGCGCAGATCAGTCGGACCCTTCCAGAGCGCGGTTGGGGGGTATTCTCGCTCCTCATAGCGACCATCCACCTAAGCGCCGAGATCCTCCTAAGCAAGCGCTCCCGTTGTTCCCGTTGTTCCCGTTGTTCCCGTTGTTCCCGTTGTTCCCGTTGTTCCCGTTGTTACGGCTGTTGAGGCTATTCCGGCTCGATTGTCAATCGAACAGTGGGTTGTTAGGGGAATATTTCATAAAAAGGATAAAATAATCTATATTTTAGGGATATAAAATAGTTTATTACTATTTTTTTGTCTTTATTAGGTTAATTTTTAATCTTTTTGTAAATTTTGATCAGACCAAGCGCCATAACTCCTAATATTCAGCTCTGAATTTTCAGAATTTCTCCGAATAAAAGCGTTTTCATATATTTTTCCATTTATATAGATATATAAATATTTTTTATTTAATCTATCCCTTGTTATATTATTTTTTAGCAAAAAGT
>Ga0255761_10002801_pt1 | contig 15928 bp, 9 predicted proteins | sample 071ome_29_FD_179961 | JGI IMG/M metagenome (GOLD analysis project Ga0255761, IMG submission 179961) | Coastal salt marsh microbial communities from the Groves Creek Marsh, Skidaway Island, Georgia - 071407BT metaG (version 2) | ecosystem: Environmental > Aquatic > Marine > Intertidal zone > Salt... | reverse complement strand
CCATGGGATGAAGACTTGACAGGAAATGTGATTCTCGTCGTAGGGGCTGAACGTGATGGCGTCAGTGCACAAGTTCTTGCTGCCTCGAATTCAGTGGTCATCTTACCGATGGACGGATTTGTGCCTTCGTATAATCTACAAGTCGCTGTGAGTGTTCTCGCTGTCGAAGCACTCCGGCAAAGAAGTTTGAAACGTTAACAGGATGTCGGCCGCTCGTACAATCCCCACCCTACATCTGAAGCAAACTCAACCTTGGTCCAATTCAAAACATCGTACAAATCATCATGTTCTGAGACAATAACCCATTCTGTAGGGCCTAAAGCAGAACAATCACCCAACTCGGTCTGCCATCCAGAACCAGTTGTACGCCAGTAGGCAACGTGTGCATCATCACTTTCTGGGTCGATAGAAAATTGCAAGACATACATTTCATGCATTGCAAAAGCACCGTCATGCAAAAAGAGAATCGTTGTATCCTCGGTAGTTGAATCCTCGATATATTCGCCAAACACCTCCATCTCTCGCTGTGGTTCGGCTCCAAATATCATAAACGCATTGAAGGAAAGTAAACATGCTAAAATGAAAAATGAAAATGCAGACGTTTTCTTGAATTCAGGAAGTTGCCTCCGTGTCGCAAACGACCAAAATATGGGTATCATCAGAAGTGACAGATATCGAGGGTTGTGCCTAAAATCAACGAATGTTTCTATCAATGAGTCGCCGCTGTTGTTTGCTTCCACAAGCCACAATGCTGCAATCCAACCACACAAAACCCATCCAATTGACTTCCATGAAAATTCTAACATTCTGCTTTCGGCTGTTCCATCTGAATCTTTACCCATCGATGTGAACACAAACATTCCGAGATACACAAACATCAACCAGGCATAGACAACACAGAAGAGGAGAACAAAGAACCAGTCGAACAAACTGAAATCGGTGATTCCTAAGCCATTTTGACTCAAGATCAATACTACGATGAGATATGCCAAAAGTGGAACATATGGTTGAATTCTTCGACGTGCTTGCTCGTGTTCAAAAAGAAAATAAACGGGGAGAACGACAAGACTCCATTCCCACGGCATACCCTTTGTGAGGAGCAATAATGGCACGATAGCAAACGAACCTCCATACAACGCCCACTTTCTTTGGGTATTCAATTGCCTAAACGCAAGGACGACAAAAGCAAAAAAAACACAGACAAGGAATGCAATCCAAACCTCCTGGTAGGCTCGTCCGGTCGCACGGATAAATGGAGGATAAATTGATGCAAGAGCAGTTATTTTGAGGGCGACTTCTTCATCGATTACATGTTTCGAAAGCATGTAGATGCCAAAAAGACAAATCATCGATAAGATAAAGCCAAACAGATGCAATGAGGTGGATGAAATTCCAAATATTGTGAAGACGATGGCCATCAACGTGTGCCACACGGCCCATTTTCCGTCAGCTGAGACTGATATTGGTTCTGAAGACTCTGCTCCAGAGCGAACTGGCCCCCATTCGATCTGAGCCTCGCTGTCATCAAGGCCGTCGGCAACATAACTCGCATGAAGATAGGTATCATACCCCAAAGGGAGAGCAAGACTCGCTAAACCGTGGAAAAGCACTCCTACGATGAGGAGGGTCAACCAGAACTTGCGTTGCTCCATATGCTCAGTCGAGATGATACCAGAACATCATCCTATCGAAATCACAGAGCGTTACCTCAACATTACACACATTCTTCTTGAATCCTAATGATTGTCAACATGTTCGTGACAAACCCAGAGAATTCCATTTTCGTTTAGGTCGCCACCAAGAAAACTGAACTGGAGATATATAGAATGTCCTTGTTGAAAATTGGTCCCCACTCCCGGACTTGAACCGAAGTCCGCTAGTAATAAGAAAATTAACGATAATTAAAGTTCAGTGGAGCCAGCCAATCATCTTCATTAGGTGGGTGTTTTTTGAGCCAATTTATTGTTGATGGGTGTGAATTACGAACTACGGAATCAAAGAATTCTTTTCCGTTGTTGACTATCTCCTTTGATTCAAGATCGAGGAGTGAACACGCAAGGATTAACCCAGCCGCATCGTGAGTAAAGACAGGAATTTTGGTCAAGTCATTCATGTGACCAATACATTGCTCAACTAATGGATTGTCGAGAATACTAAGTTCATGCGCCCATCGAATGCACCAATACGCAATTCTCTGGGATGGATGGTAATTGGACAAGAGGCCAGGTATCTTAGAGGTATACTGATCAAATTTAGTTCGATCGAGTTTACTCAATGCAGACGATTTTAGTAATGCGGCTAGGAAGAAACCATCACCTAGTAAATCAGAAAATGGCTTGCTCAATGAATTAGCTTCAGATATAGTTTGGAGTATGCTCAAAGCATCATCACTTTTTTTATTCTGAATCAGCAACTCTGCTTTGTAAATCTCTCTACGGATGATTGAATGTTCTTCTGTAGTTTTGTTTCTCAAATGAGATTCGAATTTCCATGAGTATTCCCAATCAGAAAGAGAATCCGAATCGGGCGCATGATTGTACAAAGCTTCAATGATGTCGCTCTTCTTTCCACTGGGGGGGCATGCTTTCGCCCATCCCACGCCCGGGATTTTTATCCCTAGGTCAGTTGCATCAGACTGAAGTTGTTTTAGTGTTTTTTTGTCTAAATTTGCAAGGGCTGTTTTTGGTGTTGCTGGATCGTTTCTCAATGCCCTGGCATTCGCTTGAGACCCAAAATAATGCATTTGTGACCGAGACAATGCTCCGCTTGGAATCTCGGTTTCACAGATATGCTCGAAGTCAAAGACATTATTCATGGTCCCTCCCTTTAGGTTCTTGAAATCCAGCAAACGATCGGGTTCAACGTCAAGTCCATTTTGGAACAAATCTTCAATGTGTGAGATACAATCAAGCCCCTCTCTGGTCGCTCCTATGTGGCCTGCTGTACCAATCATTGACATCAACAAATCAAATTTATCGATATCATGTTGAAGTTTTTGCATGACATCTTTGATATTCACAAAACTAAGAATTCTGATACTCGCCTTTTGACCTTCTTCAGAATTTGAGGTTGTCTTGATGTGCTGTAATAAGTCCTGCCAATCCGCAGGATTGAGTTCAAAAATAGAATTACTGATTGTTGATTTTAGAAATAGATCGACATAATCCTGTTGATCTTTTGTATTTACACCTGAGATTCCTTTCAAGAATTGTAACGGAGAGACTGCGGCTTCTGAAATGAGTTTTCGAATAACAGCAATCCCATCATTTCGATACGGCACTGAAATAGAATCATTCCTTAGAATGTTAATGTATTCAATGGTGTCTGAAGGAATAATAGCATTGTAAATATGCCCCAATGCGTCTGTGTAACCTAGCCATCCATGCTCTAATGGGTTTTTAGATAAAATTCTGTGATCTATAAATTCGATGCTTTTTGCTTTGGTTCTCTTTTCAAAATTAGTTCCAATGTCTTGAAGTAATGCCGCCATAGGACGTGAACCCGGTTCAAGAGGATCAACTCTTTCGATGTAAATTTTAACTTTTGAATCAGCGATTTTCGGAAGCAACTGTTCTAGTATCAGCGGTAATGTATTTGCCCACATCATTAAATGGGGGCTTTGCGATTTTGATTCTTTGAGTGTTGGAGGGATTTGCCCTTGTTCATGTGTAAAAATAAACTTCTCAACTTCTCGGTTTTTCGCTAACTGATTGAGGGCTTCATTCAATTCAATATGGAATTGTTCGTAGTCCTTTCCATGAAAATCTGGACTGAGTATTGGGAGAGAGATTTTTGGAGGAATAGCGACCCACATCATCCTGCTTTTACGCGATCTTGGTGTTGTTCCAGGAATAAATTCACGTAGTTGCCCGGTCTCATCACCCAAGATTATCCACTCGTCTCCCCTTTGCTTTATCTGGCGCTGATGAGCAATTTTTGTTATTCCTAGCATTATTGCTTTATTCTCCTTCTTTGAAAGTGGCATCCCCTCCCTCTCCTTTAAGCGGACAATAAGGCTATTTCCAACAAATTCAGCGATGTACGGATGTGAAACCTGTTCTTTTGTATGAGATTCCAAATTATATTTTGGAATTTGTTGATTTGTTTTCTTCGGCCATTCTTCTACAACAACAGAAAAATCTTCTTTTAATTTATTTTCTATTGACTGGAACAATTCTTTGAAATCAGGTTTTTCTAAATTCCGTTCTCTACCAACGATTACAACAGGAAGGCCCGTTTCATTAAGAAATTTAGGAATTTCGTTCTTGACAGAATCATATTCAGTTTGGCAAATTGAAAAAGCGGGTAAATCGAAAACTCTATGATAATTTGAGGTCCAGTTCACTGCCTTGAATTGGGTTAATCCCTTAGGATCTTGGTGTAGGATAGCCTGGAATTCTATTTTTTCACCATTGTTACCAATATCTCCTGAGCCATCATCATTGCCATGCTGAACAAAAATTAGACTATCAAATTCTTCGCACCAAACAAAACCTTGCCATCCTTGCTCTGTTCTGGTTTTGATGTTGACAAAATATCCAGTGAAAGTCTTCTTTTCATCGAATGATTGCGTTACACTGTCATAATCTTCAAGTCGAAACTTTGCTTTTTCTTCCCAATACTGTTTAGGATCGTTACTACCCGTTATCCTTTCGATGATTTTGGAGATAGAATGCTTCCAATCTTGAGGTTTAATATTACCATTTCCAAATGGTAACTGAATTTTTTCTTTTACAGTCTTGGGCAATTTTTTATTCCTTGCCGTGGAGTCTTTCTTTTTCTTCTTAGGTTTGGGAGGACCTTTTTTATTACTGCACTTTCTACAAACCGTCATCTCATGATTGCAATATGATTCGACAGTCCAAGCATTAATTGGTTTTTCTATTTCACACTTAGTACATAATTTCTGTAACCCAAAACTCCCGATTATTCTTGCTTCCAACACAATTAAATTTTCATCTTCATCTTTTTCATCACTGACTTCAAATTCGACTACCGTTGGATGCTGTAGATTATCTGGACAATTCTGAATATTACTTCTAGAAACAATAAACTGGTGAGTTTGAGGAGGATCAGTTTTTATGAGAACCGTTTCGTCTGCCAATTTCAGTGTTCTTGACAGATAGCCTTTCACGTCTTCACTCTCCTAAAATTTCGATCAGTTCTGTTTCAGCATACCCTACCATTCTAATTTCACCATTAGGCAAAATATGGCATTCCACTTCGGTCTGTTCCTGTAGCACTGATTGATTGTACAAGTCAGATATGAAATGAACTTGTTGGTTGGAGGAACCACGCCATCTAAGTGTTGTATCTCGTAATTCTTGAACGAAGCGACCAGTGACGGCAATATCACTTAAATGAAAACAAGTCTGCATTTTTTCATTGAACTCAGATAGTTCATAACCAGTATACAGAAAAACACTAAGCCCCATTTCTTTGCAGCCTTTGATTAATTCAAGACTAGCATCTAATTGCTGAAATGGCTCTCCTCCTAGCAGAGTTATTCCTTCGATGTCTTGAATTTGAATTAATTCAGTTAGAATTTGAGAAACTGAAATTTCTTCGCCGCCGCGGCTAGACCAGTATTGAGTATTCCAGCATCCTTTGCAAGCAAGAGTACAACCTTGAGTCCAGAACACTGATCGAATACCTGGACCGTAAATTTCACTACGGTCTAATCGATGTCCAAGACGTAGAATATTCGACACGAAAACACTTCATCCCCTTCGGACCAAAACCATTCTAAGTTGTCCGTTTTGCTCAGTTTGCTTGACTTTGTAGCCAAGAGTTTTGGCTTTCTCAAGAATCTCTTGCTTTCTTTGCTCAATCAATTCTAACCTCTGATTTTCAAAGGCCTCTCTTTGAGCTTGAATCTCTGCTCGCTCACTTTCAAGTTGAGCGGTTTCTTCTTCTGTGCGAAGTCTCCGTAATTTTCTTTGAACCGCTTGTTCATACACAGGTCCAACACCGTTCATCCAATTTAGAGCACTGCCTGCACGGCGATTAACTCTGATAGTGTACCTTCCATGATTTCTCTGCATGGCCCATTCTTGACCGTTTATCCGAATGCGGATTTGATTTTGATTACTAGCTAAGATCGTTGCTCCAACCTCTTCAAGCGCCTCTACAGCGCATTCATGGTCAGTCATAGGTATGCTTCTTTCAGTCCAGACTCCGCTCATTTAGTTCCCTCCAAGTCTCTGTTTTGTCGAATTGTTTTGAGCGGCACGTGGGTCCTTCTCCTTAAATTCGCGAGTATGTTTTACATCATCCAATTCTGCTAATTCAGAAAGCAATGCTTCCAGTTCTTCAATACAGGTCTCGCCCTTCAAACCATCCGTTTTAGCGGACATTTTACCATCGGCATCAATGGTCACAGTGATTCTTTGCTCTCTCATCCCAATACCTCCCTAGATGCACACAAGGTTGCATTGAGACGCTTGGCGTCCTTGCGTCCTTGCTCTACATGAGTCCAGTCGGAAATCGCAAGATAGCGAACATCTCCATCTTTGAAAAGCGTGCCAAATTGAGGAAGACCTTCTTTTGGAATCTTTACTTCGAGTTTGGATTCTCTAGTATCTCCTAAGAATTTGTGAGATTTACCTTCTTTCTTCTTTGAGGAAGTAAGAGTTGGTGGAGCTTTAAACTCAAACTTGGAATTACTGAAATCCCTAGCATTGCTCAATTCAGATTCTAATTGCGTGATTTTAGGAGTTAATTGACTTACATCACTCTCTAATTTCTTTTTCTCAACATCCTTTGCTTTCTCCGCAGATTTCTTGAGTTTGTCCAATTCAGCATTTAACTTCTTTAGACGTGGTTCCAGACTCTGAATCGAAGCCTTCGCTTTGTCTAATGCCAATTTATGTTCTTTGCGCTGTTCATCTTCCAACTTTTTGCGTGCTTCTTCATCTTCAGCAGCCTTGATTGCATCTAAGTTGCCGCTAACTGATTTGGTAAGTTTCTCGACCTCTTGGACTAGGTCACTGAGTGTTTTCGAATCTAGAATCTCTGGAAGTTTCTTTGATGATTCTTCTATTGACTTCTGAAATTCTTTTGCCTTTCGGCCAAACCCTGGAATCTTGGATACCACGTTCAGTTCGTTTAACGCATTTAGGCGTTTAGAAATCGAATCTCTAGCATTATCCCATTCAGTATGCAATCCATCTTTCGATGCTGATGTTGAAGGCACAGGCGGTGCTGAAATCCACTTGAATTGACACTCTCTAGCCAATTCGTCCTTCGGAGTAATTAAATCCGGCTTGTGAGATTGAAGAACTTCTGATGAATCTGGCATTTCATCTAGATGAATTACGCCTAAATCTTGAACCTGGGAATCTGAAATTTTCATTTCCTTACCATCAAGGATAATTTTGTCACCTGCATCTCCCAACTTAATTTTCGAATGTCCAACCCATTCTGGATTATTCATATGCTCTTGAATTAATGAAATCAGAGTGTTCTCTTGGCTAGAATTTAGTTTGAGCAGGCTGTGCCAATCACCAGTTGCGTCACGATCCCAACCAGCAATAAAGCTGGATTCACCTATAGCTACAAGTAGAGAAAATCCAGAATGAACGCACGTTTTCGAATCAAAGGTATTCGCATCAGTGTCGCATTGCAATATATTGCCGCACCCTTCACCGAGAATCACTTCTTTGCCTTCCAAAACTATTGAATTCTTAGAAGATTTACCCTTGCTGAGATATTCCCATTCCAGTCCATTAATTAGTGACGACTTTAGGATGTTTTCTTCTCCTTCTAATGAATATAATGAACGAAGAATTAAGTCATTATTTTCCAACTTTTTTAGAGTATATGGCGCTGAATTAATGGCTTCTGGGTTACTTGTCGGAGATAGTAATTCCCTTCCTTCTTCTGCACTCCAGAACTCGTGTTCCGTATGAATTCTCAATGCGTCGACTTGATTTGGATCTAAATCCATACACCAATTTCCATTTGATACGCTTAGGGTTCCATCTAATGGATTGTTGAGAAGGATACCTTTTTTTGATGCTAGTTTCCAATCAACTAGAACCGAATTTAGGCCGCGAGTATTTCGTTCTCGCGTAAGTATGTGCCCCTTTACACCCTTGCTGCCCTCATATTCGATGAAAGATTGGAAATTCGTGGAGTCAATCAGCATGTATACACGTACATTCCTTGAAATTGCTCTCTCTAACGAAGATAGAATTTCAGAGTCTGTAAGGTTGGATGTTGAGATATACAACATTTCTTCACACCCATCAATAAGTGCACATATTTTCTTACTGATTGGATTTTTTGGGCCAGTGAAACAGAATTCTCCTGCCTCATTAATATCATCTATTGCATTACCATTTGATGACCAAACATTCTGCAACATTTCCCCGGTTCTGTTGGTACTCTGCGATTTGTTTACTGTGGTAATTTTACTTGTTGACATCATTGGTTCCCCCTACTTGGTTGTTCAAATTTTGGAATGTATTTCTTCAGATCTGACCTAGCTGATGGATCATCAATTATCCAACCATCTTTGTCGCGATTAAAACTACTTAGTATGGTGTCATTAAAGGTGAACCACCTGTCTTCCTTGTCTGTTCTAATTCTAACGTACCTGTGATGGTTATACCTTTTAGATTCTTCATCATCTAAAAAGACGATTTTATTGCAAAAAGGTTTCAACTTTGACATGATATTTTCCCTATTTTCTTTTGGATTATACTTTGATTCAGAATCTAATTTTTCATTCCAATGACGAGTTAAGATATGGAGTTCTGCTCCCTGGTTAAGTTGAGACAATTCAGATTGAAACGCTTCTAATGATTTAGGTACCTCACGTGCATATGTGTGGTTATCGATTAACAATATTGATTGCAATCTACCTTTCATATTTGCAGTCAAACTTGTGATTAGATTAGAATAATCTCTATTCTTTCCAGCCTCAATTCCAAGGCAAACACCGCCATTTTCCCTACGGATTTTTGCTGCATTCAATTTGATAAAACTAGAATCCATATCATCAGCGGTTTGAATCAATTTCTGCATTCTAGGGTCACCCATTTGAGTCTCTAAATCATTTTTTACTCGAGTGGCAATTTGTGAACTATCCACTGTGCTAAATGCCGGATAATTGAGAATGTCATCCAGTAGGACATCTGTCAATTCTCTCGAGGTATAACCCGGTGTCAAGGTTTTCAGTAAGAAATGAGACCAATCGGTAGCGTCTGTTTCATTTGCTGCAATCAAAGGGACATCATCGATAGAAATAGAATCCCATTCCATTATTTGGTTATCTATCAATTCAATTGAATGAATTGTTTGACGCATTTTCTCATCATCAGTCAACATTTTGAGTGGCCTTCGCATACCGCCATGTTTGATGTCCCAAGGGCTTGCAGAATACTCTCCTTTACTTAGCCATTCACGGAATTTATCTTGAGGATTAATTGAATTATTTTCGTATTCAAGTTTGTATGGACCAAACGATGTAACTTTATTCACAAATTTCTCTTTGTCCTCACTATACTGCTTTGGTAAGCCACTTATTTTGCCGCTTATATTGAAATAATCATCAACTATGAATTCTCCATCCTCATATCTCCATGTCCATGTTAGTTTCGCCTTTGTCGAAAGATTTTGGTTGCTAAACCAATTTCTATTCTGGTACTTTGATAGTAATTCAAACCACTTAGACTCGAATCCACTTTGATCAAATAGGGTCCTAAAACGACTACTTCGATGAATTTCTATAAGACATGATTTAGCATTATTGTCTTCATTGGTTGCTTCCGGATCTATTGGTAAATTAGCCTCTTCAGTAGCATGAATTGGAACAATACCGGCAATCGGATGATTGATCACCCACAACCTGAGTTTACCGTTTTCAGGTACATGAACAATTCCTTCTACACTAGCTTGTATTCCGTCTTCTGTTAACATTCCTTGAGAATCCCAAAGATTGAATTTCTCTTGGCCGGTCTTCTTCAATCTAGCGATGTTGGGCTCAGGCCAGCCTTGATTGACCATTTCATCGAAATTCAATCGATTATTATTGTCCGATGCTTGTTTACACAGATATACCTGTGGCTTCTGGTCCTTTGACGATATAGAATATTTTGTAACTACATCAACAACATAAATTTGGGTCTCTGTTTCAAATGATACTTTCATACTTCTCTCTCCTTGCCAAATAGAGCCTTACCTGTGTGACTTTTTGCTAAATCACTCAACATGCTATCTTCTGCTCTTTCAAAATTAGCATACTTACCAAAAATAATTCGTTTTCTCTTAGCTCTGGTTATCGCAACATTCATTCGATTCCAACTGTCTAAAAATCCATAATTTCCAGTCTTAACCAAACTAATTAACACAATATCTGCCTCTTGACCTTGATACTTATCCGTGCTAGAGACTACTAATTCTATTGGTGTAGGATTTTTTGCACCATTTAGGTCAAACCTAAAATCATTATTTTGTCCAGTAAGTTGTTTAACCATTTGTAGTAATTTGAAACATTGTTTGCCATAAGGTGTTAGAACAGCCACTGTCCAAGATTTGCCATCCGAGCGAGGATTGTCTTTTGCCCACTCGAAGATTTTCTGTAATTCATTTTCTATCGCTGTAATCTCATCAGGATTAAATCCGTCCTGATCTTGGCCGTTTACATTTACCCATATTGCTGCTGGTTCTTCATTTCTGTATGTGAAAGGAATACTCCTCTTTCTGACTGAAATAGTATCAGCATCTTTCAGAGCTTTCCCTTCATAGAACTTATCTCTTGGGAAGACGCTGATTTCTGGTTCCATTCTATGTTGATAATCTAGCATTTTGAACCTAACTTCATCGAAAGATGCCTTTGGGAAGCCATGAGTTAGTGTTGACTGCAACTTTTTCGGGGAATCATCTAATGGTCTGAAACCTTCCTGCAAACATTCCATTACTGAAGGTAAAGCAATTAACTGAATTTGGTCGATTGCTTCAGTTACTGCTCCCTCAACAGGAATTAGTTTAGAGAGAGCTTTCTTATAACGTTGTTTAGTGTGATTTGTATCAGAAATTTTCAACTCTGATAATCGGGCAAGGCGCCAACTAACCTCACTTGACCACTCAGCAATTTCCTCAATTTTTTTGCCGTTTTTAAAACTAAGATTGTAGTGCTTAAACTTGCTATGTTCCCTGAAATCCGTTGCTTTTCTATTCAGGTTTTCTAATAAATTAGTATCAACCCTTGGCCCAAAAATTACAGGCATAGGAGGTAGCATCCTTTGGAGGATCTCAGCGGAGTCTTGGTCAGCAATAATTATCCCATTATTCAAGACTCTAAGAGCAGTATGTGGAGATTCTTTGATTTTTTCTGGAGTATATATCTGTAGACCTTGATCAGTCAAATTAGAATTATCATAGGTTTTATCACAAGATATGAATGTAATATTATTTTCCAACCTGCTGTCAGTGTAACGGTTACGCCTCAACATTTCTCCAATTAAACCTGAAACAGTCTCATTGTGCTCGACCATCATCAATGATTCATCGCTAACTACTAACTTGTTGATTTTTGACAAATCTGAATATAGCATCATAGACCTTTGTTTATTCTTATTAAATCCATTTATCGATTCTAGATTTGCGATAAATTCAGTTTCCTGAGTGAATGGAGGAAGTTGTCTAATATCACCTACTAAAACGAATTTTTTACAGAACATTGCTGGAACTATGAATTCATTGAAAGTTGTTTTACTGCTTTCATCAATAATCAATACATCCCAGTGAGGTTGAGGGCTCTTCGTTACTCTAGATGCTGTCCCTCTGGATTCTATTCCATCTACTCTAGCTTCCTTAATCCAAGGATGACCCAGAATGCTTTCCATTGTTCCACAAGTGAGGTTTGAAGAATTAAGAATGAATTCTTTCGCTTCATTAGCATCCAAACCAAATTTATTTTGCCAATTTGTTCTCTGCTTTGCAAGGGTCAATTGCTTTATTTTCTCATCATAAATATTAGTTGGATCGCCAATTCTCACTGGAGAAATAACTCTGCTGAGGTCCGGTTCATCGATTATTCGTCCCAATACGTTATCAATAGATGCCTGAGTAGAACCGCAAAGAAGAATGTTTTCTCCTCGTAGAATTGATTGATAAACGAGTTCTAATATGGTGGTAGATTTACCACTACCTGGTGGCCCTTGAAGGACAGAAATATCTGACGATTCTAGAGCAATTCTAACCATTTCCTTCTGAGTCTCTGTTCCTTTGGCATTACCAGTTAGTACAACCCAATTAGGCTCATTAATGAGGCCTTTAGGAGAATTCTTGTCCCATAATTTCGTTCTTTCTTTTTCATCACCAGGTGCAAGTAATTTGAGTAAGGCTTCATTGTGCGGAAGTGAATGGTTCATCAATTCGTTTAGCATATCTCTTTGTGCCCGAATTAGTCGTGTTCTTGGAGCTGAGGTAAGTATGGAATCCTCAGGTGGCAGTTCTTCCACTTGTACTGTTTTGGTGTTAATTTTTTTATTAAAAATCTTCACTTTATCTGCGACAAATTTCTTGCCCTCAATTTCCAATTCATACACTTCCCGATTTGGTGAAAAAATCCAATCGTAAGGATCATCATCATTTGATGGATCTAGACTCTTTTCGACGTCTTCATGAAGAATCAACCTAATTGTGTGCTTTTTGCTTGAACTCCCTATATTTTCCCAATTGTACGGAAACAAACTTTGATCGTGTAAAGTTGGAGACTGTGGTAAAGATTTTACTTCAATCGCGGCATTTGGTTGTCCTGATTCGCAGATTACATCACCATTTTTGTCTTTCAATTGAGTAAAGAAATCTCGATCTCGAATCTTAAATTGCAAACTTGCCCCATCAAACAGCAATTTTTCATTTTGCAAGATTTTACCATCTAAAGTTAGAATTATTTCTCCGTTATTATGAACTTGCTGAAGTATTGTGATTGGCTTCGAATCCTTTTCCACTGAAGCAATAAAAGGTGTTGATGTTGAATTGATGTAGTCTAACTTTTCCATACCATTTTCGATTCTTTGCCAATTTTCAAAATCATCTAATGGCCTTTCTGTGGAAAAAGGCGTAAATCCATCTTCATCAACTTGCCCTATTTTCAAGATGCGATTTAATTCATCTTTGTCTGTAATTAAGCGCTCCCCTACCTGTAGATTTTTTGACGATGTAGTGTACTGGAACGACTCGACATTGGTAACCAATATTGTGAAATTAGGTCGAACCACTATGTTCATAGGTTTCTTTACTTCCTCCCACCTAAATCGTAATGTATTCCTCTGATTTTTTGCAGCTTCTATGCTATTGTCAGCATATTCTATGAACGGTTTAAGTGATTCTTGAGCGCCAGCATACATTTCGATTAATTCTTTATCATCTCCGCCCGAAGTGAATGACAGGAATAATTTGGTAAGTTTTTTTGTTGGAGAATACGAAAGAAGCTTCTTTATTTCTTTAGCTATCACTGCAGGCACCTTTTCTCTAATGACTTCTCCGTTTACGGAATGCACCTTACTTATCTCAAAATCAAATTTCTTGGAATATTTTGCATCCTTTATTGAAAATTCTAGGCTATCTCCAATGGAAATACCATGTGTTTTGAGAATTTTTTGATTGCATAGGATTTCATCACAAAATTCATCCAATTCAATGACTCCCTGGCCTGATTGAGGGAATATCATACGAACTTCTCCAGTAAATTTATCGGGCCTATTTTTAGGAATTTTTTTCTTGAGAATTACTACTGAATTGTTTATTGAAATTATCTCTGTTACAGAATCTTTACCCCTACTCTTTCCCACAATATACTTAATCTCGTCATTGGCAGATAAATCATGCTTTTCTATCAAATTAGGAGGGATGAATGAATCCTTAACATCATCATCACATTTAACAAAGCCGTAGCCATCAGGGTGAATGAACTTGACAAATCCTGACCTAATTTTGTTAGACAAATTACCACCTCCTTTTTGGGCCGATAGTGTCATGCAGCATCTCCCCTAATGAATAGATTACGCCGTTCGTTCGGCAAACGAGGAACATCTTCGGCATCTGCAAGCAAAGTTTCCTTTTCTTCACTTGAGGCTAATCGTGCCCGATACTTAGCCCACTTACGCATACATTCGATGTTTTCACGCATCGTCTTTGACAATGGGTAAGTAGCCTCTAGAGCTTGGAGTATGTCATCTTCATGGACTTCGCGCCCTGCATCAAATGCACGGAATAGAGAATCCTTCACTGCTTCTTCAAGTTCAGCGCCAGAGTAACCAACACTAGCCTCTGCCAAACTATTGAGATCAAATGTTTCTGCTTCATCATGACGGCCCTTCTTCTTGAGGTGAATATCAAGAATTTCACGGCGAGTAGATAATCCAGGGAGGTCGACAAAGAAGATTTCATCGAAACGACCCTTACGCAACATCTCTGGAGGAAGTTGATCGATGTTGTTCGAAGTAGCGAGTACGAATACTGGTTCTTCCTTTTCTTGCATCCATGTTAGGAATGTTCCCATCACACGGGCAGTTACTCCTGAATCAAGAGAGCCTGAGCCTTGAGAACCTGCCATTCCCTTTTCAATCTCATCGATCCAAAGGATACAGGGGGATATCGCTTGAGCAACTTGAAGCGCCTTACGCATATTTGCTTCAGACTCCCCGACAACTCCGCCAAATACACGACCGAGATCAAATCGAAGTAGCGGGAAACGCCAAAGTCCAGCCACAGCCTTCGCTGTCAAACTCTTTCCACAACCAGGAACTCCAAGCAACAAAGCCCCACGTGGAGGTTCTAAACCGAATGCCTTAGCTTGAGAAGTGAAAGCACGTCCTCGATTCTTCAACCAATGCTTCAGTTGGTCTAGTCCACCAACATCATCCCAATCAGTACGTGGATGGAAATATTCCAAAACTCCACTTTGGCGAATAATTCGTTCCTTTTCTTCTATTACAAATTCAATTTCAGCTGAAGTTAAACGACCCTTAGTAGCAACGGCCTTACTGAATGCAAGACGAGCTTCCATGATGGTCAAACCGAGTGCTGCATCGAGAAGCGCTTCGCTCTTCTCTATTTGATGAGGAAGTAGTCCTGCTTCTTCTGCAACATCATCAAAGATTATTCCAAGAGTATGGCGACGGGGGAGGTCCAATTCAATAATCGGCATTTCCTTATCGAGTTCGAGAATTGTTGTCGGAGTTACAGTCCCCAAAATCATACACTTATTATCTGACTTAGTCATACGAGCCAGTTCTCTTAGCCACCAAATGATGAAACCACGTTCTGTGTTACTTTGGTCAAGCAACATATGTCCATCCTCGAGAAGCAATATCGCCTTTTCATCAAGATCTCGGAACCACTCCAAAAGTTCAACAGGCATCATTTCGTCAACGACATCAAATCGTGATTCACTCATATTCCAGGTTTGAAGTCGGCGTGCTCCAGACCACTTGTACAACTTACGATTCATTCGCATGGCGGCGGTGATAAGGGCTCCATCAACACGTTCCCACTCATATGACACAAGTTGGAACATTGAACTGCCTGAATCAAGCAACGGACGAAGCCGGTCTCTATCAAAATCAACATTGGAAGAAGTGCTCAAAATAGCACCTCCAAGCAGTAGTTTTCACTGAGTATACTCTCGTTGTTGAGGTGTGTGTTCGGGTAATTGTTTTTTGTCCACATCTGGATCGAAAAACTCAATCTGCCCTATCTAGCCGGTGGAACCACTCGTATATCAACGTTAAGATTCGGGCAAAAATACCTCAGACAATTTCAAACCTCAACCGATTAATGGTGTAGTGATGGTCCCCACTCCCGGACTTGAACCGGGGACACCCTGATGTCTGCTGCGACGTTTTTTTCCAACTACAGTCAGGTGCTCTACCAACTGAGCTAAGTGAGGCAAGTCCTCCGAAACAGCACCACT
>Ga0255761_10002800_pt1 | contig 15930 bp, 15 predicted proteins | sample 071ome_29_FD_179961 | JGI IMG/M metagenome (GOLD analysis project Ga0255761, IMG submission 179961) | Coastal salt marsh microbial communities from the Groves Creek Marsh, Skidaway Island, Georgia - 071407BT metaG (version 2) | ecosystem: Environmental > Aquatic > Marine > Intertidal zone >... | reverse complement strand
CCCCTGCTTCGAGATGAAGAATCAAGGTCAATGTTCAAGATGCCTGCCCAGTATATGTTCAAAGATATACCCGAGACTGGCTCTCATGATGATTTCATTCAATACACCATTGAGCAGATGGATAAATTCCATATCAATCAGGCAATGGTAGGATTTCATGAGAAATCAGAAGTTAAAATTGAGGCTGCAAAGAATCATACAGATAGATTTTTCTTTGATCTTCCAGTCAATCCAAACATAGAAAATGAAGCTGAAAATATTAAAAGGCACCATGAAATCTATGGAATCAAAGCTGTGAGTGCTTTTCCCTCAGGCATGTATCCGCAAATAGCAATCAACGATCCTAAGTGGTATCCCATCTATGAAATGTGTGTTGAACTAGACCTGCCATTTTTTTGTTGTGTTGGAGTTCCAGGACCTAGAATACCAATGGCTCCTCAAAAAGTTGAGCTTGTTGATGAGGTATGTTGGTATTTTCCTGAATTGAAATTTGTAATGCGTCATGGCGCAGAGCCTTGGACAGCTTTAGCATGCAAGTTAATGCTTAAATATCCAAATTTATACTACTCAACAAGCGCATTCTCACCAAAACATTACCCTCAAGATATTATTAACTTCGCAAACACCCGCGGTAGCAGTAAAATTATGTACGCAGGCTATTTTCCGATGGGATTATCTTTGGATAAAATATTTGCTGAAATGGACAGCGTCCCATTCAAGGATGAAGTGTGGCCTAAATTTTTAGGTGAGAATGCAAAGAAACTTTTAAAACTATAAATGGTAAAAGAATGAGCAATAAAAAAAGATACCCAATGCCTATACCTTTTGGCTGGTACGTTGTTGATTATGCAGATGAATTAAAAGCTGGTGAGGTAAAGTCTGTTCGTTACTTTGGTCAAGATCAAGTTTTATTTCGAACAACCAAGGGTGAAGTCAGCATGCTCGATGCCTACTGCCCTCATCTAGGAGCTCATTTAGGTCACGGAGGCTTAGTTAACGGTGAATGCATTGAATGTCCTTTTCATGCATGGAGATGGAAAGCTGATGGCAAGATAGGCGAGATTCCCTATGCAAAAAATATACCTCAAAAAGCAAAGGAAACTCAGATTTTTAAATACCCAACCGTGGAAAGAAATAATTTAATTTACGCTTGGTACCATCCATTGGGTGAGCAACCGCATTACGATGTTGAAACCTATCCAGAAATCATGGATCCAGAATGGGGCGATGAATTTGAAAAATATGAATACAGAATTAAATGTCATATCCAAGACATGGCTGAAAACGCAGTTGATGCTGCGCATTTTATGTATGTGCACGGCGTTGTCTCCTACCCAGAGTTTGAGGTAAGTTATGACAAACAAAAAAGATTTTTCTCTCAACAAGCAAACATGGAAACCCCTCGGGGTGTTGTAAAAGGTAAAATTTCAGGTGCTTCCAATGGGCCTGGTGATAATTTTACAAAGTTCGAGGGTATATGCGATACGCTTCTCTTGGGTTCAACAACTCCAACTGAAAACGAAGAGGTTATTACCAGATTTTCTTTTCTTCAAAAAAAGGTTGATGGCAAAGTTCCTTCAGGGGGTGTTGGCGCAGCAATCATCGCTGATATTAACAAACAGGTGAAAGAAGATATCCCTGTTTGGGAAAATAAGAAATATGCTTCTAAGCCAGTTCTTTGTGATTCTGATGGGCCAATTGCTAAATTTAGAAAACATTTTTCATCTTTTTATGTTGAATATAATGAAGCAGAGGCAATTGAAACGCTAAACATAGATCAATGATTAATCTTTTTAATAACAAAGATCTCAATTGGAAACGTTTTCAAGGCGGGGATGATTTTGACTATCCAATAGATTATTCCGCAGCTCTTTTAAATGCAAACGAAGATGGTCATGTGGATATTCTTTACAGATGGGAACCAGATTGTTATTGCCATTTTCACAGACATACAGCCGAAGTATCATCTGTGGTTCTTGAGGGAGAGCTGCATGTTATTGATATTGATTTAGCTTCTGGAGAAGAAACCGTAACCAAAATTAGATCTGCAGGTGATTATGCGCACAAAGACCCTGGAGATGTACACATGGAAAAAGGTGGTTCTAACGGCGCTCTTGTTTTATTTAATCTCTATGCTCCTGATGGATTGCTAGCTGAATCTTTGGATAAAGATGGGACTGTAATAGGCCAAGCAACTCTTGATCGATTGATCAAAAAAAATACCCTCTAAGAGTCCATTGGTTCATAGTCAAACTTACTGACGCCACAATCAGGGCAAACCCAATCGTCCGGAATATCCTCCCACTTGGTGCCAGCAGGAATTCCACCATCGGGATCGCCAAACTCTTCATCGTAAATATGACCGCAGATCACACATTCAAATTTTTGGTAATTCATAAACTTTTTTGTAAATTCGACTTTATTTTTGCATGTTCTTCCCTTGAAAGAGAATGCGAAAATAATAAATATGCAGCTATAGAATAACTAACAATTGGTACAAATGTATAGATATAAAAAATTGCCATCTTGGATGAGGTGCTATTTTCTATTCCTAGACTAATATCAAACCCCCAAAGAAATTCAAGGACAACATATGGAACTACTGCGGCAAGAGCAAAGCCAATTTTAGTCAATGTGGTTAAATATGAAAAAACCGTGCCTGAGATATTTTCACCACCTTCAAGATTTAATTTATCAGAAATATCGGCAGTGATTGCATTGATTAAGGGTAAGGGTCCTGAAAAAGCAAAACCATACAAAATGATAAAAGATCCAACACCGATCAACTTGGGCAAATCTTCTAGATCTTTTATAAACCAATAACCAAAAAAACCAACCAACAACACCCCGATTGCATACAGACAAGCAATGCCAGCGGCAAAATGTTTTGATGTTCTAATACCCAATTTTCTCCATACCCACAGCCCAAAAACACTCACCACATAATACGCAAGCATTAATCTGGAAGAGTATTCAGGCAATTCAATAACTACCTTCATCCAAATTAAATAGAGGGCACCATTTAAACTCATGCAAAAACCGATAAGAACAGCTGCAAAAACAATTTTATTTAACATTCTATTCTTAAATAAACTTTTAAAGGCTCTAAATGGATTAGTTAGCCTTTCTGTTGAGGCAGACTCCATGGAATCTGGCACTTGTTTTAATGCATTGAGGGTAATTAATGGAATGCAAAATAAAAGAAACATTCCGATTGCGTTTACCTTTGCCTTCAATGAAGGATCATTAATCTCAACAATGGCTGGTATCGCTATAACTGTAAACATACCCATTAAAGACATTAACTCTCTGAGAGTTAATAGTTTGGTTCTATCATCATAGTTTGGTGCAAGAAAAGAAGCCCAAGACAATTGAGTGATGCTGCTTAAAGTGAATGCTGAATACATTAAAAATAGTCCCACAACAAAATACAATTGCGAGGGCTGATCTGTTGGTGGTAAAAAAATGATATAGGTAGCAAGCATAAAAACAGGTGCTGATAAAAATATCCAAAGTTTATGTTTACCCCATTTTGAAGGAAATTTATCAATCAAGACCCCCATAACAGGATCGGTTAATACATCTGCAAACCTGCCCAAGAAAAAAATAATACCAACCAGCGATAAGCCCAGGCCTAAATCGCCTGCGTAAAATGGCAAAATAAAAATAAACATTGGCATTCCTGCCGCAGAGGTTGGAAAATTTAATGCGGTATAGGATAACCGCTGAAATAAGTTCATATTGTTTGAGATTTAAGCTTTAAAAACGTCTCTCATTGAAATGATACCCACAAGGTGCTCTCCAGAAAAAACAGGCAGGTGTCTAATTTGATTTTGCAGCATAAGCTTCTTAGCCTCTGAGTTGGAAGTATCTGGACAAGTAAAAATAAGCTTTTTTGTCATCACATCTTGCACAGTTTTAGATTCAAGCGTTTTAGGGCCACCAGACAATGCATAAACAAGATCTCTCTCGGTTAAAATACCTACCACAGACGATTTGCAAAGATTATTTTCTGAGCCACTTGCGCACACCATTAGAGCGCCAATCTTATTTTTATTCATCAAAGCTGCCGCATCAAATAAATTAGAACTTTCAGGAATGGTAAAAATATCCCAATATTTTTGTTCGTTTAAATGATCTTTAACTTTTTTCATGTTTTAGAGGTATAAATCCATAAATTCCAATAGAATTATAAAAAGATATTAACACCCAAACCCATTTCTTGGTATCATACAAACAGTAAATCTTCGTATACAATATACTTATATTTACATAAACCAATCTAAAATCATTATGAAGTATTTAAAATCCCTACCTATATTTTTTGTTATTTCTTTATTAGCTCTTCCAACTATGGCTGGTGATAAGGGCTACGTTGGAGAAGAAGGTACAGAAATCGAAGTAACCAGAGTTTCAAATCCTGCGCCTGAATATCCAAGAAGAGCTATCAGACTTGGTCTTGAAGGGTCTGTGAGGCTAGAATTTGATGTCGATACAGATGGTTCAGTTTTAGATCCTTATGTGGTTGAAAGCAATCCTGCTGGAGTATTCGATAGAGCGGCTATTAAAGCTGTTAGAAAATTTCTATATGAGCCACCCACATACAATGGAACTTCAGTTAAGGTCAATAATGTACAAATTGATCTAGTTTTTCAACTTGCTGAATAATAACAGTTACATTATAGAAAAAGTATAACCATGCCCATTAGACTCCAGTTACTCTTATTTGGGGTCATTGGCAACATTCTTGTTGCGGCTATTTTTATATTTTCTTTTGGATACAGAGAGAATATTCAAGAAGAGTCCTCCAATGAATCACTTTTATCATTGTACGAGTCTGCATGGTATCAAACTTATAATAAGTCTTTTGATGCGATGTCAAAATGGCTGCCCATAACTGGAGAAAATGCTTCATATTGGGATCCTAATTCAGAGATTTTTTTAGATGAAGTGGCTTCCAGTAATATCTTTACTAACCCTCTATTAGATACTATCAGTGCTGATAGGATTGGGGATGCTCAATATCTTATCGAGTTATTCTTTGAAGAAGAGTTAGATTATGGAAATTTAAGTTATGTTATGGCCTATTTTCCTTCCGGTGAAAGAATTTATTGCGGAAGTGCTCTTGACCTTCTTGGTATTGATCCCTGCTCCCCTGCAGCACGTCCGGATTTCTTTAGCTACCTTGATGCATTTTTAAAAGATGCCTCCACCAGGCCTCGACAATCCATTGTAAGAATTAAAGATAATGATCAAGAACAAGCTTCAACTTTAAACCAAGCCCTTTCCTTTCCAATTAATATTGAAGGAAATACATTAGCCATTATTGCTTTAGGCGTTGATATCAGAAAGGGTCTAGAGGTTTTCGAAGATGAGTTTGAGGTTAGGACTGCAATTAGCACTGATGATAATTTAATTTCGCTTAATGATTATTACCAGCAATTCGGTAACACGGATGATAATCTTTTTGACATTAATAACTTCAACAAACTAACAGACAAAGCTGCTGCATTTAAAACCTCACATGGCTCCAGGCACTCTGAAAAAGATACAGAGCTTGGCACATCTATTACCTTGTTGCCTTTAAGCACATTTTTATCAGCAGATGAGGCTCAATTATTTATTTTTAAAGATGAAAGAGAAAATATTCTCAGGGCAGCAAATGTATTAAATCTAACCTATGTTGCTGCTATAGGATTTGTAATATTTATCATTTCTCTTATAGCCTTTATCACCACCAGGACCTTTGGCGGGATAACTAAAGCCATCGAAGTTCTTGAGGGTCTAACAAAAGGAGATCACACGCAAGAAATGCCAATAAGAAAAGGCATGCTTGCATCTGAAAAGGATGAAGTGGGTCAACTCTCTGCAGCGCTAGGCACTTACAAATCTCATTTACTTGAAATGGAATCAATAAGACAGGAGCAAGCAAAGCGAAGGCATGAAAGAGACGAAGTAATTATTGAGAAAATGACAGCATTAGCTGATCAGCTTGATGGCAGTGCAAGAACGTTAATCCTCAATGATATTAAAAGAATGAATGAACTTGCTGATAGCGCTGACAGAAATTCTAGCGAGGAAGCCTCTGTTGAATTGATGTTAGTTGCCTTTTCAAGAATGTCTGACGAAGTAAACAGCCTGATAGATGCAAGAACAAGCGAAATGGAAACTGCTCGGGATGAAGCAAGAGATGCTAGTGACCAAAAAACTAAATTTTTTGCGAATATGAGTCATGAACTCAGAACGCCTCTAAATGCTATTCTAGGATATGGTGAAATGCTCTATGAGGATTGTGAAGATTTGGGATACGATGATTTGCTTCCAGATCTCAAAAAAATTACCTCATCCGGAACTCACCTTCTTTCTTTGATTAATAATATTTTAGATCTTTCAAAAATTGAAGCTGGGAAAATGGAACTTTTTGTTACTACTTTTGAAATTGAGAATATGGTCCAAACAATCAAAGATGTCTCTGAACCATTAGCCGCAAAAAATGATAATGGATTTGTAATCAATCTTGATGGTGCGATGGGCTCCATGTCACAAGATGAAACAAAGCTTAGACAGTGTCTTACAAATTTCTTAAGTAATGGCTTTAAATTTACAAAAAATGGAACAGTTACATTGGATGTTAAAGCCAGAATGGAGGGTGATGTAGAATTTGTAGATTTTGCAGTTATTGATACCGGTGCAGGAATGAGCCCTGAAGGGGTGGCTAAAGTTTTTGAAGAATACACACAAGCAGAACGCTCAACCTCAGCAAATTATGGTGGAACAGGCCTTGGCCTTCCGATCTCAAAGAAATTTGCAGAAATGATGGGTGGCGATGTCACCGTAACAAGTGAAGAAGGAGTCGGGTCGGTCTTCACCATGTCTGTTCCGAGGGAATGTCCTGAGTATAACGAGGATGAAATTGAAGGCAATGTTATTAATCTCGATGATCAGGATAATTTAGTTGTACTGGTTGATGATGATGTTGCAATGCATGATTTGATTAAAAGAACTATCTCTAAATTAAATTTAACTTTGCTTGGAGCGACCAATAGCGAAAAAGGAATGGAATTAATTAGAGAGGTTAAACCCAAACTCATCCTGCTAGATGTATTGATGCCAGGCCGAGATGGTTGGTCTTTATTAAAAGAGTGTAAAACTGATAAAGCGCTAAAAGATATTCCCGTGATCATGATCAGTCAGCTCAATCAATCCAATCTTGCCTCTTCGCTTGGGGCAAATGATTATCTAACCAAACCGATTGATAGAACTCATTTCATAAATACTCTTAAAAGGATTATGGGGACTAACACTCAAAATCAGAAGGTTTTAGTTATCGATGACGATAAGGATGTGCGCGAGCTCCTATCTAGGTTGTTGAAAGATGCAGGTTATAGATCAATTGATGCAAGAGATGGAAAAGAAGGTCTTGAGAGAACCAAGGATGAACCTGCATTGATAATTTTAGATTTAGAAATGCCTAGGATGGACGGGTTTGAATTCTTAGATAATTACATTAAAAACGTCCCTGAAGAAAATAGATCTCCAATTCTTGTATTCTCTGGCAAAGATTTAACAGATGTTCAGGAAGAGCTTTTAAAAGAGAGAGTTGTAGGCCTTGTTAAGAAGGATGATGTATCCATGGATAAGCTTTCACAGATGATCCAAGGCATTATTAAAAGTTAAAAAGCTAGGACCCTACAAAAGCCTCGATCTTACCAAGCAATCTTTTAAAATCCACTGGCTTAGTATCAAAATCATCTGCTCCACACTCTAAAGCTTTTTGCTTATCGGATTCTAATGCATGTGCAGTCAAGGCAATGATGGGAATAGCATTAATGGATTCATCAGCCTTGGCTTGAATGGTTGCCTCCCAACCATCTAAAACTGGCAAGCCCATGTCCATCAGCACAAGATCCGGGGATTCACTTCTCATCATATCAAGACCAGCTTGGCCATCAAATGCCATGATAATTTCATACCCTCTTCGTGATAATCTTCGAGACAACATATCACGATTCATCTCATTATCTTCAACATAAAGTAATTTTGCCATTGTATTAGTCTCCTACTAGCTCACTATCAATTAACTTAAATCTATTCCTACCATTCTTTTTAGCTTCATAAAGTCTTTCATCAGCTTTGTTTATCAGATCAGCAGAAGTTTCTGTTTCTGTTGAAAATGCCACGCCGCCACTAGAACTTACTTTAATATCTATACCTTCATAATTAACAATATTATCATTAATTTTTTTAATCAGTTTTGTACAAAATTCCTTAGCTTGATCTGGATCAAGATACAGAATAGCCAAAAACTCTTCTCCACCTATTCTACCAACAATGTTTGGGGATGAAATCTCTGCTTGTAACAATTGCGCAAAAGATATTAGGACCGCATCACCGCCAGCATGACCATACTTATCATTAACTTGTTTAAAAAAATCAATATCAAACATTATTGTTGCAAATTGGCGATCTTTCGACTTCTTTGAATTATCCATCGCTTCATCTAGAGCTTCAAAAATTACACGACGATTGTAAATTCCAGTTAGTTGGTCTGTTGTGGCTTGAATATGTAATTTATTAACCAACTCTTTTTCACGCTCACGCCAAAATTTTCTCTCCAAAGCTGCAACAACCTTAGCAAGTAAAATGGTTCCATTAATTGGTTTGGGTAAATAGTCTTGTGCGCCTAGTTGAATGCATTTAGAAATACTATCTACATCATTAAATGCTGAAACCATAATTACAGGCAAAGATTCAGAGTTATGTTCTTTTCTAAAGGTTTTCAATAATTCCAACCCATTAATGTCAGGTAAAATTACATCAAGCAAAATCAAATCAGGTGTTTTTTTAAAAACCTCAGTGATGGCTGTATTTCCATCATACGCGGTTCTACATGACAGGCCTTGCATGGATAAACGTCTTTGTAGCACCTCACAGTTAGTTACATTATCATCAACTATAAGAATATCGGATTCCTTAATCTCATCTCCAAGAGTTATTGAATACTCTATTTCACCTAAAGACTTAAATAGAGCTTCTGCTGATTCAAGTTGGTTAGAGGAATTATCATTTTTTGGATCGATTGCCTCCCCTCTTATGTAATCTACAAAATTTTCAATGGCTGTTTCAGTGTCTCTAGCAAGATTAATTATTTGTTGGAAGTCTTCTAAAGTGCCTTCATCGAGATCATCTTCATAATCCTCCATTAAAATTTCACTGTATCCAATAATTGCGTTTAAAGGAGTTCTAAGATTGTGACGGAGTTCAGAATATTCCTCAGGTGATTTCTTTGAAGAATCTGCGTTGACGCCAGTATTTTGAACAAAAGCGACCTCGTATTGATCAATTAATTTAGAGCAAGAGGATTTTATTTGTTCAATCTCATCCTCTGCTTCAAGGTCAGCCTCATTAAGAGCTTTTTCAACCATGTCAACATAGTCAAAAATAGCATTTGCAGGCGTTATAAAATCCTGTTTGATCTGAGTCAGAACAATTTCTTCTGCGCCTTTCGATGTTTCTTTAGGAGTTAGCTTATCCATTGTTATGTATCTTCAGGTTTAAATGAGTCTATAAAAGCTGGGCGATGCATTAAGTACCCCTGTCCAATTTTACACCCTAGATCTAACATCATTTTTTTATCATCCTCTGTCTCAATGCCTTCTCCGATCATCTCAAGCTGAAGATCATGACAAACCTCAGAAACAAAACTAATAAGTCTGGCAGTCGACGGATCAGATACATTGAAAGTAAAGTGCTTGTCGAGCTTTACTACGTCTATAGGCAAGTCTCTTACATATTTTAATGAAGCATAGCCTGCTCCAAAATCATCAAGCGCAATTTTAATTCCTTTACCTTTGAGGAGACTTAAGGACTCGGATGCAATGCTAATATCAGCCAGCTCAGCTGTTTCAGTTACCTCCAATCCAAATTCATTAGGCGCAAGCTGATGCTTTTCAACAAAATCTGTAAATATTGAACAAAATTCAGGGTGCATAATCGTATGAGCAGAAACATTCAAATATAGAGTTGCATCCTTTAAACCAATCTGTTCTTTAATAGCCAAAAATTGCTCAAGTTGGACAAGCGATTCTAATACAACCAAAGAAAATAAACTTTCGCCCTCGATTTGCGGGATTATTTGATCGTTAGGTAGATAACCACCTTGACCATCCTGCAGTCTTAAGAGCGCCTCGATTCCAGTAATTTCATTGGTTTCAAGATTAACTTGTTTTTGGTAGGCAAGTTCGATTCTCTTGTGTTCTATACAATCAATGGTTTGTCTCAATGCATCTAAACCAGATCTTGATGAGCATAATAGCTCGATAAGCATAATACCATTGGAAACATCAACAGGAATCATATGCACACGGGTGCGCATTAAAAAGTTGATGCCTCTAAGGGCAATTTCAATTGGAGTATCATAGTAAAGAGCAATTGAATCTAAATCACCAAAATTGCTTGTGATCTTCTCGTCTATTTTCACCACAGATATGTCTTTGAGTGAATTTAAATTAAAAATATAGTTGGCTGCTATGTTTGCCCAAGCAATAGAACCATCGAGTTCATAAATAATATAGGGACTGGGGTGGTGCTGTAAGGACTTTGTTAAATAATTTAACTCTTGATCAGATTGCATTTGGTTAACCGTATAATTTGCTTTGTTTGATTTGCTCGTCAACAAGCTCGACAAAGTCTTCAGCAAACGTAATTTTAATGAATTCCCATATTTCAAGATGCTTTGGCTCTTTAAAAAGAGTTTTGAATGATATCAGCATTGCATTCCACTCATCTTCATCAAGCATTCCAATTTTAAATTGATAAAATTGATTTTCTCTTGCACGCAACATAACACTAAAATAAGTTAGGTATACTGCATTCTCCTCTTTGGTTAGCTCCTCATTATTTCTGAGCTTTATTTTTGTGTCCACAAGAATGGGTTTCATGCCTGCAAGAGCAACTTTTTGATGTGAATCTGCAATATTTTGACGAGCGTTTGCCCGTGCAACTCTATTTTGTTCCTTTAATTCAGTAACGAGAAAATATACTGTTATTAAAACTGTAAAAGGCCCTACCGTCTGTAATATGAGAATAATATTTTCGAATGTCACGAGCAATTAAAATATGTATATTTATTGTTCCAATATACGGTTTTTTTAGATGACGGTAAAGAAACTTACCGATATAAGCAGGATTTCTAAAGTATAATAATTGAGTGCGCCCGTAGCTCAGTTGGATAGAGTACTTGGCTACGAACCAAGGGGTCGGGAGTTCGAATCTCTCCGGGTGCGCCATATATTTATTTTCTTAATTATGGAAATATAATAATTAACCATACTTCCTTAAATCTGTATAATATATTTTTAGATTATTATTTGCCATGAAACCATCTGAGATTGAACTTCCTTCCGATAAAAAATTTGGCTATTTTTTTTCGTTAATATTTTTTTTATTATCTCTATATTTTTATTATGCAAGCAACATAATGATGGCTTATACCTTTTCTGGTCTAACTCTAATATTTTTTTTTATTACATTTCTTAACGATGCTCTATTGCATCCCTTAAATAAATTATGGATGCGATTTGGGATTCTTTTGAGTATGATTGTAAGCCCTATAATTATGGGAATCATTTTTTTTGGAATGTTTACCCCAATGAGCATAATTATGAGAATCTTTAAAAGAGATGAACTCAAAATTCGCTCAATTAATAAAGAGACGTATTGGGTCTTGCGAAGTTTTCCCAGGGGTAAGGAATTAGTAGATTCTTTTAAACAACAATATTGACATGGGAATTAATTATGAATTTTAAATTATTAAAAGAGCTTTTATCTTTCCTTCAACAGAGAAAAAAATTATGGCTCACACCATTAATTACTGTAATGCTAATCTTAGGAGGTTTGCTTATTTTAGCTCAGGGTTCTGTTATTGCTCCATTCATATATACAATATTCTAAGAAGTTAGAAATGTATATTCTCGGAATTTCAGCTTTTTACCATGATAGTGCTGCATGTTTGATAAAAAATGGTGAGATTATTGCTGCAGCTCAAGAAGAACGTTTTACAAGAAAAAAACATGATCTAGCCTTCCCTAAACACGCAATTCAATATTGCATTCAAGAAGCTAACATAAATCCATCCCACATAGACCATATTGTTTTCTATGAAAAGCCTTTCGTAAAATTTGAACGTCTGTTAGAAACTTATCTAGCATTTGCACCAAAAGGTTTTAAAAGTTTTGTGAAAGCTATGCCTATTTGGATCAAAGAAAAACTTTTTCAAAAAGCCGCATTAACTAAAGAGTTGTCGGCGGCTCTTGGGGGTGATGATGCTGATTGGGATGAAAAAATATTATTCTCTGAGCATCACTTATCTCATGCTGCAAGTGCCTACTACCCATCCCCCTTTGAAAGCGCAGCTGTGCTGACTTTGGATGGAGTGGGTGAATGGACCACAACTTCATATGCAATAGGGAATGCTAATGAGCTAAATGTTTTGAAAGAAATTCATTTTCCGCATTCGCTTGGACTTTTATATTCAGCTTTTACTTATTACACAGGTTTTAGGGTTAACTCGGGTGAGTATAAGGTCATGGGATTGGCGCCATATGGTGAACCTAAATATACAAATTTAATAAAGGATAATTTAATTGATATTGCGGATGATGGCAGCTTTAGGTTAGACATGAGTTATTTTGATTATGCAACCGGTCTCACAATGACTAATAAAAAATTTGATTCATTGTTTGGCGGGCCACCTAGAAAGCCAGAAGCTGATCTTACCCAACGAGAAATGGATTTGGCTGCATCTATTCAAAAAATTACAGAAGAAGTCGTTATAAAAATTGCTAAAACTATTGCAATAGAAACAAATGAAAAAAATCTATGTTTGGCTGGAGGTGTGGCTCTGAATTGTGTTGCAAATGGAATATTATTAAGGGAGAAAATTTTTGAAAGGATATGGATTCAACCGGCAGCTGGAGATGCAGGCTGTGCACTTGGTGCGGCCTTATCAGTTTGGTATCAATATTTAGGAAACAAACGAAATATTTCAGTAAATCGTGATGAAATGCAGGGATCATACCTGGGGCCCCAATATTCAGATGAAGAAATCGAGTCTCAGCTCAAATTATGCGGGGCTGTCTATAAGCATCACAATGATTATGATCTTATTGATTCTGTTGCTGATTTATTATCAAGCGAAAAAGCAGTTGGTTGGATGCAAGGAAGAATGGAGTTTGGACCCAGAGCGTTAGGTGGAAGAAGTATAATAGCTGATCCCAGATCTCCCAAAATGCAAAAACAGCTGAACCTAAAAGTTAAATATAGAGAAAGCTTCAGGCCTTTTGCTCCAAGTGTTTTGATTGAAGATGTCTCTGAATGGTTTGAACATTCAGATGATAGTCCCTACATGTTAATAGTTGCTGATATCAAAGATGATAAACGTCGTAAAATGACATTAGAGGAAGATCAATTATTTGGTATAGAAAAGTTAAACATTCCTCGTTCATCTGTTCCGGCTATCACCCATGTTGATTATTCAGCTAGAATACAAACCGTCCACGCAGATACTAATCCTCGTTATCATGCGGTAATTTCAAAATTTAAAGAAAAAACTGGCTGCCCGATAGTGGTCAATACTTCATTCAATGTTCGTGGCGAACCAATTGTTTGCACCCCTATAGATGCGTTTAAATGTTTTATGGGAACAGAGATGGATGCACTAGCAGTGGGAAATTATTTATTGCTCAAAGAAGAGCAAGACATGTCATTAAGAGAAAACTACGAAGAACGTTATGAATTGGATTAAAAAAATAACTTTATCTTCAATAGTTATCTTAATGAGCATATTCATGGCTGTTGTTTTTATAGAAATTTTCCTACAAATTATCAAAGAAAGAGATGGCTGGGAACTCACTCGCTCAATTAATGTTAAGAGAGACTTTGAATTTAAATATCCTACAGTTGATCCTTATAATGCTTCATTTGTTGAGGTGAACTACAAAAGAAATGGATTCGGACTTAGGGATAATTGCTCCAATACTAAAGATATAAAAATTTTAACCATTGGTGGCAGCACGACTGATCAGCGGTATGTACCTCAAAAATCAACTTTTCAAAATGTTCTGCAAGACAGACTGACCTCGAGCATTGGTTCTTTTGGCTGTGTATCCAATGCAGGTGTAGATGGTCATAGTTCATTTGGTCATCTCTACTCATTTGAGAAATGGTTCCCATTAATACCTAATCTAAGGCCTAAATATGTAATTCTATATGTAGGAATAAATGATGCTGATTTTAGACGTGCAACAGAACCAAATGCTGGCCATGACAATATGTATTCTGAAGGCTGGAAAGGCTGGCTGAAACAATTTGAGATTGTATTTAGACTGCTGCCAATATACGACTATTTGCAAGCCAAGCAAAATCCAGAGCTTGCCTTTGCAAAACACGAGCCTACTCCATATATCATTGAGGACTATACAGAAAATAATTTAAGTGAAAATACTCAGCATCTATCAAAAGTTAATGCAGCAGCTTTTCGAGAGCGATACGCTAGGCTTCTTGAATTTATTCGAGACATGGGCGCAACTCCTGTATGTCTTACGCAACCCCACATTTTTACAAAATCCATTGATGGAAATGTGCTTGGAGTAAGAAATGTTATAGAAAATTATAATGGCATAGACTTTGATTACTCGCTAAGATCACTTAACTCTGAAATAAAAAACCTTTGCGGAGCTATGACGCTAGATTTATATAGTTATAAATTTAACAAAGAGCATTTTTATGATGGGATCCATACGACGGAGTCTGGTTCTGAGCTCATCGGAAACTACATAGCAGATTTTTTTGAATCTAATGACCTACTGTCAGGCCTTAATTAATTCTTAAGAATAACCTAATTGCATTATTAGAAACTAAAGACTAACTAAATTATTTGGAATTAAAAAATTTAAGAGTTGAATCTTTGATAGAAAATACTCTTACTAAAAATATGTCTTTTAGATAATTTTGATAATTACGCCATGGGGCTTTCTTTCCTTGTTTGGGAAGTCTGTCTAATGCTCTTTGAACGTACCCAGAACTGAAATCTATGTATTCATCATCAACTATGGCTGTTGGGTCTTCTTCCGGAATGCAGGTATCCACACCCAGACTATCCATTCGATTTAAAAGTCGGCATACATACTCGCAAGTGAGATCAGCTCGCAAAGTCCAAGAAGCATTAACATAACCAAAAGAAAAAGCGAGATTTGGAACCCCGCTTAACATCATGCCTTTATAGGAAAGTCTGTTATGCGGTTCAACTTTTTTGCTGTCAACAGAGACTTCTATATCGTTTAAAGCATTTAGCTCTATCCCTGTGGCTGTAACAATAATATCCGCCTCTATATGCTCACCTGATTTAACCAAGATTCCATTTTCTGTGAAATGATCTATGTGATCAGTTACCACAGAGGCTTTGCCGCTTTTAATAGAATTAAAAAGATCACTATCAGGCACAAGGCACATGCGTTGGTCCCATGGGTTATATCTGGGGGTAAAGTGCTTTTCTACATCATAATCATTGCCAAGTTCTTCTTGAACTAGATTGATTAATCTGTCTTTGACTCTTTCAGGATATTTTCTTGATAAATAAAAACCTAAACTCGTCCTGAAAATATTTTTCCATCTTATTAAAAAGTAGGTTAAACGTATGGGAAAAATTTTATTTAAAGCTTGACTCCAAGAATCTTCACCGGGTGCTGAAACCACATAACTAGGGGAGCGTTGCAACATGGTTACATGAGTAGCGTTCTTGGCAATGGCCGGAACCAAGGTAACGGCGGTTGCCCCACTGCCAATGACAATAACTTTTTTATCAGAATAGTCCAATGACTCATCCCAAAATTGAGGATGAATCACCTGGCCTTCAAATCGGTCTTGCTCAGG
>Ga0255761_10002796_pt1 | contig 15951 bp, 13 predicted proteins | sample 071ome_29_FD_179961 | JGI IMG/M metagenome (GOLD analysis project Ga0255761, IMG submission 179961) | Coastal salt marsh microbial communities from the Groves Creek Marsh, Skidaway Island, Georgia - 071407BT metaG (version 2) | ecosystem: Environmental > Aquatic > Marine > Intertidal zone >... | reverse complement strand
TTTCATTTTTGGATGATTTACGCCAAGATTAACTTTAGAAAGGGTTGTTTTAACCCCATCAATACGATCAGCACCGCCGTCACCAGCGATATACTCCGTATTATTTTCCAATACAGCTTGAAGCTCTTCTTTTACAAGTTGCTTGATATAGTTTTTTGTTACTTTCATTTTTTATTCCTCTATGTTTGGACGCCATCCTGATTGCCATCTTTCTTCTCGCCCTTCGACATATTGGATGAAGCATCTCTGACAGCAATCAAATTTATGCATATAAAAGTCATCACCTTTATCGAAAGAATAGGTAGAACATGTATCACAGATACGTTTCGTCTCTACATTAAGTAGTCTTTTAGGCATTAAAAAACCATCAACTTCAACCAAATCATTGTCTTCGTTATAACGAGAAACCTTAGATTCAAATTTTTTTGTTGTCTCTAGATATTCTTTTTCTTTATCATCATCCCAACCGGCATTTGGGTTTTTAACGGCATCATACCCATATTTTTGTTTTATTGCTTTTTCATATGCCGCAACCTTATTAAGATCATCAATTTTCATCATGTACCTCCGAGTGCTTTTACAAATAAATACGTAACAGTAACCCCTACTACAACTCCTGATGAGAATATGAGTCCTTTATTGTCTTTTCCTAAGACTTCAATTTCGTCTTCAAGAGCTTTGATGACATCATTTTTTTCTTTAGTAACTCTATCAACTTCACTTTTGTGGAAATCGATATCTGATTGCATCTGATCTTGTTTAAGATCACACTCTGTTTGTAATAAATCCAACTCTTTTTGCTTCTGTATGTCACACTTTTCTTGTTCATAATCTGGCAATGTTAATAAATGCGACATGGCTTCGTCGTCTAATAGAGTGCCCTTAAATGGACAAGGCTGTTCTGGCTCTAGATAAGTGAACTTGCCGTTGTCCGCTTGAGCTACTCCAATAAATAAAATCAATAAACTACTCAACATATTTAAATCCAAATTTTTGCTCTATTTCTTTAATTAGTGTTTCTGGTTTTTCTTTGAGGATGTTCTGGTATTCTTGCTTCTTTTCAGATGTTTTAAATTCCAACTCTGCAACTCTGTTGCCGTAGTGATCCAAGATAATGTCAACTTCTTCTTTATATTTTTCATATGCTTCCTTTTGATCTTTTATTCTTTCTTCATAATTATTTTTTAATTCCTGCATTGATTCTTCATGAGCCTCAATTCTTTGCTGCTCTAGCTCCTTCAAAGAAGCATAGTCCATTCGAGATTTCAGCCAAAGAACGAGGAAAAGAACTGCAATAAGCAGTTCTTTCCAATGCTTGAGCACATAGTCTAAAGCCATCATACTCCCTTCATTTTAGCGATACCATCAATAATCGATTGTCCACCAATATAGATAGCAGAAATCATAACCCAATCTGCGGATTCAATCATTCCCATATACATTAAGATAGTTGATGCTGTCCAAACCATAAGTTTGCGACTTGTTACTTTTGACAACCATGCATCTACTACTGCTTCTTGTTTTTCTTTCATTTCTTCCATAGTCATGTGTCCTCCTATTGTTTAACATGAGCATAGCCATCCTTTTTATCTATGACGATCTGCATATCAACGCAATCTTTTAACGAATCTAGATGACTAATTAGTAAAACTGTTTTAAAGTTTACTTTAATTAGTTCCAAAATACGAATAAAGCCTTCCATATTTTCTTCATCTAATGCTGTCCCAGGTTCATCTAAAATAAATATATTTCCTTTTGGCATAGATGAGACAGTCAGCAAAGCCATTCGAATAGCCATAGCTGCGATGGTTTTCTCTGCTCCAGAGCCCATCTCTAGAGGGCGCGGATCATGCTTTGGGTGCTTAATATAAATTTCAAATTTTCCCCCATCAACCTCAAAAAAGATATTGAAATCTACAATGTTGGCAATTGTCTTTGAAATTTCTTCATTAATGACAGGAAGCTTCTTTTTAATCACATCGAACGCAATCCCATTAGAGTGCATGCATTGCATGTACAAATCATATGCTGAGTATTCGGAACGGTATTGTTCTAGTTGTTCCGACAACTCCTCAAGATTCTTAATCTTCTCTTCAATTGATCCGGTTTGTTTATAGAAGTCTAGCCGATCTTTTTCACATTTCGCCAATGTTCTCTTGGTGGTTTGCAACTTGGCTTCTATAGAAGCTTTCTTAGATAACATTGATTCCAAATTTTCAATAGCTTCTTTATTGTCTTCATAGCTTTTTTGTTCTAGTTCTAATTCTTCTATTTCTTTAGTGAGAAGTTTAATTGTCGTGACGTCACGATCATGTTGCAACCCAATTTCCGTGATTCGTGAAGATACTTCTACTTTCTTATCAAGCAGCTTTTGAAACTTGGCTAAGTGTTCTGATACCTTTTCTGGGTTGAGATCTCTTAGGCTTGCCTCAAATGTTGAAACTTTATCACTTGCTGACTCAATCTCCATACGAATAGCAGGAAGATGGGCAACGGCAATATTTGCATCTTTGATAAACTTACATTTAGGGAAACTTGAGCCACAAGGTATCCCGTCCAATAGTTTCTTCTTTGAGGCATTTGAATTGTATTCTCGCTCTTTTGCTTTTATATCTGTAGTGGTATCATCAATTAATTGTATCAATTCATCAATTTTAACTTTTTTGGAATTTAGCCCTTCAATATCAAATGTCTCTTCAAAATCACATAGTGCTCTATATCTTTCTTCTTTACCTCTTTTCTCGTTGGTAAGCTCTTCTATATGATCGTATAACCTAGACACTTGTGTCCTTTTCGAAACAATATTGTTTCTAACTTTTGCTATATCAATTAATTCTGTTGGGACTGAATTGATTGACGATTCTAGCAAGGCTATTTCATTATTAAGCTCTTCAATTTGAGCCGTTAACACTCTGCAATCTTCTTCGTGCCCATTCAAGCGCTTTGTAACTTTTGCTAAATCAATTACTTGTTCTTTCTTTTCTTGGTGAAAATCCCTACCTTCAAGGCGTTTAAGAAGCGCACGTACCTCTGCCGAGTCCTCTTTCGCAAGACGATACTTTTGTTCAAACTGATTCAAATCAAGAAATTTTGCGAAGATCTCTTTTCGTTTTGAAGCGCCTTCGGAGATGAAATTCAAAGCACCGTTTTGGGAGCTCATAGATGTCAATAGAAAGTCTCCCAATGATCCAAAGTGGTTTCGTATAGCTTTATCTGTATCGTTCCTTGTAGTGCCATTTAAGGGCGTTATATCGCCTGTCACTAATGACTCCGAATAAAAGGTTACGCCTGTCTTGGCTTCAAGTGTTTCCTCTCCCTTTAACTTCTTTGTATATTTCTCTGCTTCTCGTTCAATAACAAATTTCTGTTCCCCAACGGTAACATCAAGTTTTGCTAATGCTTTTTCCTTGTTTTGGTTGATTACGTTGAGGTTCTTCTTTTCATTTTTAGAAGTTGAGTTAAACATTGAGAACAAGATTGAATCAATGATGGATGACTTACCTGAGAAATTTTTACCGAAGATGCCAACAATGCCGTTAAGATTCTGAAAATTAATTTCATTACCTGCTCCATAGTTGAACAAATTGTCCCATCTGATTCTGTCTAAGTTCCAATTAACATTCCTAGAGATATCATCTTCTTGTGCTATGGCGTCATTATATTTCTTGTTAAGTCGATAAACATTTTCTAATTCATCTTGTGATAAATTAAATGGATCCAAATATTCTTCAATCAAATCTTCTTGTACCTCAATATTGCGAAGATCAAGTACTTCAGATTCTCCTTCTCCTAATTCTACTGAGTTCCTACTTGTTGCTCTATTGAGGAATGTAACGGATTCTGGATTGAATTTATGTTTGACAACCTCAGTTGCCTTCTTGATTTGATCAATCGATAAAGAATTATCAGCAATAACACGGATTCTTGCTCCTTCTGGTGGGTTAAAATTTGAGATGTCTGGATTACCATTCACATCCAGTTCAATATTCCAAGATAGAAATGGGCGTGGGTTACTGAATATCACAGGCTTAATGGTGTGCTTCGTCTTGCTTTTGATATTCCAAATAAGAATACCCTTGTCGTCTGTTTCTCCAAAATTCTGCTGAACTGTTGAGCCTGCATACCAGATAGTGCGTTTATCGTTGAGATACTGACGCTGATGAATGTCTCCGAGCATAGCATAATCAAACTCATCGAAGATAGAAATGTCGTGATCTCCGTGTGTCATTGAGTAGCCTGCATCTGTCTTAGAATATTGCACCGCACCATGATACAAAGCAATGTTAATTTTACTATCATCTGTGGGATCTATCCAATTGTCTTCGTCAAATACCGATAACACATTCAACACAACATCATCTCCAATGTCTGTTTCGCCTGAGTTCTTAAGTAGGTGTAGATTGCTGTGATCCAATGCATTGATAATTGGAGTAATCGCATCTTGTCGAGAACTGTTCTTGAGATTACCATCGTGGTTTCCTAAGATAATGTATGTCGGTGCAATCTCTGCTAAGTTATAAAAGAACTCAGAAGCCATTTCTACAAACTCTGGAGAAATCTGTGTTTTGGTGTGTGCTATGTCTCCGCAGTGTACGATATAGTCAACCTTCTCATTTCGTAAGGTTTCGTAAATTTGCGAAAAGATAACCTTATACTCATAGTGGTACTTTAAATTACGAATATGAGTGTCTGCAATGTGTGCTATTTTAATCATTTTCCCTCCTTTTTGTTTAGAATATTGATCATTATAGAGACATAAGTTTTCTTTTGAGAATCCAGTCTTGATCGTCTCGCATCAAGACAGCATTCTTTTTGAGTTCTGCAAAGGCTTCTTTGCCTATAGAAGAAACATCCTCTCCCTTTGGTAAATCAATCTTCCAAACCTCAATATCATATTTAAGAAGTGTACGAGCAATCTTCATTGCCTTATCTTCTGCATCCGGATCTAAAGCAATGAAGACACTCGAATCATTTCTGATTATGTGCTGGAACAGTTTTGACTCTTCACGTAGAGTTGAGCCCAATAAAGCAACAGCGTTTCCTGCGAATATAGCATCAAATACTCCTTCTACCAATATTACATCCGAATCCCAATCAATGATCAACTCATTGAAGATGATATCTCTAGATGCGTCGGGATTCTTATAACGCATCCAATGCCCGTCGAACGAGCGAGCAATAAAGTAGTTCACATATCCATCAATATTGAAAGATGGAATAATAATTCTACCTTCAAATTCTCCTTCGCTGCAATAGCCAATTTTGTATTTCAACAAATCACAAGGTTCAATTCTACGTTTTTGTAGATAACACAAGGCTCTTTTGTCAACTATGTTAGGTTTTCCTGTAAGAGTCTTAAATTCTTTAGGTAAAGAGATAATTTGCTCCTGCTGTTCTTCTTCTTCTGCAAACAAATCAAATTCTAATCTTGAGTGATCTACAATGCCTGATAGTTTGTCCCATTCTTTTAATTGAGTAAAAGATCCAAATCGACGAATAATCCGTCTAATATTTCTGCCTCTTGCGTCACATACCCAACATTTAAAAACATTCATGCTAAAATTAACAGAAAACTTTTTCTTATGATGATTACAAAATGGGCATGTATATAGGTGTTCAGACGATTGTCTTTTAGGATATCCTAAAACATTATTCACTAATTTTATTTTCTCCGATATCATTTAGCCCCTCTTTGAATTCAGAAACACCATAATAAGCAATTACGATAGCATCGGCTATGTCATCAGTTCCGGGCTTTGGATTACCTTGTCTGGTGACTTCAAAAGTGAAATTTGGATATCTCTTTTGAACTTCATTGATAATGTGGTGCTTCTTATTCTTTACGATTCGTGGTATCGAAATATTCATTTTTTTTCTTGCTGAGTTAGGATGAACCAATTCTGGCACTAAGAATGTCTGAGTGTATACGGCATAGCAGCACATTCCATTGAATCTTTGGAGTTTTGACATTGTTTGGGCAGTCGTCTTTCCGCCGCCAAACATCATTGCAGGCTGTTCTACATAAACCGCATCGAAACCATAATTATCAAAAACCTCTGCCAACTCTTGCTTGAACTGCCAACATCTAATTTCAAGATCTTCTTTTGTATTAAATTTTAAATTCCTATAATGGATTAATTTGTGATCATAGTCCATTACAGCCATTCCTATAACAGACGTGCTTATATCAAGCCCTAATATACAGTTCATACTTCTCCTATAAATCTAATTTTAATTTAAAACTGAACTCCCTATCTTCAGTTTTCTTAACTGGTTTTGCAACCTTAGCAACCCCAAGTACATTCATGTGCTCATCATAGATCACTACTTTGGAAATATATGTGTGCTTCTGAAATGTTTCTTCATTGTTGTCATATATGTTATAGACAGTATTTTTGATCAAAGCATTATTATTTTCTAAATATAACGTACCAGACTGAATATTGCTAGTGGTATACAATTGCTGATCATTCTTTAAGAATGTGGGATTATTAGAGTGATTCAACTCTCCTTTCATCGCATGAGCATACATAGAAATTGTTGGAGTCATGGTTTCACCCTGAAAAGAAATGCTAGTGTGCGATCCAGTCATTGGATCATTATCGAACCCTGTTATACCAGATCCCCAATAAACCCATTTCGTACTCTTCTTGAGAGAAATATCGTTGATATAATTCATCTTTGTTGTATCCAATTCCCAACTACCAGTAAGCAACATAAAACCTTCATTGTACAACACAACGCCAGCACATGAACCAGAGCCAGTTGAACCAGATGGGGCAACTTGAATCAATTCTCCATTTCTTTTTATATCTTGTAGTTGTCCGACTAAAGTACCGGTTATATAAAATCTCAAATCTACCGATCCTTTTTTAATCCTGCTGCCATAAAAAATTGAAGGTACACTGATCAAATTTGCTTCTTGTTCGCCTTTATCTCCAAGAGATCCACTAAATTCATAATGTGAAGACAAAGTCTTATAAAAATTCATTGTATTTCTTAATGCATTTAAATGAGGACGATTGGCAGACTGAGAATAATAGTTTCGATATAAAGAGGAAGACATTGGATAAGATCCAGTGATTACATCCCCATGCGCAAAAGACTGAGCAAACTGACTATTACTGACAGTTTTAAAAGATTGAAGAGAGCCATCCTTTGTAATAAACGGATAAACATAATCATTAGATCCAGATAGTCTGTCGATGTTCATTTCGTATAGAGAAATATAGCCAGATGGCACACTTAGACTTTGAGAGTTAAATGCCCCCACATCTGCCTGTTTGTTGTTAATATAAAGTGTTCCAGAATATGCTACGAATTCATATTTTGGATATAGAGTCAATGTATTAACAAACACTTCTTCATTTTTAAATTTATAAATACTCATATCTTATTATACGCTTGAATGATTAAATTAATTCATTTATTAGTATAAATAGTATCTTCTTAGTAATCTAGTCTAACTCTCAAAGTTAATTCATTAGAAGGATCTTTCTTCAAAGGTTCTGACATCTTTGCAACAGCTAACAATTCATTGTCTGCAGAATAAAGCCCAACTGTTGTAATATAAGAGACAGGAGTGTCTGATGCATTGTTCTTGACAACCAACTTTGAAGAACTTAGGTAAGTAGGATTGGTACTATAATTGAATTCGTTATGATGAGCACGACAGAAATAAACAGTACTGTTCAACTCAGTAGTGTTGTTGAACTGTACATTGTACAAGCGTTGTCTCAAAGCATCACAAGAAGCAGAAATGGCACCAGACACAAACAAATCCGTGATTGCTTCAGCACCAGCGTTCATCTCGCAAGTTCCAGCAGAGTTAGAAAGAATTCCACCATCGGCAGCATCCAAGAATACTGATGCTGTAACCACTGCGATACCTGCCTGATAAAACAGCAATCCAGCTTTCTGAGTTCCGTCATCAGTAGTCAGGTTAGTTCCAGCAGTTGAATCAGCATAAAGAACAGCATAGTCTCCAGCAGGTGAATTAACTCTGTAATCATTTTGTGCATTCGTGTCTGCTAATCGGATTCTCTCAGCAAATACTCCATTTGATTGATCGAAAGAAGCAGAGGTTCCCAAGTCTAATTGAAATGATCCTTTCTTGATTTCATCTTTAGTAAGCAATCTAGCAAAATTAAGAAAAACCACTTCATTCATTTTTGTTCCGCCAGTCAAGTCTCCATCTTCATCAAATCTTCTAACGCTTCCACTTTCGTCATAGCCCATAAGTACTTGAGCCATTTGATTATACATATTAATTTTTTTAGATACTTGGACATGATTTACGCTAGTACCACTTAAAGAAGAAGTAGCATGAAAACCAACTGCAATATCAAAAATGTGATTCGCAGAAGAACTCAAGTAAGGATAATCGTAAACCGACTGAAACATACCATGAGTATAGTTTTTAATATTACGTTCAGTCGTGCCGCTTACATATGTACCGCTCACAATGGTTCCAGTGATTGGAATTGCTTCATGAAGTAATGTTTTTGTCGTTACGATATCATTTGTTGATAGTGATTTATAAGTTGTAGCCATAATTTAATTCCGTTCCTTTGTTAAACTTTCTTAAGATATCTAATTGGGACTTCAATTGAATATCCAGTAGTGGCACCCATGACACGAATAACCGTATCAATTGCCTGATAATTGTTAGATCCAATCGTAAGATTGGAAGATAAACCAATCTGATCAAACAAAAAAGTACTATTTTCTAAATTGTCAGATGCTTTAATGGTTAGCCCAAGACGTGTGCCTCTTCTGCCAGCAATTGAAGAATCATTGGAATTGTCGCTAGCAATAATATCAGAAATGAATCCTGAATTGTTTCCACCTGATCCCATAGTGAAATAATAAGTTGCTATGTTGTCATCATCCAGGAATGAGAAATTGGCAATGTTTCCTCCAACAACTCCAAAATCTGCCATGACTCTTGGGCTAGCAATCATACCCAATCTATGATCCATCTGTACAATATATTGAGTTTCTTTTAAATCTGGATCGATCGATAAAGTTGAAGTCAAATCAGATGTGTCCAAACCTTGATCAAAATAAATGTTTGTAACATTGCTCTCAGTTGAGTATCCGTTAATAACTCCATCCGTGTTTGATCCCAATGCATTAATAGTATCCAAATCAACAGCGACAACGTGCATGTTATATGCGCTGTATCTTTTTCCTGCTGCGACGCCTTTATCTTCATTTAACTTAATGACTGGCAAATAAAGCAAATTTGTTCTAGAAATTGTGATCAACTTGCTTTTCATGGTAGATGTATTGTTTGTAAAAGCCTCTAAGACTGGAGTTTGTAAAATCTCCAAATCATAATATGCTGAACCACTGGAGTGGCTCTTGTTATATAATCCATAATTAACCTCTTCATCTCCAAGCGCAAACTTAGCAACATTGAAACTGCCGTCTCCCCTTGCTAGTCTTTTTCTTCCAGTATCTGTTAATACTGCGTCTAGGATGATGTCTCCCGAATTATCTAAAAAACCCATATTTGTTTCCTCTTATATTGTAAATAGTATTTCACCATAAATAGTAAATTATAATCATTTATTCTTAAGTACCTTGCTCTTTTTGAAAGTAACATTAATATCTATCAACTTTCCTGTATTTTTACTTCGAATTCGAAATTTAAATTTCCGGAAATTCTGATTCGGATCAGAACTAGATTGCAATATATTGTCTTCAGAATTTCCAATGACTATGTTCTTTCCAACAATTTCATCATTAATTTTGTAAATCTCAGCTTTATCTATCTGTGATTGTCCCAATGATAAGCCAATTTTAGCATACTTTTTAAAAGTCCTGCTCTTTTGAGCTGGAGGTTCTGGCTTTGCAAGGCTAACAATTCGAATTTTTGGATAAAGCGTTTCTCCGTCCTTAATCAATATAAACTCATATATTGGAGAAGGATTAGAAACATGTCCATGATTATCTTGCGCCCTGAACATATAGTAGTACGCTTGGTTTGGTACAATTGTATCTTCATATGCTGCAGACATAGCGCCGTTTGATCTGATTAATTTATAATTTTCATTCGAAAAATCAGAATATTCTGACGGCTTTCTATTAAGACGAAAGAACTCAAAATCTGCCGGATCATCACTCTCAAAAATAAGTGGATTTCCATGAAAAATTTTCTGCGATTCATACTGATTATAGAAACTTTGAAAATCAGAAGGGTTTACATATATTGGAACTTCAGCTTTTTTGCCAATCATTTGATTAAAAAGGATCAATACTTTATTATCAATTCCTCTATATGTCAACAATTCCACATCAGGAGCTATAGGAGGAGAGTCCAAAACCAAAACTCGATCTGAAAAATAAGGCTCCTCTAGAAACAAAAGTTCGCCATCTTTGTGCATCAAGCCATTGATAACGTTTATCTTATAAGTATACGTATTACCATAACTAATCTGAGTATCAAAGTACTTAAATGTCTCAATATCACCATAATTGAAAAAATAATGTACTTCTGGTTGTGAACCGTTTCCATACTTTTCTAATCGATACGCAACAGGAAATAACATACCAACTGGCATGTTTGAAATTAGTTCTACAATTTTTTGTTCAAAAGCTTGGGCAGCCAAAAATGATTCGAAAAGCTCACATACGGTTGTCCCTACAGAATTGTTATCATTGTGATCAAATATAGACTGTGGGCTATTGTCCGAAATAAAGGATACAAAATCTCTGTTTCTGTAAAGATATACAAATTCTGAGATCTCAGTCGTATCGTCCCCCATTGTAGACTCAAAGACAGCAGCATAATTACTACGATTTTCTTCAGTCCTGTTGCTAGCTAAAAAATTAATAAAATCAGAATCAAGCCCGTATTCTTCAACTAAATTACAAAATTCAGATTTTTTCATTCCAGACATATTAATTTTAGAAAACATTGGGAACATCTCTCTTTTGTTTTCTTTATCTAGATATATTTTTGCAACCTGCTTATTGATGAACTCAGGAGTTCTAAAGCCAGCTAACCCTTCTTTTGCAGATTCTTCCAATATATCCATCCCCACGATATCAATTGCATTTGGAAATAATTCGAAAAAATCATCACTTAGTGTTTGTTTGGGATCTATTATATTACCTGCTCTATCATATGATCGATACATTGCTTCGAAGTGCTTTTGATTAGCGATGTCATTTTGATTTAACAGCCATACATTTAAAGAAGGCAAAAGCCACTCTCTAGAATTACCATATAATCCCATTGTAAGGGATTCATATTTTTTGCTATAATAATTATATTCAAAATCAATATCCGCAGTAAGAGTGTACCCCAAATCTTGCTCAAACTTATTACTTGGCATAGAGAAGTCTTGCTCTCCAAGAAGCTTCACGTATAGTTCATTTTTTCTATACGGCACTTCATAACTGTGCTCTAGATCGTAAAAGACATTACCAATCTTAATTTGTGTATTTCTAATTCTATAATGTTTCATTATTTGCTCTCACCTTAATCTACCAATAAATAGAAATATTGACTAGTTATTTCTCTATTTGTTGTAGAACCCTGTCCAATGTGCATTTCAGAATTCTGGAATCTTTTCATCTTACACAAAACAACGCTGGAAGTATGGTGTTCGCCATTTTTCAATTGTCTTACATTTTCAAAATTAGTCAATTGTCTCCAATCTGGATTCATATTCTGATCAAAGCCGGAAAGATAAAAAACCATACACGTATTGTCCATTACAAATCTAGAAATTGGCATGAGTGTCACATCATTTTTTCCATTTTTGGCTAGCCTAAAATAATCTTCAGTTTTACGAAATAATTGTGGATGTGGTTTACCAGAAACTTTGCTGGAATAATTAAAATTATAATTAAATCTTCTATTCGCATAGTCTCCTTGTGTAAACTGTTTTCTTTCCAACAAGCCATACCCTTTTGCATCAACCAGCATTCTCATGATCAAATCTTCTGTTTTAGACTTCTCTAGAAATAAGTTTTCTTTGATGGCAGTCTTTTGTTCTTCCAGTTCTTCTTTGTCTGTATCAACAACCCTGTCTAAATTTCCATATTTAGAAGTCCTGAATTTGGAAAAGTTCTCTCCGTTATCGATGCCTATAGAAAAATTATTTCTAGTATTAATCGATATATTTGTATTAGCTTCGTCCAGTGTTGCATTAGCTATGGTTCCGCCAAGAGTCCCTAGGAATGATTCAAAAATTCCGGAATTGTTTTTGATTTCTGAAATTGTTGATTTATATCCTTGATAGTCATTCAACATCAAAGAATTCATCATCGATTGTTCTTCTTGCATTGCTGCATTTTTATCAATAATTGTAGAAATTAATTTCAAATAAGATTCATTTGGCATAGCTTGTCTGATAATGATATCATCAATTGCATAAGGAGTGATGAATCCCAAATTTTTAATATCTGAATTAAATGTCAGATTGTGAAATCGCGCTTCTTGACTCATTCTAGTCGTGTAATCATTTTCCGAGAGTTCTATTAAATTTTCTGGTATATACCTAATCATTCCATCTCTAGAAGATTTTGGGCTAACTAGGCTGAACCATTCTCTGCTATAACTAATTATTTTGCTTTTTCCTGTCGAAATGGTTGCGTTGTTATTTGCTTTATCTTCTGTGTTGATATATTTGGATGCAGCAAATAAAAGATCTTCAATTACTCTTACAGTGTTCTCCAGCACTCTCCTTTCAATCGTAGATCCTAAATCCAAGACTGTCCCTTGTATGGTAGAGAAATCTGTTCCAGTCAAAAGTTTGAAAAGTATTCCAAAAGAAATGCCCCAACTAAAATAATCAGAATCGGCTCTAATTAATGCAGATATATCTTCTTGAGCCTGATCGTTTAATTCATCTCTAAATTCATTATAATTTTGTGGATTATTATGGATGTAATTGACAGATGCCTTTAGTGCCGATAATAGTTTTTTTACATCAACAGAAGTTTGTTCTAAAATTTTTATCATTGGATCAATAAAATCTATCTCCATTTGATATCTATATTCCCCATCTGACAGTTCAAATATTCCCGTATCTCTGAATTTATAGCCGGCAACATGTCTCTGAATTGTTCCACCAACTTGCTCAACATGACTACTTGGTATCTTCTGTCTTTCTACAGAATCAACATCTTCTCTGATCCTAAAGACATCCATTCTTAAAATCTCTAACTGATCAAAGAATACATCAAAGCCATTGTCATACATAAAAGATAAGTTAGAATTTCTACGACACATCTCAAACAAATTAATATAAAAAGTATTATGAGTTATATGTCCCATGTTTCTTCCATATGCGACATATGAGGAATATAAATCAGATATGACACCTGATTTGTTAATCATCTCGTTTCCTGATCTGACAGAAACTTGATCTATAAACTCATCATATGTGTTAATTCTGTTTGGTTGAATAATTTCTTGTATTCTCTCAGAATATCTAAAGTCTTGCACCAAACTATTTGCTGGGCGTTTTTCAGATAAAATCAAACATTCATCAATATTTTTATAAAAAAATGGTAAAGTTTGTTTCGAAAATGGAATATTTAAGCCAGTCATTCTTGCAGAACTCATGAATCCGACAGCATGAAAATAAGATTCATTAGTTTCTGAGTGGTTTGTGAAAGTCAAATCATCTTTCATAATCTTAAGATCATAAACCCTGTTTCCATCTTGATCTGTTTGTACGCCACCATTGTTCCGTATGGCTTCGTTGGTATATCTATTAAAGTGAATTTGCCTTACCTCAATATCGCCATTTATAAGTTGTCTCACTAATTCATGAAAATCATCAGCAAAATCCTCTCTTCGAATTTCGCTATCTGAATCAAACACGGCATTGTTTGAAATTAATTCGAAATACAACATTAGTGTATCTAGCTCAGGATTAAACATTAGTGCATTAATGGTATGTACAAAAACATAACTTTGTTCTGGATGACTGAGATCTGAGGATTTCAAAAAATCAACAAATTCTTTAACACTCCTATCTCTAGAATAAACACCTAGAACTTGTACATTTTCTTTAAATGTGTCAGTCAAAAGATAGTCAGCAATATTACTACCACCTCTTATGCTATCATACACAGATGCATCTATCTTAACTTGATATTCAGAATAAGAGCCAGCAAATGGTTCTAGGAATATTCTATTGCATCTGAAAGAAGGAACCAAGTCGTCTAAAGTACATCTAGCCATTAACAATCCTCTCCATCATTATCACTAGTATATAGTTCTGCTCCGGGAGTTTGTTTAAATTCTTCATAAGCAATATTTGAGTCAAATATGTTTCCTCTCTTCTCTCTTGGTGCTATTTTTTCTGATATAGTCTTACCATCAATCTTGTCGTCAAAAGTGATGTTGAAATAATACTCTACAAAATTTTCATTAATCCCAATTTTAGAAATTTGGGCATCTATCTCTTCTTGATCTAACAAGATCCCATCTACTACTTTAACAATCTGTTTTTTAAACATTTTTGGTATCAATATTTCTTCATTGTCTGCATTTGTTGTAATCTCATACACTTCCATAGAAAAAGAATCATTAAGTAAATCTACATTATTTTCTTCGATGTCTAATAGGATATAATCGTCTAATAGTCTAATGAATTGGCTTGAATCCATATTTTCATATATAAATTTATCTGTTTCTGGATCTGTTACGCCTTTGAAATCCTTGTCAACCAGTACTGGGCGAACAAGCATTTCGCTATCTATCTGTGGTATATTTATTATTGGTTTAAGATTGGGCTCATTAATATTAGAGTTTGATGAATAGAATTCTCCATTTAAAAATTCGAGTCTCCAAGCAGCAACTCTAGGGTTTCCAAGCTGAGACTTGCCTAGAGGCAGAACATTTCTCAACCCATCGTAGTCTTTAAAAACAGATGGCTCTTTTATATAATCGGTAACATTAGATTCGTGAAATATTTCATTAATCTCGTTGTGAGTTTGTCTTTTGACTTTTTTTTCTAAATCTGTAAAGTTCGTTTGAACTCTTAAAGACGGAGAGTTTTCTTGAATTCTAGGCTCAATATCATTATTATCTTCTGATATTCCTGCTCTTGCGCCATCATATAGCACATCATCATCAAAAAAAGCATAATAAACAGGCTTGAATGTTCCTGCTGCTAATTTCTGCTTTCCATATGATGATAATTTTAATTCTAATATTTCTTCTTTCTTATTAAAAAATGTCATTCCTTAACTCCTATAGTCACTTGGCTCTAGTCTATTGACAAATGATTCGATATTTGGAAACTGTGCTACCAATTCATTATACTTGGGGCTAACCTCAAGTACATTCACGGCTCTTCTTACATATCTTCTCTTTTTGGCATTGCTCAATCTATGCCATTCTTTGTTTCTATTATCCAAATCAAAACCTATAAGATTTCTAAACAAGACTAGAATTTCATTTTTTGCATCTTGAAAAGTCATCTGTGGTTCTTCTGGTTCTGTACTTACAAAAGTAGTTGGTAAAGCATCAGCAGGCAATTCAAGCTGAGATGCAAGAACAGTCTCAGAAATTTCTGCCTGATCATCAGATTCTAAATCACTAGAAGTAAAAGGATGATCACTGATAGATGCTATTGTGATTCCAGAATATGAATTGCTGTCAGCATCAACAGAGGTTCCTGTAATATTAACTTTTTCAAGTTCTATGTCAACTGAAACTTTGACATTTTCAACTAGTGAGAAATAATCATAAGGCCAGTTATAGCCGATGCTAGAAGAATCTGGTGTGTTACCCAAGTCTCTTTCCATTTTTTCTTGATAAGAGAAATTAGCTTTTTGTTTAACCTTGAATATTCTCCATCTGAGATTTTTCAATGCTGATAAGTTTGGAGAAACATCTCTAACTCCTCCGAGGAAACTAATGCTCGAAAGAGAATGAGTGATAGATTTTTGTTCAAAATCGATTTTTTTCACATTTTC
>Ga0255761_10002782_pt1 | contig 16005 bp, 10 predicted proteins | sample 071ome_29_FD_179961 | JGI IMG/M metagenome (GOLD analysis project Ga0255761, IMG submission 179961) | Coastal salt marsh microbial communities from the Groves Creek Marsh, Skidaway Island, Georgia - 071407BT metaG (version 2) | ecosystem: Environmental > Aquatic > Marine > Intertidal zone >... | reverse complement strand
ACCGGTATTATTATTTATAATACCGGCTAACCGAAGCGCTCGCAGTTTCTTCTCTCTTCGCTTCGCGCGCTTCACTTTCGCCGACTCTTTCTTCTTCCCGAAATTTTTTGCTCCCATGATGGGATGCGTGTGAATCCTTTTTGAGGTATTTACGACGTAAAAAAAAAACAGGGCGAGTTACGTGATGAAGTGAGAGTAGCAAGCACATTATTTATCGTTTGACCGAGACAAACGCACAGAACTTCTTCTTTTTCAAATTCCCTATGTTGTGTTCTAAAATCTTAACTCGTGTAACGATGAAAAATATAAACGTTATTTATATGCAGTAGTACATTATACACATACACATCAACCTTGTTGTACTCTTGGAAGATCGGGCTCGCTATGCACATTTAACCCTCGCGGAAATCTAAAGTCGCGAGAGTAGAATAAATAGTTTACTTGGAAAGAATTCTATTTAATCCTCAACCTGGCTGAGAACGCTATCTTTCGACGATATTTTGTTCTCACCGGCAGTCGAGATTAACTTTTCTTCCAACTTGGCGATCTGTTTATACATTACCAACATCATCGAATGCATTTCCGCAACCTTCAAGTCGAGCGGCGGGATTTCTTGTTTCTCGTATTTCGTGTAAGACGCGTTGACGACGGAATCAAAAATCTGCTGACTGCCAGAGGTGAACTTTTTACTGCCACCCTTAGATGAGAACGTCTTCTTCATGGCGTCCTTGAAGCCATTCTTCTCGTCGGAACCTTCTTTTCTCTGAGATTTCGAGTCCTCTGCGTTTTTGGCCGAAATTACGCCAGATCTGATGATGCGCTGAAGCTCGTCAACTTCAAACGCCACGTCGCCATCTTCCGTGAGCGCAATCATTTTTGAACCTTCGTCATCAGAATCAGAATCATCGCCACCTTTGTCTTCCAGGAGCTTTTTAACGTCTATATTATTCCCTTCGTTCAACACCAACATCTCAGTTTCCTGAGCGGCAATCATCATGCGTACTCTCTTGAGTAGTTGCTTTTCATTCAAAATCTTCCCTCGACTCGCCGCCGATCGCATCCAGCCTTTCACGAGAAACGACAATTCAGAGACAAGACTACTGGTACTGTGACTCTCATCTTGAACTCTCATGTAGCCCTCGGAAAAGATAGCGATGAGAAAGTTGAGGAGCATGAGCGTCGTGAGCAGGGCGAACGTAGTGTAATAAACCGCTCCCGCAATGGCCAGGTTACCAGGTAATTCAAACAGACGCTGGCCCGCTCCGCGATCGTCTCCAGACAAAGTCCAGCTAATCACTGTTTGCGCCGACTGGGATAAGTTACTGAATTGTTGAGCCTTATCGCCAAACACAACCTGTCCGAAAATCAAGTACATGAGACAGACCATAGATAGTAACGCAAAAAAGTGTGCAAGCTCCTGGAACGACTTACCAACCGTTCGCGTGACGATGCCAAGCTTTGGCTGGAAATCCGCCGCTTTGAAAAAACGGAGTAAACACAGGAAGATGTTGATCCCGTTGATCGTCACGTATATTCCTCGGTTGTTCAGAATCACCACAAAATCGTCCATCACCTTATCGACAAAGTATTTCAAAGTTGAACCATTCTCATCAAACTTCAAAAATCGCGCCTCCTGACTGTGTTGTGGATCAACGTACACGTCGTAGCTGAGTTTGGCGTCGAACTTTCTCATCGCTTCAACGTGCAGCACCCACATCACTACAGTGCAAATGTGCATAGCTATCGATGCAAGTTCGATATAATTCCAAATTGACGAAAAGTATGCGCCAGGGTGGCCGTCAATCCACACAGCCACGATCAATTGAAACAGTTCAACGCTCAACGTGAGCAGGCACGAGACGCAGAAAATTGCTTCGAAAACGCGTCTGACAATATATAAACTTTCAGCCTGCTTATCGTTGGGATCGTAGTAATACGGTTGAGAGTCCATTGCATCGGCTGTAGATTTGACGAGTATGCTACCTGCTTGCGTGAAGGAAAATTCGGAAACGTAACGACAAAAGTATCTCAAGTCGCCGTTGTAAGTCAGGATCTCAACCGTGAATGACTTCGTATATTTATCGAGGTAAAATCCATTTTCGAGATACGTCATTACTCTGTTAAACGCGTTCTCTGCCGCGTTTATGTCGATGAAAATCGGAAAACCTTTCTCACGTTTCTCAAAATCAACGCTGTAAAAACCATACGGAACGCCCCTAGGGTTCATTTCGCTGCTTTCGTAATACGTGACGGGATTTACTTCGAGGCCGGCGTGAAGTGTAGAAGTCGATATGAACGCTGGATCAACTCCAAAAGGCGACGAATCCGTATTTTTTAGATCTTGGCACACCTCGCCGCTCAGAGTCTCCTCCCCTTCTCCCTTGGTGCCAAATTTTCCAGGACAAGTATTTTGAGCATGACGCACTTGATGCATCAAAAGCCCTCCAATCACGACGTTCTTTCCGGCAATGTAACGCCTTCTGTTCACGGAATCGTCAACGGGTACCGGATCTGTGGCATTACTGGAGAGTTTGGGGATGAGAAAGTTGGGTAAAACGAGAGAATTGCCCTCGGTGCTCATTACTGGAACACAGCATCCGTTCTCGACTGATTCGAGACGGTTACCTGAGCTCAGAAATGCAGGCTCATGGCATCTCATGTTCCCGCAAATACCCTCGTCGCACTTCGCGATCCTGTCCTCATCCCATTTATCACTGTCGATAAGATCGTAATCAAAAAACCAATCTCCATTTGGAACCTTATCGTTACAATTACTCGTTGTGTTCGTTTCGAACGAGCACCAGCCTCGCGATGTGTCTCGCTTTTCACTTCGCGTGCCAGTTGCTTTGCAGTCTGTTTGAAGGAAAACTTCATCCGCGTCGTCACCTGCTGGAACGCTGAACGGCTTTGCAAGTCTGGAAGTTCCAGAAGGGTACGTTTTCTCTAGTTCGCACCCATTGGCCATCACAATAGACACGCCGCCACCACGCCAGCCCTCTTTTGCTCTTGGACCTTGCTCGCCCGACAATTCACCGAGCGCACTTGCGGTATCAATCATCTCTACTTCGTAGTCGCCGGGAGCAACGCACCAGTGGTCTATAGAAAACTGGTTGTCTCCAGGATTCAAAAGAATCATGGACGTTCGAGCTTTGGTCGTGACGGAATCTCCACCGTCGCCAACTGCGTGCGTCTCGACACGGTACACTACCCAGTAGTTTCGACGACCCAAGAAAGATGTTTGCGTCATCATCGACAACAATCTTTGACCGGTTGGACACGCGGGTTTCTCGGGAGGAATTACACTCGGCGCTTTTGCGACAACGCCATCGTCAAGCATAATCGTTTTGCAATCAGAGCTCCCACCAGTCGTTGAATTTACGGAAAATTTAGACTTCGAAGCTGTAGCTCCGACACCAACGACGGAGCGATTTGGGACGCTCGCTACGCCCAAGGAGCACCCTTTGGAATCGGCGATGTGCACCTTCGCGTCTGTCAAGCCGAGTATGTAGCCAGTGCGCGCAGTTTGAATCTCGTACTCGCCTTCTTTCGCGCAATACTTGGTGGTTTTCAATCCTACACTTTCTCTCATATACACGCACTGACCAACCGCACCTTCGATTGGATATCCGTAAGGCGGATATTCGTTCCCTTCATTTTGGGGGACGAGGTTAAGAAGCTGAGGTTGCACTTCCTGAGCCCATTCGAAGTAAGGGGTCCCGTAGGTCACGATAGAACTCAATTTATAACCAGTGTTATTATCGAGAGAATACAGAGATAATTTCTCCGGCATACAATCCAAATAGATGTGATCGTTCAACGCGCCCGTCGGGAGCTGAGCTTTAACGAGAGCGTCGTCTAACTTAATGAAGCGTTCAGGCGAAAGCAGAGATCCACCACTCATCCGAGCTTTCGTGACTTTGTATGAATCACTCACGGATCTGATACCGTACGAAAACGTATCTAATCCCGAGAAGGGGGATGTTAGAACCACGTAGATTTCTTTCGTATCATCGGGACATGAATCGTCAGTGCTGTTCGGCATGGTGATAGCCTCAGAAAATTGCGGGATTGAAAACGAAGTCTCGATCGCCGTCATCAGTTCGAGTTCCGGAGTGATTGTTTCAGGATACAGTTCAATCACATCATCTTCGTCCGCATCACTCAACGTCTGCCAATAACCAAGGCCATCTGGTCCACGACACGAATCGCCAGCGCCTGGGTTGGGAAGAGTGAAATTCTTTACCGACGCTTTCCACCCGTTTGTAGCGCAAAAATCAAAAAACGCCCCGGGTCCGGTTGTCGTACATTTTGTTTCCGGGACCGCCAAGCAACCCTCTTCAGTCATGATTCCGAACGACGGCGTCTCGAAACGTTTTTCACGAATCCAATCAGCAAGGTCCCAACTCTCGGAACCCGTACCGTGTTTAACGATAGTCCAAAGCGACAATTCCGAAACGTTCGCCGGTACGCAAATCTCCGTCGGTCTTGGATACACGGTAAAATCGACGTCGGATCGTGCAAATCTGGAAGTGTATCCGTAAACGCTCAGATGATCGAGCAATACGTTTGGCGCCCACCCTAAATCTGGATCATCTTCTCCATCGACAGAGGTTTGGATTTTTCCAGGGGTCACGTAATCTTGGGGCGGATAAACTACAAGGTTTCTCCCAGAATCCTCGCATGAGTGATCACCCAGCTCATTCATTTCATCGTAACACGAGTACGCCGTCGCGGAAAGCAGACAACCGAATATAGTGGAACCACCAGAGCTATCAGAAATGAGTCCCTCCGCAGAAACGAACTCATCATCAACACCTCCGTGATACTGACAGTAACACTCGTTATCATAATGCAGTGCCACGTTTGCGTACGGAGCATCTTCCATGCAAAGTTCGATGCATTCACTTTTCGCGTCGTCTCCGCTTCCAACCACTCCTTTGTATTCTTCGCCAATCTCAAACGCATTACCGAAAGGAACCCACTCGCCAACTGGACAGATCGTTCCTTCCTGAAACTTCACTTCCGGGGAAGTAACAAAGGCTTGCGTCTCGTGAGTGGAATGGAGCTCGCGAAGAGACGACAAAATCATCAACTTTTTTTCGTCCGCCCCGCACGTCAACGTGGAGTTTTCTTCTGATCCACCCCAAAGTTTCGAAGACGTCGATGTTGATCCTTCGAGCACGGGAACCGACCAATCCGCGGGGATATCCGATGAGCTCGTCATCTTAGTGGTTCTGTCCGAGTCTGATTTTTTGCTCATGCTCTGACCGGCGCGCGTCGTCGCGAAGGATTCGTTTTCCACCCACCCGGGAGAAGGCTCGTTCAGAACTTTGACTACTTGCACTGTCTCGTTTTTGTTCTTAGGCGATGCCGAAGTAACGACGACGAAGGTTTCGTTTGGAAAATTGAGCAGAGGATTGCGATAAATGCGCGGCGCAAAAAAGAATTTGTTCGACGAGGACGTATTCTTGGTTGCGATGAACGCGTCGAGCTCAGCCGCGCTCATGACGACTTCGGACAAAACTTCGCGTCCGGAACCTACCTCTTTGAAAGATGACTCGTGAGCATTTTTTGCCGCAGTAGAATGCAATTGCGGTTCGTAAAATCTCGAGTGAGAACCGTCGCTCAACCCCGCGTATTCGTACATGTCGAACAGATACGTCGCGTCGGCGGTGATCATGGTCGTCGCCTGGTTGTCGCTTACCTCGCACATACCCCAACTGTACGCCAGTTTTTTCTCCGACGATTCTTTGCTGAGCGTATAATATACCTCTCCCGACGTGCCTCCGTACGGAGCGTTGAGTTTCACCTGCCATTGTAAGCCAGGAACCATCATTTCGTACGTTTCCACGGTACCGTTGTAGTACTTGAATTGTCGAGAGTTTGCGAACCAACACTCTTCCACAGTATTTTTCGGAAGATAGAGTTCTCTGGTACAGAGATTCCAGGTTGTCGTATTCATGAAGAGTGCAACGCGATCATCATCGGCGGCGAAATAAGGCGCAGCTTTCAACCGTATTTCCACGGGAACCAAGTACGCGTACTCGCCGCAATCGGCGACGCAGCCGAATCGACCAAATCCTGGGTATTCGCCGGTGGAACACTCTCCGTCGCCGCACACTGGATCTGACCAAATCGGTCCAAAAGTATTTTTTATCCACGAGTAAACTGCGTTTTTATCTTCGTATAATTCAACTACCTCATCCGTCGCCTTCGTTTTTGGTAAAAGCACCGCTTCGATCGAGGACGTGACGTCGTACGCCGACTCCACGTTCGCTTGTTGGTACAAAAGTCCGAGGTACAACGCGAGAAACATCGCGTATAACACGAGCGCCCAATACGCAGATCTCATATTAATGCGATCCTTTAAGAAAACTTTCAATTTTCGGAGCGTAAGTATCGAGTGATATCGACGTTCTCCGTCTTCGGCGACTTGCAGCTCGTCTTCGTTCAACTGGCCGTCTCCGTCTCTATCGGCTTTCAAGAATCTCAAATATCTCGCCTTGTCAGCTCGTTTCATCCCTCGCATCTCGTCCTCGTCCAACTTTAAGTCCTCGTTCAAATCCCAATTCATTTGTTCCTTCCGATCGTCCGCGTCGGCGTCGTCGCGGTGTTTATTCTGCGCTTTCAAAGCGCGGAGTACAAACGCCATATGTTATCGCTGCTCGTCGGTCGCGAAGAATCTTATTTAATTATATTTTATATCCGGGAGAAGAAGAAGAAGAAAGAGCAAAAAGCGCGCGCGAAGGGGTGTGTGGTATTTTATCGAAATATCTCCCTTTTTCTGCGAATACTCTCTCCCGCGATGAGTGATAAAGTTTGAACGACGAAGCGCTCGCGCACACGCACGCGCACTACCACCAACACAAACTCTGGACGAGAGTGTGATGAGCACCACTTCAGAATGACGAATTTTGGGTTAACGAACCGAACGAGACGAAAGCGAAAACGTAAAAACTATAAAAACAGTTGAACGCGCCGGACGTAAGCGAGTCAAGAGAGATAGAGAGACGAGAGACGAGAGATAGAGAGACGAGAGACGAGAGAGAGAGAGAGAAGAAAAAAAACAAAAGGAAAAAAAGAGCGCTATAGAAACCCTATACATGTGTACATTTTTACGTCCCGTCAAGAGTGAGAAGAAGACCACAACCCACACTAAAAACAAAGAAGGTACGAGAGCGCACTGCTTCCACTGCGTACCAACCCAGAGAGAGAGAGAAAAGAACCTCTCGTCGATCATCGACGAGGGTCTTTTTCGCTGTCGTTGTTGTTGTTTTCTCTCTCTCTCTCTCTCTCGTTTGTTGTCGTCGTCGTCGTCGCAAAGAAGAGGAAGAATCAAAGCGTCCGATTACTGTTTTTTGGATAGAAACCTCTCTTGTCTCTCTCCGTATCTCTCTCAAATGTCTCTCTCTCTCTCTCTCGTTCTTTCGAAAGAGATACGGAGAGAGAAGAGGAGTGGCTTTTCGAACCTTTTTTTCTTTTCATTCGCGCGCGCGCGATAAGAAACAGCTCCTCTCTCGCGTTCGACGACGACGTCGATATACGACGACGAAAAGTTTATCGTTCGTTTTTCCCCGCGCGATGATGATGATTTTTGACTAATCGATCGACAATTTTTTTCTCTCTTTTGTCTGCGTCCTCTCTGGATGGACCAAAAACAACCACAACAGATAATACTATTTTTGATTTTTAAAAAAAAATGGCCTCGCAAGCGACGATGATGATGAAATCCACCACCGCGTTCGTCCAAAAGACGTCCGCTTTGAAGAGAAGAAGCAACAAGAAGGCTGCTGCTTCTGCCACGAAGAGAGCGTCTGCCGTTCGCGTTTCGGCGGCGTCGGAAATCGGCACGCCGTTCTCCACGTGGGTGCTCCAACAAGAGATGAAGGATAACATCGACAACGAACACGCCATCGTGTTGCAATCCATCTCGGTCGCGTGCAAGCAAATCGCGTCTCTCGTGCAAAGAGCTGGTTTGGCGGGCATGACTGGTTTGGCCGGCGACACGAACGTTCAAGGGGAAGACCAAAAGAAGTTGGACGTCATCTCCAACGACGTCTTTTGCGACACGTTGAGATTGTCCGGGAGAACCGGCGTCATCGCGTCGGAGGAAGAAGACGTGCCGGTCGCGGTCGAAGAAACGTACGGCGGGAACTACGTGTGCGTTTTTGATCCGTTAGATGGTTCCTCGAACATCGATGCCGCCGTTTCCACCGGTTCCATCTGGGGTATCTACGCGGGCGACTCGCAGTGCGTTCCGGATTTCAACTCCGAATCGCCGGCGGAAGTCGAAGCGAAGTGCGTGCAAAACGTCTGCCAACCGGGCGAAAACTTGGTTTCCGCTGGCTACTGCATGTACTCCTCGTCTACCATCTTGGTCATCTCCGTCGGGGATGGCGTCTACGGTTTCACCTTGGACTCCGCCGTCGGCGAGTTCATCATGACCCACGAAAGAATCCAAATCCCGAAATCCGGGAAGATTTACTCCTTCAACGAAGGTAACTACGACATGTGGGCCCCGGGATTGAAGAAGTACATGGACTCGTTGAAGACGGGCGGTAAAGAAACCGGATCTAAGCCGTACTCTGCCAGATACATTGGCTCTTTGGTTGGTGACTTCCACAGAACGATGTTGTACGGCGGCATCTACGGCTACCCGGGCGATTCCAAGAACCCGAACGGTAAGTTGCGCTTGTTGTACGAATGCGCGCCGATGAGTTTCTTGGCCGAGCAAGCCGGCGGGGCGGGTTCTGATGGTACCGGGAGAGTGTTGAAGATCAACCCGGAGAAGGTGCACCAACGCGTGCCGTTCTTCACCGGTTCCTCCGAAGAAGTCGCGTACTTGGAATCGTTCATGAAGTAAATAAAGAGTACATCTATCGACGATGAGTTTATTTTGTTAGTAGAGAGAGAGAGAGAGAGAGTGAGAAGAGAGAGAGAAGAGGGCGAGCGAGCGAGCGAGCGAGCGAGAGGAATAAAAGAAAAATGGTTTATATGTGATCGTTTTTGAAGGGAGGAGAAGAGGAAGCAGCATTTAATTGTAATAATCATTGAATTTGAGAATAAGACGAGATGTGTTTTATACCACGCGTGTGTGTAAATAAATGATCGATCGCGCACAAACATTCTCTCGCTCTTGTTTTGGAACTCTCTTCTTTTTTTGTATCGTCAACATCAAATTTTTACCCGACGTTGTTGTCATCGTTTTCTTAATGAGAACAATAATTAAGCATTCGTCGCTCTCGTTGCTCTTTTAATCGCTCTTTTAATCGCTTCTCGATTCAAGCTCGTCACCACGTGAATCTCTTGCACTTGTCTTCCGCTTCTCGCTAATAAGTTGTACCCGTCCTCGACTTGAACGTTGGTGAGCCATAACTCGAGATCTTGGGAAACGACCCTTCTCTCCACGGCCGTTCTGCCTGGAATGACAGCCTCTACGCCATCTTCGGCCAACAACTCCGCGCAAATTCTCGGCAACCCGGGCAAACTCGCTTCCATTTTCGTCCCTTCCTCGCCGTCGAAATCGCCGCTCGCAAACGCAGAATCCGAATCGTCAAAGGACAACTCCGGCATCGTCACCGGCATAATCGTATCTAAAGTTTCCATCAAAGGATCGTCTAACATTTGCTTCGCGCTGAAATTGACTCTTTGGCCGCTATTCGCCACCTCTAACACTTTCACCTCTAATTCGTCGCCGACTCTGCACACGTCTCTCGGGTGCGCCACTTTGTTCCAAGACAACTCGGAGATGTGAATCAAACCTTCCAAACCAACCGGGGAAAGTTGTTCTTCTTCTTTCGACGACGACGACGAATCACCGTCGACAACTTCCACGAACGCTCCAAAATCGCTCAAATTCGTCACCACCACTCTCTGTTGCGACCCAACCGGTAACTTCTTCTCCGCGTTTTCTTGAATCAAACTCTTCTCCGAACACACGACGCGTTTCGGCGTCACCTCGACAAACTTCACGTCGATCAAGTTGCCAATCTGCTGCTTCATGACTTCCGCTTCCGTCAACTCTGCTTTCGTCGTCTTGCAAAACTTCAACCTCGACGATCGCATCTGCGATTTCGGCAGAAACGCTCGATATTTGTTGTTCATGACGCGTAAGATCAAGCCGCCTCGGTTCACCGCTTCCACTGTTTGTTCGTTGTTGTAATCAATTTTTTATCGGAGAAAAGAGAAGAGGTCAGAGAAACGAACAGAGAGAGAGAGAGAGAGAGAGAGAGAGAGAGAGAGAGAGAGAGAGAGAAAGAGAGAGAGAGAGAGAGAGAGAGAGAGAGAAAGAGAAAGAGAAAGAGAAAGAGTCACAGAAAACACGCGAACGTGCGCGCGCGCGCATGTATGCATAAAGAAACACGCGCACCTTTTCCGGTGACTTTCTTCCCGGATTCCAACGCTTTCGTCAGGTCTTGCTTGTTGTTGGCATTCGAAGAAGAAGAAGAAGAAGAAGAAGAAGAAGAAGAGGCTTTCGCATTAGCCGCTTTGATCGTCGTCGCGTCCTTCTTTCCGTCGTTCTCTTCTTCGCTGTTCGATTTTGAAGATGAAGCCGCGTTTGTGGCTCTGAGAAGCGCGGCGCGAGGCCGCTCATGTCGCTGCTGTTGTTGCGGCAACGCTCCTCCTCGAAAAGTCTTCGAGGACGAAGATGACGACGACGACGACGAGGCGGATTTCGAGCTCGAAACTCTGTTGATACGAGCAGCAGCAGCAGCAGCTGTCGGGAAGAGTGTGGCAGCAGCGCTCATTCTTTTCTGTTCCGACCTGTCTCTCTCTCGTGCGTCGTGTGCGCGTTTTCTCTTTCTCGCGTGCTTTCGATGCACTGCGCGCGCGCGCGCGCGTGTCTTCCGTTTCTTTATCCAAAATGGATTGTGAAACCCTAAAGAAATCCGATTTTTTTTGTCTCCGCAAAACGCGTTTTTTTTGAGTCTGAGAAAAAAAAAGAGAAAAGAAGAAACACAAAAGCGCGCAAGCAGAAGAAGAAGAAGAAGAAGCGGACCTTTTGAATAAGAGAGCAGAAACGTCGGAAGCGTCGTCGTTTGGTTTTGCTTTTCTTTTCTTTGTGTTTTGTTGTCTTTTCGCTGTTTTCGCTCGATTTTTGTTTTCGTCGCGCGAAGAGAGAAAGAAAAGAGAAAAAGATCTGAAGTTTCCGAGAGAAGAAGAAGAAGAAGAAGAAGAAGAAGAGCGTTCGCGGTTGGTTCCAAAATGTCCGCTTCCGCTGCTCAAAACAAGAACGCGAACGAGGACGATTGCAGAGAAGAGCTGAAAGAGTTCGTTCGCGCGGTGAAAGCGTCCAAGCTCGGAGCGCGTTTGCAGATACTCAGAGGAATACGAGGAATAGTTTTTTTCCTCTTCTTTTTCCTCGTTTTTGCTCTTTTCGTTCCTTCTTCGCGATGCTTCTCCGAGGCTTTAGAGCAGAGGTACTCGCCGATTGAAGATAGGAACATTCGAGAAGCGTCTGGCCTCGTGAAATCGAAACTGAACTCGAACGAAGCGCAAGGAATAATATTTTGGACGCACAACGATTCCGGCGACAGAGCGAGAGTGTTTGCCATTCGCGTCTCGCCCCCGGGCGCGACGAAGAAGACGAAAACGAAAGAGGAGGACGCGTCGTTAAAAACCGCGGTGGTCGCCGAGGTGACCATATTGAACGCAGGTAACAGAGATTGGGAAGATTTAGCGCTGTGGCAAGACGGAGGGAAACAAAAACTCTGCGCCGGAGATATCGGTTCCTATCGAGGCGAAGTCGTTATTTATTGCTTCCCGGAACCGAAATTATCGGAGACGTATTCCAACGTCTCCTCTTCCTCTGCAGAGAAGAAAAAGACGAAGAAAGAGTACTTAAAAGTACCCTTCTCGGAAAAGATTCGCCTGCGATACCCATCCAACGAAAAACACGACGCGGAAACTTTGCTCGTGGATCCGCACACGTCGCAGTTTCTCATCGTCACCAAGAAAAGCAACGACAAAGGCGGATTATACGTCTCCGAACCGATCAAATCGTTATCGCGTTCTAAAACGAACGAATTAAAATTCGTCCGAACGATTAAACTCTACGGAACCACCTCAGGCGCGACCGGCGGCGACATCAGTTGGTCCGGTAAAAAAATCGTTCTAAAGTCGTACGGCAGGTACGTTTACGAGTACTCGCGAGAATCCTTCTTCAACCCGAACCGAGACCCGAACGTCCGCGGTTTAGGCGAGTACGACCCGAGCGAAGCGTTGGCTTTGGATAACGATTCGCCGGACGAGAACGAAATTTGGACTTTAAACGAAGGCAGCGGTAGTTCTTTGAAGCGCTATCGCTTGTATTCTCGTCGTTGAGTGTGACTTTTTGCACCTTTTTGGAAAGACTTTTTGAAATTGAAACCCTAAACATTTAACACAAGCACTCGAAATTCAAACAAATCCCAAACGACACAACTTGCGCACACACGGAAGAAGAGAGACGTAGAAAATACACACACGCACACTTACACACACACACGCACCAACAACAAAAAATGAAACGCGTCTTCTTTCGAGCGTCGACCTGTTTAGCTCTTTTCGCGACGATCGCGCCCAAGTTTCCGTTTTTAGTCAGAGACGTTTTCGAGTTTGTGGAGGAAACGTTGGATGTGATTTTCGCGGATGTCGTCTCGAAGCGGTTGAAGAAGAGAGAAAGGAGAAGAAGACGGAGGAGGAATGGGATTTCTGGAGAGAAAGCTGCCATGAGTCCATCGGAAGATGATGACGACGACGAAAACGATGACGACGACGACGACGAAGAGTTGGATGCGGTTAAGAAATCTGCGGATTCCATCGCAGCTTTGAGAGCGATGGAGTTTCGGAGAGGGAGGAAAGCGCTGGTGAAGGATAGATTCGCGAAGAAATTAGCGGGTAAATCGGCGTATTTGAGAGCGAAAGCGAAATTGCCGATTTCGGATAACGGGAGAATTGCGATTCGGACGAAGTTTTTCGACGACACGATACGGATGGCGATGTACGAAAATCCGACGCACGTGAACTGGCAAATCGTTTTGATCGGAAGCGGGATGGACACGAGGAGTTATCGGATGGAAAATCCGCACGATTTGGTAAAAACGGTGTTTGAGATCGATCACGAGTCGGTTTTAAGGAGGAAGAGGAAACTTTTGAGCGAGTGGCCGTTTTTCGGGCCGAGAGTGACTTTGGCGGAGGAGAGGGTGGAGGTGTTTGCGGACGTCATGAAGGACGATTGGATGCGAAAGTTGAGAGAAAAAGGGTTCGATCCGACGAGACCGACGGTGTGGATGCTGGAAGGCTTGCTGTATTACTTGACGCCAGAGTTCGCGTCGGCGATTGTCAGAGAATGCGCGGACGCTTCGGCGAGAGGATCTTACATCGTGGCGTCGTGCGTGAATAACGCATCTTTGTACCGAGCGATTTCAAACAGTCAGAGCACGTATAACGATTTGGAGAACCAAATGACGCCGATGAGAGATCGGTTGACGTATAACGATAGCGGCGTTGCGAGTCCATCTTTGTCGCCGTATTATTCACGCACCAGCGGTATCGATTATAGCAACGACCCGCATCATCGCAGCAGCGAGAAGAAGAAGAAGAAGAAAGAAAAGAAGAATAAAATGACGGCGAGACAAACGTGGAAATCCGCCATAGATACTCCGGAACTTTATTTCCCAGCGCGCGGATGGGAGCGCGTCACCGCGTACCAACTCGGCGACGAAGGGTGCGACTACGGTCGATGGACGGGTAAACACCCGACGGAAAGACCGCCGACTTGGAAGACAGATTTAGAACCGAGATCGTTTTACGTTCGAGCGGTGAAAGGCGGATACACGCATCAAGAACTCGCGCCAAAAATACCAGAGAAGAGCTCGTACGTCGCGTTCCAGGATAACTCGTATTCGAGCCAAATCTTACGCGCAGACGACGGTGATTTCATCGATGGTCGTTCCAACGACGGCGGCAAAAAACCTTCGATGGCGGAAGAGTCGTTTTCGTTCCTGGACGAAGACGAGTCTGGGTTCGTGTTGACTCCGTCCGCGATAACCATGCGAACGCCGAGAACGAGTTTCACCAAAGCGGACATCGATAGAATACTAGCTCGCGACGATGAAGTTGACGACGACGAAGCTCGAATTAAATACGTCGGTGAATCGGCGATCGCCGATTTCGATGTCAAACTGAACGACGTGATTACCGAGTTTGATTGAAACGCGAAAATACAATTTTAGAGAGTAGAGCTTTGCAAAGCACCGGTACTACGAATTGGTACAATAATATATTAATTCATAATTGAAACAATTTTTTTCTGCTGCAATAGAAAATGATAAACACGAACGACGCCGCGGCTAACGCCGAAGTGACAAGAATGACGCCGACGAAGAAGCCAGATTTCGTTTCTAAGTTCGATTGTAAATTCATGCCAAAAATACTCCCAGCCACGGACATGATCGAACACGCGAACAGTGCGGCGGAAACCACCAAATCAATTTTAATTAATTCGTTTCTTTGTCGATCTAAAATCATCGACGACACCGCTTCGGTGCTTTGCAACAAGTCTTTCAACATGTGCGCTCGTTTTTGCGTCGCCGCGGAGTGCATGAAGTAGGCTTCCAATAACGCTTCCGCGCCTTCGTGTTCGTGTCCGTCCTCTTCGTACGTCGACTCGATAGTTTCGAAATCCTCGTTTTCCGGATCGTATTCTTGTTCTTCCTCTTGTTTCGAGGACGCGTCCGTTGGGTTTGATATCACGCGCGTGATGAATTGCGCTTTCTTGCTGCTCGCCGTCTTCGCGAGCACTTTTTTTATCGTCGACCCCCTTTGCGCGGCGGATTCGTTTTTGTCGTCGTCGTCGTCATTATCACCTCGCACCAACTCCATCACTTTCAGTTTACTCAAGCACATCGCGTCTAAACTCTCGTCGTGTTCGAGAATCGAAGATAAAGCTTCCGTGAACGCCTCTAATCGTAAAATTAACGCGTTCAATTTTTCTTTAATCCTCCTCCCTTCCGCTAGTTCTTCCGCCTGAACGCTCTGCAACATTTTCTCCATGCACGGCGCCGCCTCTCGCTCCAACGCTATCGTTTCGTTGTCTAATTTTATTCCGAGTTCGTGCATCGCGCATTCCAAGACTAACAGTTCAAACGGTAAGTGCAAAACGCGTTCTTCTTGAATGGTCGTGGCCGTGGCGGCGTTTTTCAACGCGCCGCTGCTCGCCGTCGTCATCGTTTGCTCATCACCACCACCAGAGGTGGCGGCGGCGGAGACTAAATCTTCTTGCTTTTGCCGCTGCGTATTTTCCACCTCTTTCAAATATGTACGCAAAAATTTAATGAAGCGTTTCACCTCTAAACTCTCCGCGTTTAAGAACAACGCCGTCTCCGCGGTGACGATGAACTTCAAATGTTCGAGATTTACAATCAACGCTTTCTGTCTTATGAATATATTCGCCGGCGTCATCGTCGGTCGAAACGGATCTAAATAATGCAAATCTCTCAAAGGAATACCGAACGCCGCCGCGACGTGCGTCTTGGACGCCTTGAGATTCTTCGCGTTACCGCGTTGGTCTAAAACCGTCCACATTCGCTCTCCCAACTGCCCCTTGTTGTTTGTCATATTCTCTCCTCCATGTTGTTGATGATGATGCAAAACGTTCCCGGACCACAAAAGCGCCGACGGTAAAAGCACATTCATAACAGGAGGAGAAGAAGGATTATGATTATGATCGCTGTTGTTGCTGTCGTTGTTATTGCGCGTCGTTACCGTCGCGCCACCTCCACCTCCTAATTTCAATATCTCCTTCAAAGTTTCCAATTCCTCCGCCGTTCTCTTCTCCTGCGGAATAACGTACGACGCCAAGTACGTCACGGGAGAGGTAATCGTCGCTCTAGATTGCGCGATGATTTTTTTAGTCGTCGATTTCGCTATTTTGACCGTGTAATCCATTTTAGTGCGCGCGTATCTCTGCGGGAGAAAGGACAGTTAGTTAGTTACACGGGTTGAAGTGTGAGAGAGAGAGAG
>Ga0255761_10002776_pt1 | contig 16022 bp, 13 predicted proteins | sample 071ome_29_FD_179961 | JGI IMG/M metagenome (GOLD analysis project Ga0255761, IMG submission 179961) | Coastal salt marsh microbial communities from the Groves Creek Marsh, Skidaway Island, Georgia - 071407BT metaG (version 2) | ecosystem: Environmental > Aquatic > Marine > Intertidal zone >... | reverse complement strand
CTGGTCGTACTCGCACTCGAAGACGTGCATGAAGAGTCTAAGTTTTGAAATGTACTTAAGAATGATGAAAAACAGCACGATTCGAGGTAGAACGATATTGACGTGCGATCCTGGTACAGTGAATACAAAGATGTTACTCGCCGGGTGGGGACCGTGCGGCATACAGGTGTATGACGCGAACGACCAGTTTGAGTTAGTCACGAACGACAAGTTCACGTTACCACAGAACAACGGCGGATATTTTGTGAATCGACGGCTGCGACAGGAGGCGAAAAGTTCACCAGAAACAAGGTTAGTTTGGGAGACATGCAAAAGAGAGACCGGAATGACGTTCGATTTCGACGTTTGATCATCGGAGATAGATATTTAGTTCATACGAGTGCGTTGCCAGGTACTCGTACCCTGTAGTTTGGTAAAATAAGAAAAGTTTGTATATCCATCACACCAAACAAACAAACGCACACTTCATAAATAATCCATCTCGCACGACAAAACAACGACAAGTCCACAAGATTCGATTAGCATAACATGGCGTGGGGCAACGCTCGCTCGCGAGCGAACGCATCTTCGTTGTCGTCTTCCTCTTCTCAGTTCCGAGGACGCAACTGGGCTTCATCCAACAAACACGGCGACGATGGTGGTGGTTCGCACGCGAAACTGAAAGGTTTGAAATCCCACGGAGGTGGAAGTGAATCCAACGCCGTGCAATTTTTATTCCGATCGAAAGCGCTACCGCTGTGGTTCTCCATCGTCTGCTGCATTGGTTTAGTTTTGTACGTGCGGCCGCAGATTTCTTCCGTTTCTTCTTCTTCGTACTTTCATTATCGCGATGACAACACGGCGTATAATTATCATTCGGAGAGAGAACACGAAGTCGATTTGCGACGAGCCGTGACGAAGAACAACAACAAGGAAGAAGAAGAAGATGAGGAGGACGAGGACGAGGAATTGGGAGAGTCGTCTAAGAAGCACGCTTCGACGGCAAAAGCTGCGGCGGCGAAAGCGCACAAGATTGTCCACGAGAAATCTTCCGCCGGTGGTGGTAACAGTTTTGATGGTGGTGATGAGCTCACGAAGAACAAGATAGCAGGAATATCGGCGAGTAGTGCGGGCGCGAGCAAAAAGTCCGCAAAATGTCAAGCGCAACTAGACGGCGCTCGAACATTTTATTCCGGAGTATCTAATGTGCTCCCGGTGTGTAATTCTTTGAGACAAAAGCCGGTGTTTGATTTTGACGGAGAGTTGAACGATGCGCCAACGGTGAAGTTTGGGAAAGCCGTGAAAGTTTTTTCGTTCAACGAAACGTATCGGTATGCACATATGGTTACCGCGGCAGCGTTGCCTAACGATGTTATCGTGGCCGCGTTCCAAGCCGCGCCGAGTTTGAGAATGGAAAATGGACAAACAAAGTTTGCCGTGGAAGGTTTACCGGACCAGATTATTTTATATTCAATTTCCAAAGACGGTGGTAAATCGTGGAGCGGCAGCAAAAGAGCACCAGTTGGGAACGAAGGGAGAGCGGTCTGGGCGCCGGTTTTGCACTACGACGAGAAAGCAAAAAAGTTGATGTTATTCTACGCGGCGTCGGAGTTATGCGTCAAACATTACGCAAAACCAGTGCCGAGATCAGATCCAGGAGGGCACATCAAGATGATTGAAATCGATAACTTTGGCGAGGATGGGAAAGTTGTCGATGAACGCGCGTGGTCCGCTCCAAAGATGGTGTACGAACAAAAGCGAGGGGAAATGCCGTACTTAATCGCGAACAAGCCAATCAAAGCTTCGAATGGTGATTTGATTTTGCCGTTTTGGCAAGAATACAATTTCAAATATGAGAGCTCGGATTCGGCCAATCCAAACGACGATGAAGACGATAGTAATAGCGATAATAGCAACAACGCAGGCGCGTGCGTAACGAGAACCTACGCGGAAGGTGAATGCCCGCCTGATCGAGAAACTGTTTCTGGCGTACTCATATCCTCCGATAATGGGAGGACGTGGACAAAAAAAGGTGACATCAGACATCCCAAAACGAGTTTATTGGAAGGCGCGATTGCTGAAATTTCGGCGTTACCGCAAGGATCGGATGAACCGCAACCGGCGTTGAGCATGCTCTTTAGAACGGATTGTGGGTGTGTGTTTCGATCGATGTCGTTCGATTTCGGCGCGACCTGGTCTGATCCACATCCATCGCCTGGAAATTTACCAAACGTCAACACGAAGTTGGACATGACTTCATTGTATCCAACTGGTCACTTAGCGATGGCATTCAACAATCATCGACGATGGGAACACATAGGCAGTAAAGAGCATCCGTGTAAGTTGTGCCGAACGCACTTACACTTTGCGTTGAGCTCGAATGGAGGCGAAGATTGGACCACTGTAGCTGCGTTTGATGACTTGGTCCAACCGGATGTACGAATTCATTACCCGACTATTTTGCCGTTGGGTAGGGGCGATAACGTTCGTGACGACCGCGTTTTGGTTCTATATTCCAAGTTTTTCTTGGGCAAGTGTAAAGAGAGTGAAAAAGGCCAATCGCCGTTGATTTGTCCAGGTTTTAACGATCCAACCCAAGGTATCCTCGCGAGACGAGTCGATACGCATTTACTCTTTTTGGGTAACCTTTCGCCTTTGACGGCGAAAACAACCGTGAAGGGTACTCCCGAAGACCCACACTCGAGACCTGATCCATCCGATACCGTCGCTTTGACGGTACTACGACAGTTTCTCACATGGTGGAAAGAGAAGAATGTGCCTGACGATTACCCTGCGACGAAAATGAAACCAGACGCGCTGCAAGAAGGTAGAGGCTTTGTTCGAATCAAAACCATGCGAAGAAAAAACATAGCGAGTAGATTTTGGGACAAAGTCGTCGATTCGTTACACGATAGGTTTGATTTAAGACGAGTCGGTGGGAGTGCGTTTTACCGAAGACACAAGCGGTTGATGAATGAATTTTCTTCGATGGCGGACGACGTTCTCGCAGTTTTAGGTGTGGACAAGAAACCGGGAGCTGACGGAGCGGAAGGAGGAGAAGAAAATGAGGTGGAAGGAAAATAGCGGCTTCTGCCTACACTTGTCATGATTTTAGCATTTTTTAATAGCGCATAAAAACTAATAATTCTAAAAAACTAAATGAAATCCGTAGCGCGTCGCGCGCCTTGCCTCCGCACTAACTCATCGCTCGTGCTCGCGCCTACGATGACGTTTGGCGCTTCGTCTACTAATAAACCTTTTTGTAGGTGGGTACTACCAGTAAGTTTACTATCCCCATTCTCGCCGCTACCATCTTCATCCATTTTTACCTTACTCACGGACGCGATGAATACTAACAACATGAAAGCCATCAAAACCCCTAACCCTTTATTGACGTCTACACTCTCTTTCTCTATAAACTCATACTTCAGCAGGACGTGTTTTGGCCACGTACTTCTTAGCGACGAAGTCGACGACCACTCCTCCGCGAGCGCTTCGAAATGTTGATGATGCAACTGTTTCTTTGCTCCTTTCATCTCAATGAACAACGATTCACTCTTCACGTTCATGATATGCCCGATATGGTGCGTGAATGTGAATGCAATCATTGGTACCTTCTTTTCTCGCCCCTTCAACGCTGTTGTTGATGTCGCCGTCAAAGAAGAAAACTGTAACGGCAACCACACCGTAAAGTGTCGCTCGTTATCGAACGCAAACTGTATCTTAATCTCGTCTCCTTCTTCCGGCATCACCATCGTTAAAGAAGAAGGCTTCTCCACTCTAAACGCAACCATTTTGTTCTTCCCAAAGCTCGGACAGTGCTTCTCTAAAACGTCCACCCACTGCGTTCGTTGCTTGGTCGACTTGAAGTGCATTCGCGCGCTCGTTGGTACTATATCCCCGCGATGTAAGTCACCGCTCACCAAATGAAAGAAAAAGAAGAAGAGCGAAGGAAAACAAAGACGAAGACGTCGTCCCATCCTTTTCTCTCTCTATCTATCTATCTATCTATCTATCTATCTACCTATCTATCTCTTCTCTCTTTATGTGTGTCTCTCTATCTCTCTTTTTCTCTTGATGCGCTTTTATGTAAAAGAAAATTCAGAACCGAGTACGTAGAGTGTTCGAGTTTCTTGGCGCGTGATAAAAATCTTCTCGAATAACAAGTTCAAAACTAGTGATAATAACAACAACAACAACAACAACAACAACAACAACACTGAAGTAAAACCCCATGGACGAAGAGTACGACGCCATCATTCTCGGCACCGGGTTAAAAGAGTGCCTGTTAGCCGGCGTGCTCTCAAAAGAAGGGTACAAAATCTTACACTTAGATCGAAACGCGTATTACGGAGCGGAAAGCGCGAGTTTAAATCTGAAGCAGCTGTTCGAGAAGTTTCGTCCGGGAGAAAAAGCTAACGCCGGGAGCGAGAAAGAGTTCGAAGAGAAATTGAAAGAGAAATACGGCCGATGGCAGGATTGGAACATCGACATGGTTCCAAAGATGATGATGGGAAACGGCTTACTGGTGAAACTTTTAGTGCACACGGGAGTGCACAACTACGTCTCGTTCAAAGCGTGCGAAGGATCGTACGTGTTTAAACAAGGAAAGCTGTTTAAAGTTCCAGCGACAGATAAAGATGCGCTGCGGTCGCCGCTAATGGGGATGTTTGAGAAGTTACGCGCGAGGAGTTTCTTCGTGTTCGTGCAAGACTACGACGAAACGAGAGTAGAGACGCACAAAGGATACGATTTGAGAACGATGACGTCGAGACAGTTGTATAAAGAGTACGGATTAGCGGATGAAACTATTCAGTTCATCGGGCACGCCTTGGCGCTGTACACGGACGAGAGGTACATGGATTTTCCAGCAATCCATATGGTCAAAGCGGTCAAATTGTACGAAGAGTCTTTAGCGAGGTTCAACACAGGTAGTCCGTATATTTATCCGTTGTATGGTTTAGGAGAACTGCCGCAAGGCTTTGCGCGATTATCGGCCGTGTATGGTGGGACGTATATGCTGAATAAACCAGACGCAGAGGTGAAATGGAACGAGGAAACTGGAGAGGCCATCGGAGTGAGCACAACTATGGAGGAGGAGACGGTCAGCGCTGGAGAAGGAGAGGAAAAGAAGGGTCCACAAGTTGTCACGGTGAAGGCAAAACACGCGATCGTCGGGGATCCGTCTTATTTTCCTAAACATAGCGTACAAGTCGGCTCCGTGGCCAGGGCATTGTGCTTCCTCTCGCATCCGATCGATAACGTTGAGAATGCACACTCGGTACAAATCATAATTCCAGCTTCGCAAGTCGGTAGGAAAAACGACGTCTACGTTTTTGGGTGCTCGTACATGCATAACGTTTGTGCGAAAGGACGCTACGTCGCATTTGTGAGCACGAACGTAGAAACTGCAAATCCAGAACAAGAGTTAGCGTCTGGCTTATCGTTGTTGGGTGCGATTGACGAAAAGTTTGTCCACATCTGTCCTATCATGGCGCCGACGACGGACGGGATAAAAGAAAAGGCAATTATTAGTCGAGGATACGATGCGACCACGCATTTTGAATCGACCGTTAGAGATGTGTTAGACATGTATAGAAGAGTGACTGGGAAGCAGTTAGATTTGAGTCAAATTGATGCGAACGAAGCAGCCACAGAATAAGGACGTTTTCATATATATTTTTCAAGTAGAAATACATTTTTCATAAAATTGACGAGTCAAAATTTCTTTTTTAGATTGGCTATAATAACGATATGATTTTATATACCAGCACCATAACAGTGGGAAGCAATCTCATTCATATTACGTTGCTCTTCCGAACGGATTTTGCAGCCGACTCAACATTGCTGAATTGCGTCCACTCGTCCGTGGCGTTTCGCCCAGAGCGGATAAGAGCGTGTTCAATTCATCTTTTGAAAACGCCGGGATGGTGGGGGGCAAATCACCCGTCGGTGTATCGTGAACGGTTTTTAATCGCTCCTCCAAACTAGCTTTCAAAAACTCTGCTTGTTTTGAGCTCAACGGCGGCGGTTGAACGCTGGCAAAAGGCGTCGCTTTCGTGCCGGCTTCGTCGCCTCTCGGTGTCACCGCAATGATCCACTTCAAAACTTGGTGCATATCCAATAAAGGACTCTCAGGAGCCATGTTTGGTAATCCAGAGATCATATTCTTGTCTGAAGTCAAAGTATTAAACCCAAAAGCGGCTTCAGAAGCCGTCGGTGAGAACGAGGCGTTGAGTTCTTTCAACAATTCTAACTCCGCCCCGGTGAGCAAGTTAAAGTTGGGGGTGTTCACTAACGGAGAGAAATCTAAAATCCCCGGTGTCGTTCCGTTTCCGTTGAATCTACTACTTGAAGGAACCTTCAAAGACGATAAAGACGGTTTAACCCATTTATCCGAGCCTTTGAACGGCGATAATGTCGACCCAGACGGTCCGCCTTTTCCTCCTTTAATTTCTAACTTCTTCAAGCCCACGCCGCTTGGACCACCCTTCATATGCGCTGCCGCCGCTTTTGCCAACGTCGTGCTCGTCGATTTCTTTGCTACGCTCGCCGGCACTTTCTTCTCTTCTTTGTTGTTCATTATTTTCTTCGCTACTGTGTTCGTTTTGTTATCCTTAGTTTCCGTTTTCCCGGAAGCTCCACCTCCCGGCAACGTCGTCGTTGGGGGTTTCTTCTTTTTCACTCCACCTGAAGCTGTCCCTCCGTTTTGTTTTGTCATCAAAGCCGCGTATCGATTCTTCACCGCATTATCTGTTCGACCCCCCACTGCTTTAGCGATTTCCGTCCACTTATTCCCGACTATCTTATGTTCTCTCAACAATATCTCGTCTTCCTCTGGCGACCACCCTCCTTGTTTATTATTATCACAATTCAAATAATTCTGCCAACGTCTTCGACATTGCTTCCCACCCTTGTTTTCCATCTTACTCGCGACAAAGACCCATTTTTTGGGCCCGAATTCCGCGACTAACTTTCTCAGCTGTTCGTCCTCTTCTTCCGTCCACGCCATGTTCGTTCGTTCGCCGTTTTTCCTTATTTAATACTAGATTAAATTTTATACGACACACTCACACACGAACGCTCTCTACGTCCACTTCTTCTTTTTTTGCTGTTGACTTTCCGTTACGTACGAGAAAGGTCAAATTTTTGGTATATAGTACAAGTTTCACGCCTTCTTCTTTATCACGCGCACACTCTCCCAATATGATCTCGTTGGCCTGCTCCAACTTTTTGAAGCGACGAGTACGACGATGATTGCGTGTGTTGCGTGTGCGCGCGCGCTATCAGTATGAGAAAAAGAAGGGGAAAAAAAAAGAATTATCGCAAGAGGCGCGCGCGCGATCAAAAAAACGAGGGAGCTTCTTACCGCTCCGCAAGCCTCTCTCTCTCTTTCAAAACGGGGGGGCATGGGGGGCATGGGGGGGAATTTTTTTTTAATCTTGGTCCCGAAAAACAAAAGTTAGGAGTAGTTCGTTACATATACGTATACGTACGTATGTAAAAAACTTTGCCTCGGCACTCACACTTTCACTTTAATCGCGGAAAAAAATGTCTTCGTTGGGATACGCGCAAAGACTGTCGCGTAAAGAAGACGTCGGTGGGACGTTAGGCTCGGAGGAGATTTTTTTCGAGAGCGAAGAAGTGGAGAAGTTGGCGAAAGAGTTGGCGATGATGATTAAAGACGCCGGGAAGATTCTTGGTGAAGACGAGGAACTCGAAGAAAAGAAGAAGAAAAGAAAGAGTAGGGCGGGAATAATTGTCCACACGGGCGCTGGCATCAGCACATCCACTGGAATCCCTGATTTTCGAGGGCCGAAAGGGATTTGGACGCTCCAAAAAGCTGGGGAAGAGTTACCGACGTCGTCGATACCCTTTCCTTTAGCTTCTCCTTCACCGAGTCACATGGTTTTGGTTGCGTTGCATAGATCTCGCTACATCCGCTATATTGTTTCTTCTAATGTAGATGGTTTGCACTACCGCAGTGGATTACCGAGAGAGGAAGTCGGAGAATTACACGGAAATTGTTTCGCCGAACGGTGCGAAACTTGCGAATGTGAATACTTTCGCGACTTTGAGATGGAATCTGTGGGCTTTCGATATACCGGAAGAAAATGTGTGCGAAAAGATTGCGGAGGAAAGCTCCGAGATCAAGTGTTGGATTGGGACGACGCATTACCGGAACCAGAACTTTGCAGAGCGGAGAGTGAGGCAAAGAAAGCTAAATTAGCACTAGTTCTTGGCAGTTCGTTACAAATCGTACCTTCGGGCGATTTACCGTTGTTGACTATACCGGACGCCCGCTATAAGAAACGAAAACGTAGTAGTAAAAGCAACGCTAAGAACAAGAAACTGGCGACAAGAAAGACGACGGGAGGGCAGCTCGCCATCGTCAACTTACAAACGACGGAGAAAGATCAATTTGCAGACTTGGTTATTCACGCGAAAACGGATCAAGTCATGTTGCACGTGGCGAAATATTTGGATTTGGAAATTCCAGACTACGTGAGAAAAGATGCGTTTGGCGTGCGCTACCTGGCGAGAGCTTCAAATGAAGACGACGAAGATAAACACGTCCGTTTGACGGTTCAAATCGTATCGCAGTATTTTGAAGATTTTGGCCGCGATGTTCCAGTTCCTTGGTTGGAAGATATTGACGTGGTAAGCATTTCAAAATGGGTAAAAGTAGAGAAACCTCATCACGAGGAAACGAAGAGAGTGGTTGGTCTTTTCACTCGCAAAACGTTTGAGTTTGTGGGAATGTTCTCCGATGTCTTAAACGATGACGACGTTGAGCACAAATCCGACGACGGAGAAATAGTTTTTGAAATCAAGCCAAACGCGCGATTAAATGCGAAACCAGCCATCAGGACGACGCGTTCGTCTCGAGCTTTGAAAAGACTCCACGAACGCATGACGAAGGCTGAAGAGCTTGCCCTCTCGCGTTGGGAAGAAACAGAAACCATAGACAACATCGAAACCCATGTGGTTCGGTATCAACAACAACAACAACAACAACAACAACAACAACAACAACAATAGACAATGTACAATAATCATCGGCAGAGCAAATTAGATACTTTAGCAGCAGCAGCAGATAAGAGTAGTTATGTAAAGAGCTAAAAAAAGCTTCTTTGAAGTTTTTGCGTTTGTGTTCCGACCTCCTCACTCTTCGTAGTTGTAATGCTCGTTGCCCGGACACTGGTTTCTTCTCGGGCTCTGTTTGTGTTCCCTTCTATATTAGTAACGTTACCATCAAAATTATCGCGCCGCCGATTTGTGAGAACGCACTCTAGCAGCAGCAGCAGCAGCAGCAGCAGCAGCAGCAGCAGCAGCAGCAGTAATAATAATAATAGCAGTGGTAGCTTGTGCGCGCACAACAAAATGAACAGAGAGGAGCTTCAAAATCTTTCGTGCAAACTCAATGGAGGTTGCTCCTCGACGACTCCCAAGCTGAGCGACGAAGAGATTGAAAAGTTACTCGCGGAATACCCGCTGTGGCGCAGAGAAGGAGCGATGATAACGAGGAAATTCACGGCGAAGAATTGGCAATGCGCGGCTGATTTCTTCTCCCAACTCTCTTCAGTTGCAGAGGAAGAAGGTCACCACCCCGATTTTAAGTTGTCTAATTATCGGGAGGTGCAAGTCGACCTAACCACGCACGCCATCGGCGCTTTGTCCATGTATGATTTTATTTTAGCCGCGAAAATAGACAAAATTCCAGTCGTATATTCACCAAAGTGGGAGAGAGAGAACATCAAAGAATAGTACCAACAACGAATGTTTTAATAGATTTTTTATATACGATAAAATGTTTATTTACACACTTGAACGTACAGCTCTCGCTGAAGATGACTAAAGCAAAATTCTCCTGACGAAGAAAATAGCAGCTAAGCAAATTTATACTTGTCTGTCGGCGATTTCTCTCGCGGCGCCAGACTTCGGTCTGTACACCAAGAAGGAGTGGCATTGGACTTGCTTGATGTTGTCGAAGCCAGCGCATCTGACGTAGCAGTCCGGGAAGGCCTTGACGCAAGCCTTGACTTCCGCGAGGACTTCGTCGGCGGAGTTGCAACCGTACATCGGCAACTTCCACATGACCCAGTATCTGTTGTCGTAGTAGTTGGCGTTGATGGAGGAGTCCAAGCCAGACCAGCCGTGGCCGTCGCAGTAGGCGTGTTCCGGATCCTCGAATTCGAGGCACGGAGTCCAGCCGTTGTTCAACAAGTATTGAACTTGCTTGGCCAAGTCGGCATCAGAGAGCGGCGGCAAGAAGGAGAAGGTCTCGAACATCCTGGAGTGTGGGTGGGAGGAAAGAGAAAGAAGACGGTCGGTGAGTAAACGTGCAAAACTTCAATGTGCGCGCAAAGAAAAAAAAGTGTGCTCGTGGTGTTCAAATCTTCACCATCAGGTACTCCCAAACGAGGAAGACGAAGGGAGAAAGAGACACGTTCCAAAACGCGCCCGATTTCACCCATCACCGAGAGAGAAGCGAAGAAGTTGCGAACATCGCGAAAGTTGAAAACATCTGAAATGAACGCATTTTTCCCGAAAAGATATACATGCGTGCGTTTCCCTCGATGATGCACAACTGAGCGCTTCTGATATCTCCGCGAAACCGGGTATTCGAGACGTTGAGCGTTCCTCCTTTCGCGAATGGGAGAATTTTGAAGACGCTGACTCAAAAGTGGATAAATACTGCCAAAAGGATTATTTCAAAACGCCGCGCGCAACGGACACGCAGTATCTTGAATACCAAGAAAAGCGCCTTGAAGTGCGTGTCTACATTCGATGCATGCTTTTACGTAGTTTACTCGAGCGAAAATTGTTCGCAAGCATCTCTCCTTTGGACAAGTATCTCTCAATCTTTCGAACGCGACGTTCTTCAATCGTTCCTTTCTTCAAAGGACTCTACGCGAGGACGACAAAATTTTCGGAAACGATACTTACTTGTTGCCGTGCGGTCTCCAGACCATCATGGACTTTTCGTTGGCGACCTTGCCGGTGGAGACGGCGTTGATCTTTTGGACGTTTTGGACTTGGGCAATGGATTGCATGTTTATATCTTGTGTGCGTTTATAAAGTGAGGAATGATTGCTACGCGAAAAGACAAAAGAGCTTTCTCCTCGTTGCGCGTGTGCACGTCTTTCGCGGCTCTGTCTATCGAAAAAAAATTTCGGAGACGTACGTGGCCTCCTTTTTTCCCTCCACCTGGACAGCTTCCGAAAGCTTTCGGAAGAAAAAAAAAGAAGAACTCGTCATGAAACACAACTTACTCCACAAGTCACACGAAGAACTCGTTGGCACAGCTCGGGGTGGCAAACTAGGAAGAAGAAGAAGAAGAAGAAAAAGAAAGAATGGGAGGGAGCGAGGAGGAATCGCACGCGCTGCGGCGGTCTTCCTCCTACTCTACCTCTACTTCTTCTTCTTCTTCTTCTTCTGAGCATCAACATCCACGAGGTGGCGGCGTTGAGACCGTTCCGTCCTTACCACAGCGCTGCGTCGCGGCCGGCATAGCTGCGTGCGTTTCCGCGCTCGTCACCAATCCTTTAGACGTCATAAAGACGCGAATGCAAACGAGTTCGAGTCCATATTCTTTTTCTTCATCTGCTGCTGCTGCTGCTTCGACGACGACGACGACGACGATTTTTGGCACCACCACCACCTCGTCCAAACATGATAATGATAAGCTATCGCTTGGCGGCAGCGGCAACACCTCCTCCGCGACAACGACTCGTAGCACGAACGTTCGTTGGAGCAAAAGCACAGGAGGAGGAGGAGGAGGAAAAACAACATCATCAACAACAACAACAACAACAACAACTTTACATAACTGTCCGCCAAAGTGTCCGACCAACGCAAACGGCGTCACGAATTGCGTTTCCGCGTACTGCACCACGTACGATGGAAACGCGTGGACCGTGATGCGAAAAATAGTACGAAGAGAAGGAGTATCTGCGTTGTGGCGAGGGACGAAAACGGCGTTGGTTATGGCCGGACCTGCCGTGGGGGTCTATTTGCCGTGCTACGATTTCATACGGGACTATTGCGTGGAGCACGAGTTAGTTCCAAACGAAGATATGGCGCCTCTCGTGGCTGGAGCAGGAGCGCGAACGATAGCGGTGTTTGCGGTGGCGCCTTTGGAGTTGATGCGAACGAGACAACTCGCGGCACAAGAGAGTGGCGATAGTTTCATGAGATATAGCGGCAGTAGTCAGCGTCGGTCGTTGCTGTTTACCGGCGTATCCTCTACATTAATACGGGACGTACCATTTTCGATGATGTATTGGTACTCGGTGGAAAAGTTACGCTCGGCGTTAGCTGGTCAGTTCTCGAACGATAATCCAAAGATGGATAACTTAGCGGCAGCTTTTGTGGGCGGCAACATCGCCGGCGCCGCAATTTCCGCCGTGACAACGCCAGGAGATGTTCTGAAGACGCGAATACAGGTGAATGTAACACACGGTAACGAAGTGGGACTACAGAAGGGAGGGAGAGCAGGGCTTTTCCGTGAATTGACAAATCTCGTGAAACACGAAGGCGCTTCGTCTCTATTCAAAGGCGTCGTCCCTCGTGCCTTGCGCGGTGGCCCAACCTGCGGAATTGTCCTCGTCGCTTACGAATTAGTGAAAAGTTTAGACTATTAGTTTTTAGAAGAGGAAGAAGAATATTAGTTAGCTGCTGTTTTAGTAGAGGTTTAGCAAAGTAGCTTTGCATCGTAAAGTCTCCGCGCGAGACCGGTTTTCTCTTCTGTTTTTGTTCGCTCTTTTCTTTTTTGTGTGTCTTGTTTGCTACGGCCCACCACGAAAACAGAAAAACAAAATGAAATATCTTCCTGTGTTTCTGCCAGTCTGCACACCATCCGTTTCTTTTTTGTCAGGGAGTACAGGTGGATAATCGTCACAAGTAGCAACCAGAGAAAAAAAGAGGATGCAAACGAGGTCAAAAGCGGCAGCCACGAACGCGCACGCGGAAAAACCGTACGCGGACGTGACGTTCACGCTCGAGTCTGGCTTATCCACGGATGAGATTCTGAAGAAATCCGATTCATCCTCGGCGATAGTTTGGGACGAGTTTGAGTCGGAGAACGTTTCGTCTCGTCAGCAAAATTTATCCAAACAACAATCAGATTTTGACGGTGACAAGGACGAGAGAGTCATTAAAGCACCAGGCGCCATCTTGAGCGTCAAATCGAGCAAAAATTTAGACGTCCTCTCTACCTCGGAGAATATCGGCGTGCTGATTGCCGTCGCCAGTCAAACGACATCGGCAAAAGATGTTTTGGATTTTTATTCGCCACTGGCGAAATCCCACGTCGACGTGTCCGGGGGGGGTGGAGAGACGCAAAAAAACCGAAGATGGTCCATCGGAAACAACACGGAAATGACAAACAAAGAGAGGACGGATTTGTTGAGAAAGTTTTTGTGCGAATGCGCCAAGAAAGGTAGCTTCAGTTTGATCATTTACGACGCGCACAGTGGGAGAGTGTGCGCGGCGCGCACGGCAGCCTCCCCCAAACTTTTTTTCGGCTTCGATACCGCGAAAAATAAAAATCCATCATCGAACGCAAACGAGGGGGGAAGCAAGAGAGGCTTATGCGTCTCGACGGACGAGAAGAGTTTGGAAAACGTGGATTTCTCCATTTTACCCTCGGGTAGATTTATTTACGGTAGACAATACGTGAAGCCGATGGAGTTCACGGAGTTTTGGTCGACGGCGCGAGCGAACCGGCCGGCTGCGCCGGCGAAGCAGAACTCGCCGGAACCGCGTTTGTCCGGGGATTCGATGAACTCTGCGCTATCGAAGGAAAAGAAATTTATGAACACGAATAATGTTAAAAGTGGTGTTCAAGGAACGCCCGGTTTTCACGGTGACGCGAAGTCAAACGGTCCGTACACGCCAGATTCAGGAATGAAGGACGACTACATGAAAGCCATGCGATATGCGCCGACGGGCTCGAAAGGGGATTTGAGAGACGTCTGGAACGCTGGTCGAGGCTCTTCCGCAGATATTAACCCGGAGGAAGCAAAGAAAATTCAGAAACAAGTTGAGGAGATCTCGAAAATGTCCAACGCGTTGAAGAGAGAGCTCATCAATAGCAAAAACAAAGAAGGTGAAAATACGACGCCGCTGAAAACACGCATGGCGGAAAACGATTCGGACAATACTCACGGACCTCCACTGAAAAAGATTTCAATCGATCGTGCGTACAGACCTCCGTCAATGCGTAAAGAAATGGAAGAGAAAAATCAAAAGAATTCGGAGATAAAACTCCAAGAGAGACAGTTGGCGGAATCTCTCGGTTACTCCCTGACGCATGCGCTCATGCGGATGAGCGAAGACCGTTTGAGCGGGGAAACTATGCGAAGCTTGACGGAATTTCACGCCGCCATCGCGAGTAAGAAGAAAGAATCCGAAGTTCAAAAGATGAGCAGCTTCTTTGCCCCATCTTCAATCCCGGAAAACAAGAGCACGTAACTTCATTTTTGCATGAGTTAGTGTGTGTGTGTGTGTGTGAGAGAGAGAGAGAGAGAGAGAGAGAGTGTGTGTAATTTTTTTCTATTTTAGAGCGGCGCGTTGTTGTTTATTAAATGTTTTGTACCAATGAATCCATCAGAAGAACTCCTTCTTTTTCGCTTTACTTTCGATTGGAATTCGAAAGTCCTCGCAGTAATCTCTCAGCATTTTCAAAAACTCACTCGAGGTCGGCGCCTCTGACCTTGGAATTTTATCACGATCTTCTTCACAAACTTCGCCAACGTAAAAGTGCTTGAGATACAAGAACGATTCTTTGCTCGAGTGATACAGTTCAAAATGCGTGCTTGCGTCCTTGTTCAAAGACTGTGCAGGAATGATCATATCACCACCTGGATGTTCGGGTAACCAGTTCTTCACGTCTAACACCATGTTGTCTATCACCAGCAAAACGGCTTCTTCTTCGCTATTTTTCTTTACTATCTCTTTCCAGCTATACTCCCGCAAACGCGATATGTACGACCCAAGCCTAGCGTCGCAATAGTCGATCAGTGGAGCGCACTGAAGCGTCTTTGCAGCCCCCGCGAGCGATTCAGTCACGCGTAAATCATAATGAGGTGGTTTTTCTCCATCGCGAATACAAGTTAAAAAGATCAAGACTCGATCAAAAAGTACCGTATCGATATCAACAGTGCACGAGACGTTCGATTCACTCGCAGCGCTGCGAATAAATTTTGTCAAAGCCACGCATGGTCTTAAAACGTTCATGTGAACGGGGAAAACTTCCTCGTCGTTTGTGTGGACATGTACAAAGTCTTTAGCGAACATTTCTTCTTCATTTGGAGGTGCTCTCGCATTTAGAACCTTAAGAATCTCCACATCTCTCGGTGCAGTTTGAACGTAAATCAAAGTTGTTTCCGCCACATCCACGATTCCGCGAAAACAATGGTACTTAATATCCAATCGCTCTTCCATTGGGAGCGAATTTGTTTCTACGATGCGTACTTTCAAATTTAACGCTTCGAATGCAAATACTTCACCGACTGACACAAATCGACCACCAAGGCGCATCTGTGCAGTCTTCTCGATATCTTTGGCGTCTACGGTCGCGCAAGTAACACTCTCGCCATCGTTGTCGTTGTCCAGAGGACGCACTTCGAGAGTGACATCATGTAAGATGTCCTTCTTTCCGATTCCGGACGATGCGAAAGGAAGAAACGAATATCTAATGTCTTCTCCAACGTGTGCGTTTATTCTCACATCTTTCATGATAGCAATCTCGTTCTCTCGGAGCGTAACATCATAATCTACAGCGCGTGCACCTCTGAGAACGACGTCGCTGTGCTTTTCCAACGTGAAGAAACAAAAAGCACTCTTCCCTGTGGCGGTGGTATTCTCATTTGGTGCGGCAGAAAGTACCGAAAAAGCACTCGTGGGTAGCAAACAATCATACGTCGTATTCGTCAAACCCAATTTTTCGAGTGCTACAACTTTCAGCGACACCACATCTTGGCTTTCTTTTTGAGTCTTCTTATTCACATATTTTTTATCTGAAATATCAGGTGCTG
>Ga0255761_10002772_pt1 | contig 16036 bp, 25 predicted proteins | sample 071ome_29_FD_179961 | JGI IMG/M metagenome (GOLD analysis project Ga0255761, IMG submission 179961) | Coastal salt marsh microbial communities from the Groves Creek Marsh, Skidaway Island, Georgia - 071407BT metaG (version 2) | ecosystem: Environmental > Aquatic > Marine > Intertidal zone >... | reverse complement strand
TGATTAAGAAGCCGGCAAAATCCGGTGACGGTAATACTGCTTCGTTTGGATGATCATGATGATATTTGTGCATACCTTCACCACTGGTTAGAATAGCAACAAACCAATTGTCTTCTGGATAAAATTTCCAATGACTGATTACATTTGTAATACCACAAAATAACACACCAAACACCACAGGCCAAAAATACAATGGAAAGATCAACAATGGATTAATCAATAATAATATGCCAGCATATGCACCTTGCAGCCAGAAGTAATAGTTGTGAACAAACTTATGCACAGGATCTCTTAGGTATGTGACTGCGTATTTTGGTTGCACATCATATACATCAAAGAAGTAACCAAAAAACACCTTAAAGCGTCCTTTGTGTAATGGACTGTGTGCATCCTTTTCTGTGTCACTGTGTGCATGATGTTTTAGATGGCAACTAACCCAAGCAATAGGAGATCCTAGTCCTTGTATTGTTGCAGTAAACATTAACACATAATGCCAAAAACGATTAACCTTGAAACTTCTATGAGAGAAATATCTATGTAGTCCTACGATTCCGCCAACCACACCTATGAAATAACCAATTAGGATTATCCATAAGATTGTAGGCCAATCAAATATAAAGAAACTGTAGGCAGAACCAATCCAGGCTACTGCTTGAATTAAAGCAATTTTTTGTGCGTGACTCATACAGTATATATCACCACTTCTCTGAAGTTGCTTTTTTTATTGATCTTTGAGCACGGATAGCATTCATTAAACGCATAATAGTAGATTTCTTTTCACCAGGACGATGATATCCGTTTTTTTGTTCCCAAGTTTTGTCTCTTTCAAGTTCCTGTGCAAATTTTTCACCTAGTAACTTTTCTAAATAATTTAAGTCGCTGTCACTTAACTCTTGTATCTTACGTGAAACCATTCTGTCTGTCTCTCCATGCTTGTTCAAACTGTTCGTCATAGTCGTACAGAGGAGCGCCATTACATCCGTCATACCATAGACGTTTGAAATAACCATCTGCACTTGCTACTACTGTTTTGGGATCTGCGTCGAGGTGGCCTTTAACCATATAGAATAATCTGTATTCTTCTTTAAGGTCATTTCTCAACATACTGTATTTACAAAGATGTTACAATAGAGCGCTAACATAGAGTCTTTTCTAGCTCTAATGCTTTATCGTAATCATCTGTAATAATACCACCAACTTGTCTTTTCAATGCTAGGGTTGCATCGCTTTCACCGCATATCATTAGCACGGTATAATTGTTTTTATCAATGTAATCAACAATCATATTCAGTGTGTCGTTTACTGGTGTATGAACAATACATTTGGCTGTGTCTTCGCACACGTTAATTGTAGTAGGTCCAAAATTTTGTGTTATCATGTGTTCTTCTTACACTCTTGTATTTCTTTGCGCCTTTGCACAATCAGTTGTTTCATATCGTTTAGAGCTTGCCGAGCACGAAGAGCAGAGACTTTTACACCCTGCTGTTCAAACTTTTCACATTCTTGTAAGTAAACTGTAAATGCAGTTTTTAGTTGCTCATGTATTTCACTCATTGCCAACAATATGTTCGTAAATCTCTTTCCAATTTAAGCACTTTTTCATTCCTACTGGAATACTTTGGTGCATATTAAATCCATGCTCGATCAATATAGGATTAAGTCCTACATTAAGTCCCGCAATAGCGTTTTCCATTTTGTCTTCAATCCAGTAAAGACCCGTATCCGCATAGTTTTCATCCAAGTACTCGTCTTTATCAGCACCTGTGTCTAAACAAACTAGTTTAGTAAATGCTGTAGGTCCGAACATCTTTTCAAGGTTCATCTTACGCAATTTATAAGCACTAGGATCAAGACTTAAACTAGTAATACAATGAAATACATAACCGTGTTCCTCATGTAAACGCTTAACATAATACATTGCATCTCGCAATGCAGGCAAGAAGCCTATTGCAGCACTTTCATTAAAGACTTTTACTTTGGCTTTTGCTTCGTTTTTGGTAATACCAAAACGCTCGCCTATATCATAATAATGATTACCGTTGGTGATTTGAGTATAACCGTGTTGTTCCATCCAACAACAAAATGCATATTCCCAGTTTAATAAAACTCCGTCACAGTCTGTCAAAATAATCTTGTTCATAGTTTGCCTTTCTAATTGCCTATGCCTTATTATAGTAAATTTTTATGAGTTTGTCAACCGTTTGCGTAAACTGTGCCCTGAGTTACATTGGTAATTTTTGCACCACAAGCGTAGGTATCATTTAATCTTCCTATTGCTTTGCCATTTGCATATACGTTTGGACTAAAGGTTGCTAAACCTGTTTGATGGCTGCTGCATCCTGGAATGGTATGACTTTGTTCTACATCACCATCTCTTACAACGCCTACTCCTACGGCAAAAACATCAGGAGAGCCTGCCTCAGTAACAATATTTTGAGGTGCTGCATCGCAAGCAATACCGTCAAGAGGATCAGCATCGCCTACACTAACATGTATTGTGTTAACAATGTCAACTCCATCTTTTCGTGCTACCAAAGGCATTGTTACTCCTAAACAGTTACTCCAGTTGTTGCTTGGATATACTGGCTAGCCATGTTTTTATCCGTTTTAACAACAAATTGGATATTATTTTTATTTACCGGAATATTTTGTGCAGGATCTGCTGTGAGTAACCATGGACCTAATCCAAAGCCGCCGTTTTGTGACATGAGTGCCATAGGCTTTGTTACTGTAAGTGTCTTGTCATTTTCTTCTACAAAACGTGCAACAATCTCTTCCCCTGCACTTGTGCGAAAAGTAATAGTATCGTTTTTAGTATACGGTGCTTGAATTAACATTATAATGTGTGTCCTGTTCCTGTGTAACCTGTGTCTTCAATATACTTGGTAAACTGTTCATAGCCGCCAATTTTCTGACCATTAACTACAATCTGTGGAAATGTACGTGCTTCCGGAAACTCTGTTAAAACTGCTTCTCTTGTAAAGTCTTTACCCAGTTCTAAATATTCAAATTGATAGCCGCGTTGCTCGCATAGTGCTTTTGCTTTTGTGCAACTTGGACATGCTGGTTTGCCCCAAATGTGTATCATAACGAGAATCCTTTCAGTTTGTCTTTATCTACATCCTGCTTAATACCACCAATGATATAACTTTCAACTTCTGTTTCTTGTGGAGCAACTTGTAGTCCTGAACTTGACAACCAATGTGTAGTCCACGGTAGTGGGTTAGTGTTAACTGGCGCATCAAAGATTGCATTCAATCCTAGTGCTTTTAGTCTGCGATTAGCAATGTATTCGACGTACTGTGCAAGTAGTGTTGTATTCAATCCAATCATGCTACCGTCTTTGAACAAATATTCTGCCCAGTCTTTTTCTTCTGCAACACACTCACGCCACAAGTTGTAAACATCTTCCTCGCACTCTTTAGCAATCTTAGCCATCTCTGGGTCGTCTTTGCCTTGTGCCCAAAGTTTTAGTACGTGTGTGCTAAGTGCCAAATGCTGTGCTTCGTCACGAGCAATAAGACTGATAATCTTTGCACTGCCTTCCATTAGCTTTAGTTCACCAAAGCCAAATGTACATGCAAAGCTCACATAGAAACGCAAGCCTTCTAGAATGTTCACAGTCATCATTGCAAGATACATTTTCTTCTTTACTTCATACAACGAGCCTTCACCGCGATGGAAGTAGGCATCTGCTGCTGCATTAAATGCATCGTAGTGTTTCGTTACACTGGTTGCACGAGCAATAATCTTTTCGTCATCTAAGATTGTATCAAACACTTCTGCAGGGTCAGCATACACATTTTTCATAATGTGTGTATACGAACGTGAGTGAATAGTTTCAAAAAAGTCCCAAGTAACAATACAACCTTCTAGTTCAGGAAGCGATACGTGCGGCAAGAATGCCAAGCAAGGTCCACGTCCTTGTACACTGTCTAGCAGTGTTTGGTACTTGAGGTTGGCTGTAAAAATATGCTTTTGCTCTGGACGAAAATTTTGAAAGTCTGCTCTATCCTTTTGCAAACTTACTTCTTCAGGACGCCAAAAGTATCCTAGCATGGTTTGGTTCAACTTGTCGAAGACAGGAAAGCGAAATGTATCATAACGCTGTGTGTTTTGGTCTTCGCCAAAGAACATGTTTTGTTTAGTAAAATCAACTTTTTCTTGATTGAATACAGTCTTCGACATTGTTTATCCTTTTCTGAGTGTATGTAGAGAAGTATACAGCCCGTTAGGGCTGTATGTCAAGTGTTTTATTTATATTGCGCAGGCTTCGCACATATCATCTTCGCTGCCGTTGAGCTCTGATGGTTGAAGTTCTATCTGCGGCTTTTCGTCTTCAAGTTCACTTGGATCAGTTTTATAATCGTAAGTGTTTTGATAGTACGAAGTTTTCCAACCTAGTTTGTAAGTCATTAATAAGTCTTGTATCATCTGACTCATTGGTACTTCATTGTTTTCAAAGTGAGTTGGATTGTAACTCCAGTTGCCACTGATAGCTTGATCAAAGAACTTTTGCATTACTGCGACAACATTGATGTAACCTTCGTTGCTAGGCATGTCCCACAACAAGGTGTAGTTTTGCTTAAGGCTTTGATATTGTGGAACAATCTGTTTAAGGGGGCCTTTTTTGCTCTTTTTAACGGACAAGTAGCCTCTAGGTGGTTCGATTCCGTTTGTAGCGTTTGACACAACAGAGCTGCTCTCCGATGGCATCTGTGCGGACAAAGTGCTGTGTCTGAGTCCGTGCTCTCTAATAGCATTGCGTAGACCATCCCAATCATAGTTTAGTGTATTCTCCACTATAGCATCCACATCCTTTTTGTATGTGTCTATAGGAAGGATGCCGTCACTGTATTTAGTGCGGTCAAAATACTCACAAGCACCACGCTCCTGCGCTAATTTGTTGCTGGCTTTGAGTAGATAGTACTGGAATGCCTCTGTAAGATCGTGGACAAGTTTCCATGCTTGTGGATCACTGTATTGTGCTTTGTTCTTTGCAAGGTAATGTGCAAGCCCAATGTAACCAATACCTAGTGAACGACGAGCTTTGGTTGAAATCTCTGCTGCTTTGATTGGATAACGCTGATAGTCTATAATTTCTTCCAGTGCTCTTACTGCAAGCTCACATAATTCTTCAAGGTCATCTAGGTCTTTTATTACACCAACATTAATTGCACTTAGGATACACAATGCAATTTCACCATCTGGATCGTCAATATGTTGTAGTGGTTTAGTAGGTAATGTAATCTCTTGACATAGGTTACTCATGTAAACTGTGTCTTTGAAACTGCTGTGTGTGTTTGCATGATCCACATTCATGATGTAGATACGACCTGTTTCGGCACGTTCTTTGATTAGGTCACTGAACAATTCCATTGCAGAGATTTTCTTTTTGCGAATGCTAGTTTTGCGCTCGTACATTTCATACATCTCTTTGAACGCATCTGGGTCTCCAAAGTAGGCTTCATATAGTCCTGGAACATCTTGTGGTGAGAACAATGTAATATCACCGTCTGACAATAGACGTTCGTACATGGTTTTGTTCAACTGTATTGAATAGTCTAGCTTGCGAACACGGTTGTCTTCTGTACCTTTGTTGTTTTTCAACACAAGGATGTCTTCAATTTCATAATGCCAAAATGGAAAATGAACTGTAGCACTGCCGCCACGTACTCCATTTTGTGTACAACATCTTACAGTTGCTTCAAACTTTTTAAGGAATGGAATAATACCTGTGTGTGCTACTTCTCCTCCTCTGATTTTACTGTTGACTGCTCTGATGCGTCCTGAGTTAATACCAATGCCAGCTCTTTGAGCTGTGTATCTACCGATGGACATGTCTGACGCAAAAATCGAATCGAGTGTGTCGTCGCTGTCAACAAGCACACAAGAGGCAAACTGCCTAATTGGAGTGCGGACACCGGCCATGACGGGCGTTGGGATATTGATTCTAAAAAGTGAGGTCGCATCATAATATCTCCTTACGTAATGTAGTCTTGTTTCTTTAGGATATTGCGCAAACAATGTTGCAGCAATCATCATGTACATGAATTGGGGAGTTTCAAATAGTTGGTTTGTAGATCTATCCTGACATAGATATTTGTCTACGACTTGACGCATACCAGCATAGGTAAAGTTCTCATCACGCTTGTGATGAATGTAGCTGTCTAGTTTTTCAATTTCTTCATCTGTATACCAATCAAGGAACTCTTTATCGTAAACGCCACGCTCAATATTTAGATCAATCATTTCACGCAGAGAAATTGATTCATAGCGACCAAACACCTCCTTGTTAATACCGTAGCTTAACAAACGTGCTGCGGCTGTTTGATAATTAGGAGCATCAAGTGAAATCAAATCATTTGCGCTTCTAATTAATATTTCTTGAATTTCTTTGGTACTCATACCATCGTAAAATTGCAAATTTGCATTCATTTCAATTTGGCTGCTACTAACTCCTGCGAGTCCTTTGCAAGCCTCCTCAACAACGAAATGTATTTTATCTATGTTGAGATGTTCCTTTGCGCCATTGCGCTTCACGATCATAGTACCATTGGACATATTTGCTCCTATTTTTATTTTTTAGTATAATTGGTATTTAGTTAGATAAACTAACTGTGTGATGCATTTGACAAACAAGGTGAGAAATATCTTTTTTATCAATAACACCATTATTGTAATATCCTATTGCTTGATTGTCAACGAAAAGAAGGTACACTATGTCACTTTCTTTTTCATCTAATGTAATATGTATCTCGAAACGGCTCTGGGAAAAACGATCAGTTAACTGCAAAGAATAACAAATTGCAAGGATCTGTAAAAATTCACAATAGATATTTTCGTGTATTAATTCCCAAGGATCTGGCCAAGTATCGCTGTCATAAGGATCAGTAGCGGGTCTACCCAACGGAGTAAACCTCCAGAATTCAAGTACATCTTCAAAAGGAGTTTTGCTAGTTTCTAGACTTTGTCTAAATTGATTCCAGATTTTGAGTCTGGTGTAATAATCTTTTTCAAACATTAATTATACTACGTGTCTCGTTGTAAATCTAAAGTTATCCTTGTCAGTACCCAATGTAAATCCTGTATTTGTAAAGCTGATTTCTACTTTGTAGTCTGCATCTTTATAGGTTGCTGTAAAGTTTAGCAAGCCTGCATAAAATGCATCACCAGTTGCAGTGTATGATTCACTGAAACTCATTGTAGGAATATCTCTTTCATAGATTATTGTAAAGGTACCCTTTCTACATATTGCATTGCTATTAAGTATTGCATCATATATGTAATCAATATAAATTGTTCCACGTTTTTGATCAGCTGGTACCTGTAGGAAATATGTGCGAACGCTACCTACTGCTGCACCACCACTGATATAAGGATTATGACTTGTACCATCTTCTCCTGAAGTCAACCCTGCATCGTTAAATAATTCAAATTCGTCATCATCTATAATGTTGGCATAGAACAATCTGCCTTCAATCTCTGGCATTCCAGTAATGCCTGTGATTTGTACTTCTTGTCCATTGACAAAGTTGTGAGCAGTTACAGATCTTACCAGCACAGGGTCAGTCCTTTGGATATCAGCAATAGCAACACTGTTGTTTGTGCTGTTACCCAAACGTGTGTGTATTTCTGTATTCAAATTAACAACTTTAGCACCTTCAATTTCAGGTGGATAATCACCTGTATTGTATTGTGGATTGATTGTAAGATCTGCTGTACGCTCAAAGTAATCATTTTCACTCTTGTTGCCTACATGGAATCTTGGATCGTATCTTGGCTCTGCTGTTTCGCTGGTTTTGTAACCAAAACGTATAACCGCGGTTGTTGCTGTCGCACTGCTACCACCGTGGTTACCACAGGCAATATATTTGTTGTCTGTGCTAGTATTGTTGATGCCTTCTCTTATAACAATTGCTTCTTCGTATATGTCTGAGAATGTGCTGTTTCTAATTTGGTTATAGCTAGGACCTGTTCTTTGTCCTGGTGCATCATCTGCTGGAGTAGTTGTAAGTCCCCAAGCAAAGCCATTAAACAAATCATGGAAGTGACAATCATTCCAGTTGTTGTGTGTTATATCGTAATCACTGTAGCAACCATATACATAGTTTCTAACACGGCAGTTATAGAATGTATTACTGTTTGTAGTTACACCAGAACCTAAACTGTTCATCACCCAGCCTTTGCTGTTAACAAGTCCTGCTCCTAAACTCCATGCCCCTTCTAATACAATGTCTTCAAAATAACTGTCTCTACAACTTTGTAAAATAATAGTACCGTCAAATGTTGTTTTCTTAAAAGTAATACCTTTAATAGTAATGTTGCGTGGTTGGTTAGCAAGTGTAGTACTTGGTGTACCTGGTATTTCACTACCAGCTGGGTTACTTGGCGAACTGTCACCATTCACTGTATAGAAGCCATATTGTCCTGTACAATTAATAATAGTTCTTTCGCTACCATCACCTACAATGTTTGCAAAAGGAGGAATGTAAACAGGAGCATCAATTTGATATTCACCTGCAGGGAAATGCAGTGTCACTCTGCCTTCTGGTGATAAGCCTTGCACATCTGGTCCAAGAAAAATGTTATCAATTGCTCTTTGTATAGCTGCTGTTTGTACAGTACCATCATTAACAACACCAAAATCAATTACACTAACAATATCATCTAGTTTTTCTTGTAGTGTTCTGACAATGTTACCTGCAGGGCCTGTAGTAATTTCTTCTGGTTTATAGGAATATTTGGCTGCTTCTCCTAGGATATCAGTAAACTCGGTAAGTATCTTTGTGTTACCTACAGTTGGTGCACCTTCTGCTATTGAACCATTACCAATGTAAAGTTCACGTTCATCAATTGCCCAACCAAGTTCACCCGAGGCAAGTTGTGGTATCCCTGTACCAGTATTTTTCTGTCCTCTACGAACTTGTATCCTTGATATCTGTACGACAGCCATGTTTAACTCCTAGATCTACTAGAAGTATTTATCCGAACTTTTCGTAATATTGGTAAACTCGTTTCCACCATTCCTGTTCCCATTCAGCAAACTCATCCGGCCATAAATCAAACTGTTGATACTCGCCTGCACGACTGCACATAAAGATATGTCCTTCACGTATGTTTGTGCCATGTACTTCATTGTGAGCAATTGCATATGCTGTTAGTTGTAGGAAATAGTCTTCAACCCATTCTAGTTTTTTGGGCTTGTTGGTTTGCTTAAAATCAAGAATTGCAGGATTGCCTTTGTATAAGCCAACTAGGTCAGTTGTGCCTGCATACAATTTAGGAACATAAAGAGGAACTTCGCTGCCCCATATTTCATCTACATCATCCATAGCATGGACTTTGATTGTAGTAGCCATCATGTGTGCTTGTTGTGCGTATGGATTGCTACCTGGTTGTGGCCATTCTCCTGTATCGATATAGTCCTCAAGATACTTGTGCATCCTGGTGCCTACACCACTTGCTTCAGTAACAATTTCCTGTGCTTTTTGTTCGCCTACACGTTTCTTCCAAGCAATCAAATGACTTTTGTCTTTGGTTTCTCCGAGGATAGTTGTAACGCTTGCGACTGCTGGGCCGCCGGGTGTTTCGTATCTGCGCTTGCCGTTTACGTTTACACGTTTTAGTTTTTCATAGGTATACTTAGGTTTTATTAATGTCATACTTAGATTATAATAGGATCAGGACCATTTGTCAACACTATAATGTTGCACCTACATCTGTAGCACGTTTTGCCATTTGTGATACTGCGTCAGTATCAGCAACGTCACCTACACTAACATCATCCTGTTTGAAACGTATCTTTTCTTGATCAAAGTTTGTTATAATAGCTTTCAATCTAGGATCAGCTGCGAATTGAGCTGTAAATGTATCGTAGCTAAATTCCTGCTCTCCTGCATTGGCTAGTATTTGATCTAACTTCTCAAATGAAATAGATTCTGCGCCAGCATTTTTCAGCTGACGCAGTATTTGGAATAACTTAGGATTAGTAGCTTCGCTTACTTTTTTTTTGAACTTGCAAGAACCTTGCCCAACTTACGTGGGTCAACGCTTTCTCTTGCTGGACGAGCTGCTGGCTCTTCACCACCTGCTGCTGGCGCTGCTGCACCAAACTCATCTGCAGGTAATGCTGCATCCATGTCAACTGTAGGTTCCATGCCTGGTTCCGTTGCTGGCTCTTCTGCACCCATTGCTTGCGCTGGCATTTGCTCACCAGTTAATAAACCAACGCCTGCACTCAATGCTTCACGAGCTTGTTCCATTGCACCGTATAGACCTTCTAGTGCTGGCTTAACACTTTGAACAAAATTTTGCATTTGCTCTGAACCCATTTCATCACGTATTGCATCTGCTAGTTCTAACATTGACTCTGTTTGCATTTCAGCTGTGTCTTCCATCCAGCTTGTTACACGGTCAACCATATCTTTTGCAGCCATAACAATCTCTGCTTGATCTTCTGCACCTTCACGTAGAGTAGATTCTTGGATAGCGTCTTCTTCAATGTCCCCACGCTCTGCTATTTCTGCATTTAATATATCTAGCATTAATTTACTTTTTTGGTAAGTATCGTTTTCTAGCACCGTATCAAAACTTTCACTGATTTCATATTGTGAAATTCTTGTGCGTAGTTTATTACGTGCATCTTGCAGTTGTCCAAGTGTAAAGTTTTCTAACTTTACTCTTTGACCAAAGCGTTTTGCTAGGCTTTCGTTTAAGCTCTTTGCTGTGACTGGTTTTGCAAATTCTGATATGTTCATAGATCTATCCTTGGGTTCATATAAGTTATTTATCTCTTATTATTAAATATTATACTTTCTAGACTTCGTGCAACTTCGTCCATTTCCTGTTCTGCTATTTCTAATCTTATTTCCGCAATTGATTTTTTGAAATCGTCTGTGGTTTTATCACACGTTTCTTGATAAAACATGCAATCATTATAGTATTTACTATATTTTTTATCAAGAAACTTTACATTATGATATTCTTTGTTTGCCATGTACAATTTGGTTGCAGCAATAGCACCACGCAGGCTCAACATTTTATCTATTTGCACTTTCTGCTCAACGTCAAACAACAGATACCCTGCACTACTTTGTCGTATTGCCATTTTACCAATACGAATACTGTTGCCTTTTTTGATAGGCAATGGGTTATCTTTGATACCTTTTTCTATAATACTTTGTAGTTGACTATAATATGCTTTGTTCATTTTTCACCAGATAAATTTTTCCTTGATGTACTACTTTAGTAACCACGCTTTTGCGTATCATATTTTCTATTACTCTTTGTTCACGTTCGGTAAATTCTTCTGGTAGCATTACACCGTCAAAGGTGTTGAGCAACTTAGCCTCTTCGTTGCTTAATGCTATTTCAAAACTTTGTATAAGTTGGTTCAGCTTCATTGCGGCATTGTTGGCATAGTAGCAGGACCACCTGTTGGCGCTGCTGATGTTGATGCTGTTCCTGTTGGCTGTTGTGGCTGTCTAGCCTGTTGTTGTGCTTGTTGCTGAGCTTGTTGCACTGCTTGATTTGCAGCGGCAACTTGTGCATCTGCATCTTGTTTTTGTTGTGTCAAAGCAGCTAATTGTGCTTCAACGTTTTTTTTGTTTTCTTGAGCTCTTTTCAAATTTTCTTGTGCGGCAGCAACAGGATCCATTCCTTCTGCTTCTGCAATAATATCTGAATATTTTCTAAAAAATCTCGAATCGCTCATTTGTTTAACGCCTTTACTCTTAGACTTGCAGGATTAATCCTTTTAGTCCTTTTTGCTTTACGTGCCATTCTTGCACCTAATCTAGCTTTGGTAACTTTTAACCTATGTCTTTTTGCTATATCAGCTGGTGCAAAGCACTGTCCTAAATCTTTAACAATTCTTCCTTTGCGAGGTCCGCTTGAACAACGAAACTTGCGAACAACTTTGTTGCCTCTTTTGGCAAACGCCATTCCTTCATCAATTGGAGTATCTATTAATTCTCTTAATAACATTTATAATTGCAGTATTATAACAACAATAGTAGATAATAAACCTGCTACGATTGTGCCTGCTGCTCCTATTATTACTTTTGTAAGACTGCTTTGGCCTGCTGACATTTGATCTGCTATACCATCTAACTTTTTTTCAACAGTGGTAAGACGCTTTTCGAATTGCTCGTAGCGTAGTGCGCACAAGTCAACATGTGCTTCTAATGATTCTTTTTCTAATGCAGATGTCGACATTTATCTCTCCAATTGTTTACGACAGGAAATAGCCTTTTCGTTGTACCTAAATAAATGCCTGAGTGCAATGCACTAGTATTATTTATCATCTATAACAAAAACAATATTGCATTTATCTTCATTTATGGTTTCAAACACTGCACTGTCAAATTTTACACTTTCATTTAATCCGGTTATAAATGGTACATAAAGAAAGTCTTGCAATAACATCTCATGCGTGATTGCAGATTCATATTCTATTTCTACAGGTACCTTCCATACTTTAAGTTTGCCTTTATAGTTTTTACCAAACTTGGGATAATCATTTACAAGCTCAGGATCAGTGTTCATAATAACGTTAACACGCAATCCAATTGTCTGCTGTACGGTTAGGAAGTTTTGATGTTGTTTATATGCAAACCCATCTTCGTTACGCTTTGCTCCTGTGTTGGTAATATCAACCAATGTATAAATGTCAAACTTAAAACTCATAGCCGTATCGTATTACATCCTTTATGTAAATGTCTCTAACCAATTCGGCTAGTTCGTCTGTATAAAGCGTCCTGTAGTCATATGTAGGATTAGCGTTAAGTATACTTAACTCTGTATTACATGTCAAGAGTTTTTTTATTTGTTGGAATTCTTCACTAAGATTTTCATATTTGAGAATCAAGTTAACACGATCTCCAAACCAATCTGCTTGTGGCGTTGCAATAGTGTACCAATTCTTTGCCCAAGTCATAGTTGGATTAAAAGTCAATCCCATGTCATTCACTTGTAGCCTGCGAGTAAACCAATATTCAAACTTTTCATTTGCAGGATTTGCAAAATGATACCAACTTGCTAATCTACTCCATGGATTGCGTACAACACCAAAAGTAAACACAGTATCAGGAAAATATTCTTCTACTTCTTCCCAATGCCCATGCTTCCTGCCTCGCTTGGTAGTGAAGTTATCATCTAACCATTGGCTTATACTAGTGCCTGCTGTTTTAGGATTGTGTATAAATGTTATTTTATGATCTGGCAAATAGCGCATGTGTTATTTACAGCCATAAAAAAAGCGCCACTGTAAAAGTGACGCTTTAATTTTTTGTACAGTAACTTACGCTACTGTGATTGAAGTACCAGCAGTTACAGTTGTGTCTGTACCGATGCCGCTTAGGTTTGTTAGGCGTGTTTTGATGCTTGCTGCGTCAACTGCATGTCCGTCCATGATTACATGTAGAACACCTGTTGCGCCATCTGGTGCATATGCCATTAATGGCTGTAGTTCACGAAGGATTAGATCGTATGTTGAACCGTGTGCGCCGTCTACTGCACGTAGATCGATTGGTGCATCGTCTGAACCGTCTGAATCAGAGTCAAGTCCGATTACAAATGCTTTAAGCTGTGCTACACTTTCTAGTGTACCAACTACGTTGTCACCACCGTTTACTGGTGTAAAATCATATGTTGCCATTTTTATTCTCCTATTACTCTAAATGACTACCCATTACTCTATGGGATTTCTATAATGTATTTATCCTTTTTGGAGAAAATTAGCGTTTAAGGTTTCTTTTTGCTCGGTTATGAACTTGTTTCAGCTGTTCTATATAGCTTGGACCTGCTCTAACTATATCATCTACCATCATTATGATAGGCAAGTATGCTTGTGTGAAGTTTGCAACAATAGCTCTACCACTCCTTGCACTCTGTAAAAACTTTCCTACAAACGGAATCTGTTGTGTACTTACTAAGAATCTATAGTTACGCAGTTCTTCCATTGGCACTTGTACATCAGGAGTATTCATTATTGGTTCAGGACTTGTTAGTTTTGGATTTTCCAAGTTCTTGTCAAGTGTTAACTTTGTAAACTGTTGTAGAAAGTCTCCGTCTGTTAATTTTGCTCTACCTGCAAACAAAAGACGTGTTATAGTTGTTTGACGTTCTTTTGGAGTGTCAGTGTCAAAGTTAACCAAACGTCTGCGTATTTCTTTGTAGTCTCTATTGGTAATACCTAATTCGTCTTCTAGTTTCATTAGATATGCATAGTTACTTGATGATGCTGATTCTTTGCGTGATAAGTCTCTCAAGTATCCATTGAGTTTGCCAACGCTGATAAAAGTCTTTTTACGAGCAACTTCAGCTGTGCCAGGATCTTTTAATTTTCCTAGGGCTTTGCTATCACCTGTAATAAAATAAAATAGATTGTACAAGTCAGTGCCGTCTACTCTAAACTTTAGGTAGTCTCTGTACATAACAGTCTTGAATGCATACTGAGATGCCATTCCAATATGACTTGGATAGTAACGCATTACTTGTAACATTAGAATAGTTAAGTATGCACGTTCTTTACAATCAGCATAGGTTAATCTACGCTGGTTGTCTGCGTTGCGTGTCATTCTTGCTTCTTGTAAATCAGTTAGGAATTCAAAAGCCATTTACTTCTTGCTTTCAATTATTTTATCTACACCAACTTTGAACTTTTTACTGTTGCCTGCTCTTATACTGTTGAGGAATCTACGTTCTAATTCACTGGCTGTTTTATCATCGTAGGTTTCGTATACTTTTGACAGCAGATTAACTGCACTCTCAATTATGTTTACGCCAGTGCTTTGAATAAATTCATCACTGCGTTCAACTCTATGTAAGTTGCTTAATTCTTCAAGTATGCTACGAGTGCGTTTTCTCATGTTCTTTTTCCTCTGTATGTATTTAGCTTTTCAAAAACTAAATAGTATTAATAAGTGAGGGCTTATAATGATAACAGAAATGACATTTATGGAGCGTAGTCTCCTATTCGCTAAATTAGCAAGTATTGCCTACAGCGACGATGTTGATCAAGTTACCAAAGATGTTCGTAAACTTGGATTTACCACAGTAGAATTTTACAATAGAGATGGCGCACAAGCATATCGTTTTATGATGAAAGACGATATTGTTATTGCTTGTCGTGGCACTCAACCTACTGAGTTTAATGACATTAAGGCAGACTTGAAAGCAGCGCCAGTTGTAGCAGAAACAGTAGGCAGAGTTCACAGAGGATTTAAGGCAGAAGTTGATGAACTTTGGCCAATGATACAAGAAGATTTAGAACGTGTTGGTAAAACTCGTAAAGCATGGTTTTGCGGACACAGCCTCGGAGCAGCAATGACAACCATTATGGCTAGTCGCTGCGAAGATGATCCCGACATGCCAAACATTGAAGAAGTTTATACGTATGGATCTCCTAGAGTAGGTTGGAAAAAGTTTGTAAACAGTCTAAATTGTAAACATCAACGTTGGGTAAACAACAATGACATAGTCACCCGTGTTCCGTTTGCAATAATGGGATACAAGCATGATGGATGTGAACATTACATGAATGCTTTTGGACAATATCGTAAATTAACATATTGGCAAAGAGTAAAAGATCGTTTTAGAGGAATGTGGATGGGCTTGAAAAAAGGCGGCATTGACAACTTCAGCGATCATAGCATGGTTAATTATATAGACAATTTAGAAAAGATGCAGGGCTAACCGTGGCCCTGCTCGTGTCTATTACGTGACAACCCGACTGTATCAGTCAATGTTTATTATATCGTCTTTTTCTAAAAAGTCAATACATTTTTCTGGTGTGGTTTCTCCATAAGGATCGTTATCATCACCGTCGTTGTTGATGCCAGGTTCCTGCCACCATTTTTCTACAACACCGTTGTGCATTACACACATGTAACGCCACGAACGCAATCCAAAGCCTAGATGGTTCTTACCTACAAGCATACCCATAAAACGTGTGAAGTTGCCTGAGCCATCTGGAATAACTTTCACGTGTTGGATGTCTTGCTGTTTAGCCCAAGCGTTCATAACAAACGCA
>Ga0255761_10002768_pt1 | contig 16042 bp, 12 predicted proteins | sample 071ome_29_FD_179961 | JGI IMG/M metagenome (GOLD analysis project Ga0255761, IMG submission 179961) | Coastal salt marsh microbial communities from the Groves Creek Marsh, Skidaway Island, Georgia - 071407BT metaG (version 2) | ecosystem: Environmental > Aquatic > Marine > Intertidal zone >... | reverse complement strand
AAAAAGTACCTTCAATTTCAGGAACGATTCGCCAAGCGTTTTGGTTGCCACATAATTCCATTGAAAATTCGTTCGACATCCACTCAACTCATTTTTTCATTTGAAATCAAATTATACCTTCGCTATCCATCGTAGTCTTGCTTTTCAACCATATCTGGATTGGCTATCGCTTGCAATACCAGCCCGTCGTTGTGGTTATCACAATCAGCCCCTTGTAAATCAGCAAAATCACGCATGTCCAAATACAATCTTGGAACATAGATGGCCGTACCATCTATACCTACACAGACAATCGAATTTTTGTTCATACGATCACACTTAGATGTCATCTGGTTGCTGCGGAGGCCCAGAAGGTGGTCCACTTGGAGGTCCGGTCGGCGGTCCCGATGGCGGTCCAGTTGGAGGCCCGGTCGGTGGTCCACTTGGAGGTCCTGTCGGTGGTCCTGATGGCGGTCCGGACGGTGGTCCAGTTGGAGGCCCAGAAGGTTGTGTGCTTGGTGGTCCCGATGGCGGTCCGGACGGTGGTCCACTTGGAGGCCCCGATGGCGGTCCGGACGGTGGTCCACTTGGAGGCCCAGAAGGTTGTGTGCTTGGTGGCCCAGATGGCGGCCCACTTGGAGGCCCCGAAGGTTGTGTGCTTGGTGGTCCCGATGGCGGTCCAGACGGTGGTCCAGTTGGAGGCCCAGAAGGTTGTGTGCTTGGTGGTCCCGATGGCGGTCCAGACGGTGGTGAGGAAGGTGCAAGAGGTTCAGGTGAAACCTCGGTTTGAATCTCAATATGTTGGTCATCTTGGACTTCTGGTACGATTGAAGCCTCGGTCACAGTGGTTTCAGGCGGCCCTGAAGGTGGGCCGGATGGTGGTCCCGATGGAGCGGAAGAAGGCGGAGCAGTCACAGGTTCTGTCTGTTCAGTTGACTGAAGCAAAAGGTCTTGAGAAGGCGGGCTTGGAGATAACAAGACATCGTTTTGAAGTGGTTCCGGTTCTGAAGCCTCGGCATTCAATGATGTGAGTGGTTCAGTTTCCTGTGAACTTTCTTGTTGCCAAGGAGGAGTTCTTGGTCCTTCGTCCTCTTCTTCCAATTTGACTTGAGTCCCGCCACCAGACGCATTTTCAACAAAATAATCCGTCATCACAACGCTTGAAGGGTCGATGAGGCCTTTTTCTTCGACATTGCCAAAATCACCCAAGTTTGCATCGAATGCTCCAGTAAACAGGCTTGAACCGATTGCGTTTCCGAGAGAACGTCCTTTTGGTTGTTCATATTCAAAGTCAGGAGCGTACGGGCCGATACTCAACGACGAAGAAGCCGATGTGATTGCACATTTCCATTCACTTTGACTCGGGTGAAATTGAAATTCAAAATTTCGAGTTAAACCTGGGCCGATGGAAGAAACACCTTCACGGGGTTCAATCTTCATTTTACCCATCGAAATTTCGGCTTGGATACCTCCAACGGGTATCGCTGATTCGTTGGTAAGGGCAACCGTGACCTCAATGACGTCTTCATCATCGTCATCGATTTCCATTTTGACGGAAACCAATTCGATACTCAGCGAGCCAGATTTTGCATGATGTTCGTTGGACATGGGGCTCACTCATTTTGGGGGTAGGTCCATTATACTTCAATTCCTTGTTAAAAATATCGTCAATTAACCGAGTTTGTGGCGCGTCTCAATTGGTAAAGACCAATCAACTGCGGCTACAGTGTTGTGCTTTCGATCAATATTTGTTCGATATTCCGAATTTTTCGTTTGAGCCTGGAAGAAGTCACGAAAACCAAACCAAAGCCAACCAATCACAGGCAACAAATACATGACTTTTGAAATGGCTCTCGGGCCCCAGTGGTGAAGGTCAAGGGCAGTGCCATTATCGTGTACGATTGCAATTCGAAAAGCTCTTTGACCAAGTGAGCGTCCAAATTTTCTGCCTGTGTATTTGAAATACAAATAATGCGATACAAAGAGGATAAACCAATTCACAAGGGCAAACGCGCTCGTTTTACCGCCTTCCATGGCCAATGCATAATTTGAGATGGAAGCAAGAAAATGGCCTTGAGTGAGGAGTTCAATCATAAGGACAATCAATACAACATCAGTTGCAAAGGCTACAACTCTCTTCCATGCTGGTGCGATGAGCATGCCGTCAGGTGCCGATGAGAGGATGCTCTGGGCAAGCGTGCCTCCTTGATACACCTGCACTGGACTCTCTGCCATGGTTACCTGACATCCTCTTTATTTTTGAAATACTGCGTTCCTGCCATCTGCCTATATGGGTAGCGTCTGTATCGACCGACTGAATCCCTTTGTACTCTTCCATAATGTCTGGATGGGTTTGAGAGAACCCTTGCAATTTTGTGGCAATAATATGTCTGTTGTTGCAATTGAAAAACTAATCTTTGCTTTGTTGACCCATCTTGTATGCCTTTATGGCGGCCTCAGCTATTTCACGAGGGTCATTCACCATCACATCTCCAGAAATGACAGAATCTTTCATATCAAGATTAGATTCGGCTTGTGATTTTTTGATGCCTTTCATTTCAGCCTTGATTTTTGTCATGGCCTGTTCGATATCACTAACTCTTGATTTCTGGTTAATCAGTTTCTCCATCAAGGCTTCAATTTCTGAACTGGAGTCATTGCTAACTTCTATTTTAGAAAGAAGTTGATTAGAATCGTTTTGAGCATTATCTTTCTCGTTTTGAAGTATCTTAAGCACATCTGCGAGAACAGAATCATCTATGCCGTATTGTTCAACGAAAGAAATATCATTAGATTTTGTGTCTGAATCCCACATACTATCCTTCATATTGTGGTCTTGTAAGGAATACATACCAAATGTTGGACTCCTCGTCCCCTTCGAAAGATTCCTCATTTTGTATGCGCCACCAACTGAAAGCATTAGGCCAAACAATAATCCGGCTCCAATCAGACCCTGCATATTTGTGTATTCCGAACAATCATTTTCAACATTAAATTCACACTGGACTCTCATGTCTCCAATAAGCGCGAATAGTGGCATGAAAAGAAGGAAAAAAAGTAATCCTGTCGCGAGAATTTGCCCTGGTTTCATACTCTTACTACGCGGGGCTTGGTTATAATTAACTCGGTTCTTTCCCTCTGTATACCCTTACCTGAGATGCCTGTCGCTTGAGTACCCTTTGCTCACCCGTTGATACAGAGGGTTTTCTAAGGGGCTACAATGTAAGATATCATATTAGGTTAAAGCGTGAAACTAGCACAGTATCCATAATGGCAGATGATTGGGCTTACTTTTTGTTGGAGAGATTCCCAAGAATAAGTGATGGATCAGGGTCGTTTTTTGAATGGGTCGAATTGTTTCCAGGCATCCGATTGTGGTGGCACAAAGAGACATACAGCGACCAAGATTTGCTCAAATCATGCATGAATGATGAACATTATTTTGCTTTAAGATGGATTGAGTTAAGATCGAGAAGATTGAACAATGGATATGTTTGTGAGTTAGAAATTATTCCTGATGAAACTCGACGATTTTTTGAAGAACAGGGTCTAACTAAAGTAATGGATCTTGAAGTAACTGTGCAGCAATTGTTTTCTGTATTCGCCTCATTTTGTCTCTTATTGGGAGGATATAATACTCAAATGAGGGCATGTGGCTCGATGAACTATTCATGGAGGTTCGTAACAAATCCAGAAAATGAATTTCCCACAAAGATTGAATTTGAAACCGAATTAACAAACAATGATTGGTGGGGCGGAGAAAATGAAATTGATATTATCGAGGTCGAATCATGGGAGTCTATTTTACCGATGATTTGGATGGCAGGGTATACTCTATTTTCAGATTCAAGCGGCCGATACGGCGATTTCTTAGAGTTCTACATTGTGGCAATGCAAACCGAGAATCCATTGGAACGAAATGCTAGATTTTGTAGATGCTTAGAAACATTATGTAGAGGATTTACTGGAGGAATTGGGGCGAATCTACGGAAATGGATTCCTTTTCTCTTTGAAATTTCTAATTCGGATAACCGCATAAAAATGAATGTCTCAGATGAGGATGCAAGAGAACAGGATGCGATCTGTAAGAAACTAATCAAAGATGCTTGGAATATTAGAAGCAAGTATACGCATGGTCAGACACTGAAAAATAAACACCATGATACATGCATGGAAGTGCTGAGTGATTTCCCGAATTTGTTATACTGGATAAATCGAGGAATAATTTTCCTTTCGAGAGTGCCAACAGAAGATGAATTTGTCAAAGCATGTGAATCGGATAGTCTCGATTGGAAGGTCCAGCCCAAATGGGATCCTGTTGAATATGAGACAATAGAAGACTGGCTTTACAGAATTGATGGAACATACAATCCCAAATCGATTGAAGGATACAAGCAGATATGCAGAAAAGAAAAAATGAGCTATCTTGAATATCTGGATAGATTTGGAGATGACGAATTACCTACAGATTGATTCGGATAAGTTACAAGGGGTTATCCGAAACCCCCTTTGCATTTTATTTCCCGAAACAAAGGGGATTCAGTGGGTCGATACAGACGCTACCGTCAAGACATACACTTCACGCGTGGGTTTCTTGAGGGTCATTTTCCTGAGCGAAAATAACACATCGATTTAGTTTTGAAGCCTGTGGGATTCATAATAAACCGTGTGTGAAATGTTTAATCTCAAGACCAATTCAGTTATTCATGGACTGGCTTGACGCTGTACATGGAAAGAACAAAAACATTCGAGCTGATGCTGCAACTAATATAGTAGAAAATCCTCCTAAATCAACAGATATACCTGATAATTTTGATTCTGAAAAGGCCCTGAAACTTTTCTCTGCCAAAGCAGAACGAGGAGTAACCAAAGAGGCAATGTTCGTGCTATTGTGCCTTCAATCAAATATAGAAAATTCCAAAATATTGGCTGATTATTTTATTCGAAAAGAGTATGCTCCTTACGGGGCACCTCCGGTTTCAGAACAAAGTTATCTCATATTCAAAGAATTTCTAGTGATGAATGATGTAGATCCGAATCAGTTGTTTGATGTGTCCCGGCATTTTCACAATGAAAGGATTCGGGCTTTGTTTGTCGAATTGGTATCGGATTATGAAGCATATATCGAGAAGATGAAACAAGAATTTTTTGATGACACATTTAGTAGCCGAATCACAATCGCCAATATTGAATTCTTGCTAGAGTCTCTAGGAGAAAAAGTGTTATTTGACTTGATATTAAACATAACCAAAGATAATTTGGAGAAGTATCGTTATGTTGGAGAGAAATGGTTCCATATTAATCAGAATGGTGGTCGTAAATTGTTTAATTCTAAACATGTCGAAAAACTCCTAGTTGATATCTGCAAATCTGAAACTTCAATTGTTTTAGAGCAAGGCGAGAGAAATCGGGGCGGCGAGTATTTCTTGTATGGAGCAATCACTGGGCTAGGGATTAATTTCGGAACTGAAGAAAATATGAGAGTAATATTTGATAGTTTATTACAACTTAAAAAATTGACTCATGGATTAATATTTCACTATTCTGCACTAGGTGAACATCTAAAAATTACTAGTAAATTTATGATCGATGAACTAACCAAAAAGCGTCCATTGAGCGAATATGATTTGATATGTAATCATTTCTGTGAGGTATTGACCGAAGCTAGATCACACGGTGAATTTTATTCCGAAGACATAAAGAAGTTGGTCAGAGATATTTCGCCCAGAATAAGCAACGATAAGTTTGAATTCTTTGTTAAATATCCCAGATCATATTTTGATTTGCATGAACTAGAGTCACTGGTAGAGTTAGTTGCATTCGCACGCTTTGGTTATGGAGAAAATATGAATGCAGATGAAATAAATGAGTTTGTTGAAAATAATTTGTATGAGTGTAGTTATCTATTACATGCTGTACAAATTTTTGCTGATGATGGTTCGGAAATTGCACAAAGATGGTTGTCTAATGATTCCATTAATCAAAAAATCAACTTAATGTTCGTTCAACAGGACTATGCTGCCTTAGCAGGACTATTAAAAGGGCTAGAATCTGATGATTCGTTCCAAGAAATATTGGATTACATTATTTTAGAATCTAAAGATTCGGACGAAAATAAAGAGACTACATTGAATTCAATTACCTATGAGCAGGCATATTATGGCTTTGGCCAATTTATTGTTGATGAATTAATTGTTTATGAACAAAACAAAGACAATAGTTTGACAAAATTAGCAATTGAAGCATCTACCAAATACATAGATCGATACACAAATGATGAATTGAGTATATTGATGGTTTCCGAGATTGTTTCCATTATCAATAAGATTTTGAAAACAAATAATGATTTGGATACGCTGAAATATATCCTTAGTACTGTAGATTCGATACGTTATGGGGAACCAAAAAGAGCACTTTCATCCCACCTCCTATCAATTTGGGAAACAATTCCGAAAGATATACGTCATAGTGCTGCAAGATGTTTGAATAGTCTAGGAGAATGGAATCAGCATATTGAAAATACTTTTTTAGATGCCATTGATACTCATATTGATAGCCCTCAATATTTGTATGGGCACATTCATGAAATACGAAATAGCGGTTCGAATGGCGCTTCTGATGTTGCAATGAATAAGGTGTTGGATCTACTTATTAATCATGAAAACCCTGTGGTTAAAATGTTCGCGATAGATTGTTTAGGATGGCGAAGATATGAGCCTTCTGTGCCACACCTAATTGAAATTTTACGACTTGGATCACAATCGGAGGAAGATATGAAACTTCATGTGCGAGATGATGAGGGGAGAGTCACTGCAACCTTTGTCCCTCAGCCACCGCAGTTAGCTTCATTTGCTACAGATGATGTTTATTCTTCTGCGATTCATGCTCTAGCACGATTGAAGGAATATTCAGTAGATTATTTGTTAAAGTCCCTATCAGACAATGATGAAAATATCGCAATAGGCGCATTCTTAGTCTTTGAATTGCACAAGCAATCATTTGAGGCAATCACGTTCTCTGAAAAGCATTTACAATTGATGGAAGAACTAAAGAAGCAATCGGGTATATGATTTGTACTAGATATAACATTTTAATTTTATCTAAATTCTTGATTAATGCAAATGATTTGTCGGTAGTCTCTATCTTCCCACAAGAGACAGTACGAACTAATTTCTCTTACTATGTAACACGACTTTGGAAATTTAACTTTCCAAAATAACTTACTTCGGAATATGTGATGATATAAATTTGTTGATTTTCGGAAGTTTTTTTCTGAAAAATGCAGCATTTTTCTGCTTGAAACTTTTCTTACAGTCGGATTTAATAATCCGTTTGATAATGTTGTGAGATAAGTTCTTTGCATCATATTCATCTTTTATCAGATCTATAATTACATCCTCAAAACTATGATCGTTGATTCCAGCAGAGCGTAAAATACTTCCAAATTTTGTCATGAATGCTTGATATTCAATCAAATCTTCTTCCTTAATCCCCGAAACTTCGTTTTGAGTAGTTTTGTTCCAACTTCCATTTATATAGTTCCAATTCAATTTTATCGAGTTGTTGTATTTTATTTTTCGACTTGATGTATACGAGACATAAGTCCTGAACAATCTAGAATGTGTTCTAGTTTTCATGGCATTTTTAATATTTTTAATGTGGTTTGAGACTTGATTTTTGTTGTCCTTTTTGTCATCACTAAATTTTTCATCAACCTTAGTTCGAATCTTATCAAATAAGGTTTTTACATTTAGGATTTCTTCAACTCCTGCAAACATACAACAATACTTGCCAGTATCAATGCATCTGTCAATTCCTTTAACCTGCGAATTATCGAAGTCCGCATCAGTATCAACAATTCCGATCGTATTTCCCTGAGCTTTTACTCTTTCAATTACTTCAGATTTCATACCAATAGATGTTACATTCAAGTTAGGAAACATTGCTTTTACAACTTGTCTATGTATTGTGTCCTCTACATAGACCTTGAACACGGGTTTAATTCCAGGGTGGATACTTGCTGCCGCTTTTTCCCTTATTGTATCAGATAGTGCGTCTTCTATAAGCGAGATTTCATCCTTAGAAATTTAATCACCTCCTAAAGGAGGAATATGAGATACTAAATTTTGATGATGATAAATAATGTCTGGTGAATGAGTAGCAATTAGCATTCTTTTGCTTAGCAAATTTGAATATCTTTCAAGGAACATTGGAAAAATGTCATAATGGGATTCTCCTGATTTTTTCATGGATTCAAGAAATTTATCATCTGACCTAGTTTGCCTCAGAACATCAGATATATGCGAATTAATATCATTGAATGCGCTAATCATATTTCTTTGCCAAGAAATATGAAGAGATACTTCCGGTTCATCAATCAAAATCAATTCGCCCTGAGGTGCTTCATACCATTGATGTGCGAGATTAATAACGCGTTTCTGACCAGCTGTAAGGTGTCTTAAATCAGTATCAATGAATTCTGCTCCATCGCACAAAAATGCTAGAACAAGAGAGATATACGACAATTCATCGATTAGAAACAAAATGTAAGTTTCAGGACTATATGATGAAAGGTAGTGAATAAATTCTTGAATATTCATTTCTTTAACTCTTTCATTATCCTGAAACTTTAATCCAAACTTAGATTTGATTCTATTGATTGAGGACTCTATCGCTGAAAACTGATCGTTGGAGGACAAACCTTCCTTGATTTGATTATAAACTCTTTCAAAATTATCATAATCATATGAGGAAATCGATGAACGCAGTTCTCTTATTTGATTAATTCGTTTTATTAACTCTTCTAAAAATGATTGATTAATTGTATAGGCATTTTTCACTTCAATGTACGAACTACCTCTTATGATCGAGATAGGTCCCGGTGCTGTAGTCATCTCATCTAGCTCAAAATACTGCTGTCCAAAATTGATTCCAAATTTATCATTCCATGCATCAGTATCTGGAGATATATCACTAACATGAAGTAGAAACTCTCGATTGATTAGTCCGCTTTCGTGGGATTTAGTAATTTCATTCCACCCCTCGTCCCAATCGAAATCACCAAAATTTCCGTTGTGTGTAACATCTACTCTTCCTTTTTGTTTAAGATACCATTTCGGATTATCTTTATTTTCGAACTTAACGCATTTTGATAATGTTGTTTTGAAGGCTAACCATTTTTCAACATCTAAATCCCAACCAAAGTAACTCGAGAATTTTGTTCCATCAATTAATGAATAATCTGAGTATGTTGACTCTCCATTTATTGTGTAACCATAGGGTAGATTATCTATACCAATCTTGAAATTACCGTTATCATGTTGCTCATCGTAAACAATTGGCGTTGTAGATTTAAATTCGACCATTATGTAATTCAATTGTACATTTGAGGCGAATTTCTGGAATGTTCTTAATGTTTCAAATGATGGTTTTGAAAACACATCAGTGAACTTTTTTATTGCTTCCAATGTTATTGTCTTTCCTGAACCATTCAAGCCAGAAATGACCTGTATTTCATCTCCGCTTGATTGAATGTCAAAATCTAAAATTGTTATTCTGTCATCTCCCCAGTGATTAAATGACAATTCAATCTTCGCTGGCGCAAAAACGAACAGATTTGACCAAGTGTTCTTCACAATAATTCTCTGCTTGATTGACTAATATAAACACCTCGGTTGTAATCAAATTCGAAATAATCTGTGTATCTTTTAGGGAAACCTTGCACTTGTCTGCAGTGCCCTTGCGATACCAACGCGTGAGACGCCTATCGCGTCAGTACTGACGCGTGAAATATTCATCTAAGGGTATACGAAGGGTTAGTTGTAACTCAACACCCTTTGCATCCTTCTGCTTTCAACGAAAAATCCTACGATCTGATTCTGTTGTCGGATTTCCAATGAGAAAAATTTGTCAACGTGTTAACTTGTAATGTGCCAAGCAAAAAGTTCTGACTCTTCCATCCACTCCAAGTAGCTCTTCCAGTTGTGGTCATGTCTCAAGGTGTGTGGGTGCCCCAGGAGAATTAACCCTCGTTTGGCACGGGTGATGGCAACATTTAATCGACGGAAATCTGACAAGAAACCGACTTCTCCTTGTTCGTTTGCTCGCACACATGAAAAGACAATCACCTCTTTTTCTCGACCTTGATACCCATCAACGCTCTTGATTTCAAGACCTTCAAACCTCCCTCCCTCTTCACGTGACCGGTGCTCATCAAAGAGTTCTTGCAAAAGACGGACTTGACCGTTGTAGGGGGAAATCACGCCAATTTCAGATGGATGGATATCACCTGGTTCAACGAGATTTGAAACGATGGAATAGACGAGAGCCGCTTCATCGCGGTTTCTCCGACTCTTGCCTTCCTCTTCAGTTTCTTCGACGCCCATAACAGGGACGAAGGCAACAGGCTTGTCCCAATTTGGCCAGAGAAATCCAGCAGGACACGGTCGTTCATCACGTGAACAACCATCTTGCAACCGGTTTTCATAAAATCGTGCACTTGGAAATTCTCGTATTGAAGGATGCATTCTGTATTGAGTGGTCAGCATTTCGGTTTCAAGTCCACATGCAAGCATTCTTTGGAACAGCGAATGGTTTAATCCTCCATCTTCCGCACTTTTACTGATGACAGTTGGTGGTAATTGTTGTTGGTCACCAACGAGAATCAATTGCCTTGACCCTTTAGCAATCGGAACAATGGAGGACGGCTCGGTTGCTTGAGTCGCCTCATCGATGAGCACGATGGGAAATCGACGGTCAGCGATGATGTTGTGGCCGCAGCCAACCGTCGTCGCACATACAACCTCCGCTTTGGATAACACGTCGTCAATAACTTCCCGTTCAATTCTTCGAATCTGTTGAAGAAGGTGTCTTGAATCTCTGTGAGCCAAGCCTTTTTCCTTTCCTTTTAGAGATGGTAATTCCCGATGTAATTCTCGAAAGTCATCCCTCAGGTCGTTCAATTCTTCTTGACGATGATGGGCATCCACATGGGCATCCAATGTAGCATCGCGAAGATGGTCACGAACTTTGACAGGCCGACCAATTCTCAACGCATTGATGCCCATGTCGAGCAAACCTTCGAGCAGATTGTCAACAGCGACATTCGACTCCGCAGTAGCAAGCACTGGCTGTCCAGAGGTTTGAGCGAGATGAGATAGAATCCGGACAGCAGTGAATGTTTTTCCAGTTCCAGGAGGCCCCTGAATCAACGTTAATCGGCGATGAATTGCAGATTCAAATGCTTGCTGTTGAGATTCATTTAATCCAGTTTTCCAATCCTTGGTGAGGTTGTGTTTGTTCTTTCCATGTATTTCAGGTGGTAGTTCAGCACTTCCTTTCATATCGTGTACAGTGCCTAAAAGAAGGTCCCGGAGTGGAGTTGAGATTTCTCGCTCAGATGAGTGAAATGAGATGAGAGCTTGATGCATTCTATCGTGTGCAACTCGGTTTGCTCCGCGATCGAGACGCCAGTATCCTTTCTTGAGGTCTTTAGGACGTTCAGTAACGACGACTCGAATTCTGCTTTGATGTTGGTCGAGAACAACACCCTCAACGATTTTTTCATCCCATGGCCTCGTTCTAGAAATCAATACGATATCTCCATTTGTAAATCGATGGTCGGGAAGATGACTTCGTTTTGGGTGTTCAAAAACAACAATATCATCACCGAAAAACCGTCCGTTTGTTCGACCAGTTAAATCAAAGAGAGCATATCCTGATGAAAGTAGTCGTTGTTTAGTCCATGTTTTCCAACGCTCTTCAACGAGGGCGACTTCGTCATCGAGTTCAATCCGGATGAGTTCAGTCATTCGCTCAAAATGGTCTTGACTTCGATGCCACTTCGAGGGCATTTCTTGACTTAAGTCAACCTTTTCTTGAGGGGTTGGAGTACTGTTGAGGCGACTCACCCTCCCCTTCTTCATATCAATCCCAAACCTCTTGACTTCATGAGCATATGCTTATGGATTGATGTTTCGTTTAATCGAAAGACCCCTATTCTTAAACAGGAATTCTTCGCCGATATTATTGGGTGGGTCGATGTTCAAGCGAAAAGCATCATCATCGAAACACTTACCTGGAATCCCATGTCCTTATTGCGAGTATGAAAATGACATTGGTGTCGAAGAATGCGTGCAGTGCTACTATCAATTTTCCAAATCGGCGAGATTGCAACCTGTATCAAATTCTTCAACCCCAAATGATGAAATTCTCGATATTCTCCTCTCAGATGGGTTCGACGAAGAGGACCAAGACGTCGCTGTTGAAGCCGTGCTTACAATGGACGACATGGTTGTTGATGTTGACCAGTACGCAATCGTTGATGCAGATGAAAATGAGGCAGAAGATTTTTCTTTTTTTCCGGCACAAGGCCCAACATTGACTGAAACAGTTGAGTCGACACCTTACGTTGATGAAGAATTAACCAAGGAAGATTTCCCCTCAAAAGTCGTTGAGTTTGAACTTGATTCAATCGACCCCCTTGAGCAAGTTCCCGAACCTGTACACTCAGGCCGAGGGCACCTTTTTTCACCTGATGTGAACGAATCGGTTGACCAAGATTTGACAGAGATTATGCAACCACCAGTCCAGCCAGAAGAGCCGGAACAACCTTTGATTCAACCAAACCTAACGCTCTCTGAAAACATCGACGTGCCAGACCTTGACGACCTCGATTTCGATACGCTTGACCTCGATGTACCCTCGATAATTGACGAACAACAAGATCCAGTTGAAACGCCTCCGCAAATTTTGGAAGAATCAACAACGGTTGAACAATCAGACCAAATGACCACATCTGGAGAACTTGAGAATGAGCCTCTTCCTGCTTCTAATGAAGAATCTGTGACACCCACGGTAGAAGCGACACCGAGGATTTGGCCTTGGGCAGCAGCAGAACCTTGGGACGATACCATCGTGATACGGGAAGTCGTGTCCATTATGGAGGCCATACAACATGGGAAATTCGATGTTGCCGCTCAATTACTCGATGCTCTTGGCCCTCACCTTACTGTAAATCTTGATGTGTTGCATCATATTTGTGTTGCATTACAATACATCAATCGAGTTGAGCACTCAAAGTGGGTTGCTGAAATGGCTAGTCGAGTGTATCCAGAACACCCAACGACGATTGAAGTCAAAAAATTAATTCTCGGAGGTCCGGAAGATGCAAACACCAGTTCTTGAAACCGTTCAAGGATACCGACTTCTCGTTGCGGAAAGAAAGCATTTAACTCACTTGATGCAGGCATACAATGAAGACCCTGAATCCGCCCAATCTGCTCTGCCTTGGCTTGACACGAATCATGACATTCACCGTCAATTTCGTGACATGTTGTTTGATATTGAACTAAAATTTGATGACAACTCGATTCACTTCTGGGTGATTTTTTCACAAGAAGATGAATTCGTTGGTATGGTAGGTCTTGGCGATGAATTACAACTCGATCGCTCAGATTACAATTTGGGATATTGGGTCCGTAAATCATTTCGTAGAAAGGGTATAGCAACAGCAGCCGTACAGCGAATCTTTGAATGGATTGAATCAAGAGAAGCGAGCACCTATGTCGAAATCGCAGTGCACCCTCGAAACGATGCCGGTGTGGCTACTGCAGAAACGATTTGCATTGCTTGGCATGGAGATAGGATTTCAGAATATTTTGGAATTGACGTCCGAGGGCGAACAGTCCCACATCATTTGTTTGTTGTCCACCTTCCACGAGGTGAAGGCGATTGAACACATGGTTGACCATTGATACCGATGACCTACGGCATTTACCCATCTACCAAGGCCACCCGACTCGGAGCAAAAAGACATACTTCGATGAAAGTGACAACCTCTCAGAATCATTTCGAATAGGGTGGAGAGGTTTTCTCAAATGGATGACGTCACATGATTATGGCGTGACGCTTTTTGTCATCACGGATTTATTTGACAACAAAGAATTCTGTCATTTGTTTGAAGAGTTTCTGACGTCATTTCCTGGGCGTGCAACATTTGGTTGCCATGGACATACACACAGGAGTTGGTCTGCATGGCCAAGAGATGATGTGGGTTTTTCACGGATGCTTGAGACCTCAAATGGAATACTTCGTGAGAAAGCAGGTGCCCATTACCGCCCATATTTTCGTGCCCCAAATGGATATATTGCTCCATGGATGGCTGAGGTGTTGTCCGACCATACGATTCAACTCGATAGTTCAATCAACCCTTCATGGTTGACGAAAAAAAAGTCCTCTGGTTCGTGGCCTCAAGTTGAACATGCAATGAAGGAGTGTGGAATTCTTGAGCGACCATGGTTGACCACTTTTGGCCTTCCCTGCAATGGACCAGCATTGTTTCGCTTCCCCCTGTCGTTCAATTCAAAACGGGCTTGGAAAAAAATTCCGAGACCACTTTTGCCAGAAGAACTCGATGATGTTTTAGATAAAAAAGAAAAAATCGTTACCCTGTACTGGCATATTCTTGACTTTTCTAGAGAAAAGGGAGCATGGGTTCCGCCGTTACCCGATGTTTTTAGAGAATCTTGATGCTTTGAATTCACTCTGCGAGGTCGACCTTTTCATGTTGAATGTTCCACTTTTCTTTTGCAATGTGAAAAACACTCGCTTCCAAAGTACCCTCTCGAACCAATGCTGAAAGCGCTGCAAGAGCCACAGATTCACCATCAATTTCGAAAAATCGACGCAGTGTCTCTCTCGTATCCGACCTACCAAATCCGTCAGTGCCCAAAACAGAATACGGCCCAGAAACCCATTGCCGAATCAAATCCGGAACAGCAGCGATGTTGTCTGAAACAGCGATGGTTGGAACTGATTCACCGAGGATTTTTTCCACCCAAGATTGTTTTTGAGGTTCATGAGGATGCATTCGATTCCATCGGTCGCATTCCATACCATCTCGACGCAGTTCACCGTATGAGGTCGCTGAATAGATTTCACAACGAACACCATACTCTTCGAGTTTTTCAACAGCATCCAAGACCTGCAACATTATTGGGCCCGATCCAAGCAATCGAACGATTGGACCATCGCCTTTTGGAGCTGGACGAAGAAGATAAAGTCCACGAATAATGCCTTCATCTGCATCTTTTGGTTTGGGCGGCATCGGATAATTTTCGTTGTATATGGCGATGTAGTGAATAAAATCGTTCTTTAATTCATACATATCTGAAATTCCATATTGAATGATGGTTGCAAGCTCGTATGCAAATGCGGGGTCCCATGCTCGAATCGCTGGGTTGGTGTGTGCCATCAAAAGCGAGTGCCCATCTTGATGCTGTAATCCCTCGCCATTGAGCGTTGTTCTTCCCGAAGTAGCACCCATGAGGAATCCGCGAGCTCGCTGGTCAGTTGCTGACCAAATCAAATCTGCAACACGTTGGAATCCAAACATGGAGTAGAATGTGTAGAATGGAATGGTTGGAAATTCATGTGTTGAGTAAGATGTCGCTGATGCAATGAATGTGGATGTTGCACCGGCTTCGTTAATACCTTCTTCGAACAGTTGCCCTTTGCTTGATTCTTTGTACTTCATCAATACATTGTGGTCCACCGGCTTGTACATTTGCCCTTCTGGGTGATAGATTCCAAACTCAGAAAACAGCGGGTCCATTCCAAAAGTTCTCGCTTCATCGGGAATGATCGGCACAACTTTTTCTCCAAAGCCTTTGACTTTCATCAGCGAGCGCATGATGCGGACAAAAGCCATCGTGGTCGAGACTTGTGCACCCCCTTTGGTTCCATCGTTAAATTCAGCATAGACATCTCCGGCAGGTAGATCGATGGAAGAGGGGCCAGGTTTGCGAGATGGTAGGAATCCTCCCAAATGTTTCCTTCTCGCCTTCGCATACTCGACAACTTCAGGGAAGTCTGTTGGTTGAACGAACGGATATTCTTCGAGTTGTTCGTCTGTAAATGGGAGGTTCATGTCGTCTCTCATCCATTTCATGGTTTGAATGTCGGCCTTCTTCTTTTGGTGGGTTGTGTTTCGACCTGCAAAGTCAGGCCCTAGTCCGTATCCTTTGATGGTTCGAATAATGACAACCGTTGGCGCTCCTTTGTG
>Ga0255761_10002764_pt1 | contig 16055 bp, 12 predicted proteins | sample 071ome_29_FD_179961 | JGI IMG/M metagenome (GOLD analysis project Ga0255761, IMG submission 179961) | Coastal salt marsh microbial communities from the Groves Creek Marsh, Skidaway Island, Georgia - 071407BT metaG (version 2) | ecosystem: Environmental > Aquatic > Marine > Intertidal zone >... | reverse complement strand
GGATAACAACTTCGCAACGGAAGGTGAAAAGAAAATTATCGAAGAATATTTCCCGAATAAGACAAGTTTATTGGGCGCATAGCAATGCTCCAGCGACTGTTAAATAGAAAAAAATCCTTCTCTGTGAACGTCTCACCTGGCAATCATCATTTTGCGCTCGACCGGAAAGAGACTCTATTGGCTGGAGCGCTGAAAGCCGGCCTGAATTGGCCTCACAAGTGCCAAGTTGGTAGTTGTGGGAGATGCAAATGCAAAATTCTCGACGGCGCTATAAGACCGGAGATTGATTTCAACTACGTCTTGACGCCTGCTGAAGTCAGAGCTGGATATATTCTCGCTTGTCAGTCAACGCCAAAAACAGATCTAAAAGTAACTGTAAACCTCCTCAACAAAGGAAATTAGCAATGAAAAATAATCTCGCCTTTTTTGCAATGATCACATGGACAATATCTGCGGGCGCAGGTTTGTATTTTTCGGGGATACTCGCCCAGCACACAGCAATTGGCTGGTCATTAATAGCAGCATTAATTTTGCTGGGTATCCATATTGGAAATCTAATTCTATATTTCAAGTTAGCTGGTGATGAACCATACAAATGGAAACGAGAGAGCGAGGCCAAAGGCGTTAGCGCGTAATTCTTATGAAGAAAACAGAACAGGATTATCTAATATTTACCGGTACCTGCAATGCAGGTACCGGTGTTGTTGCTGCAATCACCGGATATCTAGCCAAACACAATTGCTATATTTGCGCCCTCGAGCAATTTGATGACGAGTCTACCGGCAAATTCTTCATGAGAGCGGTTTTTCGATTGCAAAATGGCTCGCCTCCGGTTGATACCTTACGAGGAGACTTCGATATTATAGCGAAGAATTTTTCCATGGATTGGCAGATTTACGACCCGAACAAGGCAGTGAAAACAGTCATATTAGTGTCAAAATATGATCATTGCTTAGAAGATATCCTCTATCGCTTAAGGAAAGACGAATTTAATATAGAAATAACTGCAGTCATCTCTAACCACGTAGACCTTCAGCATATAGTTGAACGCTATGATCTACCGTTCATCTACCTGCCTGTAACGCGAGAGACCAAAATCGAGCAAGAGATGCAGATCGAGAAAATTATCGAGGAAACGAAAACAGAGTTCGTAATCCTTGCGAGATACATGCAAATTCTCTCGGAGAGGCTAGTAGATCGCTTGGAAGGAAAATGTATAAACATCCATCATTCATTTTTACCAAGTTTCAAGGGAGCAAGCCCTTACAAGCAGGCATTCAATCGAGGCGTAAAGGTCATCGGAGCAACTGCTCATTATGTCACCTCGGACCTTGATGAAGGCCCAATAATTGAACAACTCGTAACGCGAGTTGATCATAATTCTAAGCCCGAGCAACTCGAGCGCATTGGCAGAGAAAATGAGTCAATGGCCCTAGCCCGAGCGATCACCTACCATGTTGAGCGTCGAGTTTTTCTTGACGGGAATAAAACCGTTGTATTCCTTGGCGGGTAACACTTTGAGAAACCTAATAGGCCTGAAGTCGCTTGCAGTTTGTTTAGGTTTCCCTCAAGTCAAATCAGTTGCCAAGAATGACTACAGCCTAGAAGCAAGCTAATTTTATGCGCGAGGCAAGGTACGTCCCATCAATACACTAATAATTGAGTAAAGGTCTACTTCCATCAGTTCTCAAACGAACAGTAGGTTTGGACCAAATTTGGACCACTGCGGCGCAACCCACCACAATTAATGACAGCAAGTGGCGATAGAAAAGCTTTAGTGGTACCTTGATCCAAGTGACGCAGGCTGATGTGGTGAATTGTGGTTGATTGTCTGCGAGGGACTCATAATCCGTCGGTCCCAGGTTCGAGTCCTGGTGGGCCCACCAACTAAATCAATAAGTTACGTGCTGCTACTCTGCACCTCATCCAAAGAATCAATTACGATGTAACTATGGATGTAAGCACAATTTTACCATAGATCATCTAACCCCTCGAACGACCCCACCCCCTAAAAAAACAAACCGTCATCTAGCAGCACCCACCCCCGGGGGTAGCCACCTTTATCCAGATTGGTTCCATACGGCGTGTATACATATTATTCTGGACGGGCAAGTTCGGGTCTGGACTAGTTTTTGGTATGCGATTAACTCGCTTCTAATAACGAATGGTTACCGTAAAGGGGATGAAGATGGGCGAATGGATATCTCACGCTACGAAGCTAGCAGCTGTAGGCAGTGTCTTATTTTTTGCTTTAGAGTTGCACCAGAACAGTTTACAGCTGGAGGCCCAGTCTAGATACGCTCAGTTTGAGATACAGTCCTATGATACTAATCGCGTAGTGTACGCAGGAGAGGATTTAGCGACTATCTTGCTCAAAGCGCGAAATGACGACCCATTATCAGAATTTGAAAGCTTTGTGCTGCAACGGTACAACGGCCAATTATTAAGAAATTGGGAGTTTGAATTTATGGAGCATAAAAGAGGGCTTTTAGACTCTAATCTTAGCGTAGACCGATGGGCCCAAAACTTGAGCCGGAATCCGCACTTACTTCGAGTTTGGAACTCTCGTGCCGCAGTCTGGCAGCCACCATTTAAACGTGCGCTAGATGATGCTATCGCGAGAGTTAGCCAGTAGACCGCTATGACCACCTACATAACCCTCGGTGGGCGCGTGACATGCACCCAGTGCAATGCACTATCGAAACGGACTCGGCAAAGGTGTAAAACGTGGTAGTTCGGGAGGATCAACCTTAGAGGTATTCAACACCTGTAGCACTCAACCCGACAAGATCAATGTTGGTCAAATTAACTTCATAATCAGCAACAAGCTTGGCTAACTCCACCCTGCTTAGTTCACCATTGTCTACCATCCCTCCATACTGATTTATAACATCAGCGGGGGCTTCTTCACCTGTGAGCGCTGTGTAGAAATGACGAACCATCGTTGCGCCGTCAGGATCAGCGCCAAACACCACGGCATTTACGAGGAGATCATGGGTCGGAGACAGCTTATTAAACAGCAGACCCTGCAGCGCAGGAAGGAGGAAAACCCTATGGCTTGTTCAGCTCACTAAGCGGAAGCTATACTGCAAATGTCTCCTTTAGTTTTTGAGGCGAGTGGTCCCAAATCATCTGACGACTTACAACAATCAATCGGGGAAATAAGACTTTGCAAAACTTTTTTAGGCAGACACTCCTTCTTATTGCTTTCTCCATTTATAACGTTGCCACTATTGCGGCTGAGCCTGTCAGCGTCGTTGTAGGCGCAACTCAAGGACTTTGCATTGAAGATGCAAGTTGCATCAATCGATTACACCCGTCGATACCAATGACACATCGGGTCAAGCCTGGGCAGACCATCTTGTTCCATACCCGCGATGCAGTCGATGTTTTGGGCACTGTAGCAGCGCAACGGGGAGACACAGAAGAGAGCGAAGTATTGCGCGCGAGCATCCTGGATAAATCTCGCTTTTTCGACATGAATTCAAACTTCGCTCACCCTATGGCAGGCCCAGTCTATATCGAAGGTGCGGAACCTGGCGATGTATTAAAGGCCACCATAATCAGCATTGACCCTGGAGAGTATGGCTACACCTTCGGCAGTGGTGGTTTTATCCGCGATCTGATGGAAGGCCAGTTTTTAGCGATTTGGCGGCTGAATAAAGAGTTCGCCGTAAGCGATGATATTCCGGGCGTGCGCATACCCAACGCGAGTTTCCCAGGTATTGTGTCGACGCTACCCGGACCCGACCAATTGCAAACGATACTGCACCGCGAACAGCACCTCGCCGATGCAGGCGGACAAGTTATGTTACCGGTTTCCAACAAAGCGACGCCCGCGACAATCTGTGGTCCTGATGGGTCTGCCTCCAACAAATGCCTCCGCACCTCTCCGCCTCGTGAACACGGTGGAAATATGGACATTCGTTATTTGCAGTCGGGTTCATCGGTCTATCTACCGTGTTTTATCGAGGGCTGCGGCCTAACCATTGGCGATCTGCACTATGCGCAGGGAGACGGCGAAGTATCGGGAACGGCGATCGAGATGTCGGCAGATATTCTTATCAGCACCGAGTTGCTTAGCAATGGACCAGATCTGACATATGGCCCTCATTATGAGGGTGTTTCCCGGTTTTTAGATATCCCGTCTGAACGATTTTATGCGGTAACTGGAATACCTGTTAAAAAAGAAGGTGATGTACCCCCTCATATGGACTATCTCGATTCAAGAGTGCTAGGGCTACTAGGCAACGTGTCCAACGATATAAACATAGCAGCTCGGAATGCTCTCGACAGTATGATCAATTACATTGTGGCTACCTATGGGTACAACAGAAATCAGGCGCTCGTGATTGCTAGCGTAGCGGTCGACCTGCGCATTACTCAGCTAGTGGATGCACCCAATGTCGGGGTAACGGCAGTGCTACCGCTCGACATCTTTGTCGACGAAATGGTTGGGACCGAGTCACCTTAATCCCCAAAGCTTGGAGTTCAATAGAACTTTATGATTACTATTCTTTCCCCAGAAGTCAGACAAGCCAGAATCAAAGTTGTATAAATGATCTATCATGGAAAGTTCATCTCTTTTTTTGACGACTGCTTGATGAAGGACCTTCCGTAAACCTCACTACCAAGGATTAACCATGGTCGACGATGAGCCTAAGATTTCCGCTAAATCTGTGCCCATTTCCAGAGTCTCAGCATTTTTACTCGCGATGACGGCCGTTATCTTCGTTGACTGGAATATGGGGTTTTCACTGTTCGCCTTTGAAAGTGCAGGGCCCTTCCTTATTCTTATGATCGTTGCTGTCTTAATTGCCATCTGGAACAAATCTCAGGTAATCGTGCTTATTAGCAGGGCAAGTGTGCCAGCAGGTGCTCTCGTCGCCGCTCTAAATGCTATGCATATGTTTACATCTCCAGCGACGGATCCCGAGACCACCATGTTTTCGACACGACTTATATTTGCGCCAATGGGCCTAGGGATCTTATTTTCGTATCTCGTGCCGCTTATAGAGCCAGTAGACGCAAATTTTGAATTGACTCTTTCCAGAGCTAAGCAACTGGCTAGTTGGGCGCTTTCATTAGTAGCAATATACGTTGTGTGGACTTTTTTGTTTCAAAGCACAGCGAGTTTCGCGGGCCTCATTGACTTGAACTCGGTAGTCATAAGTGTAGCAGTGATGGCAATTTGTATGGTCTACCCTGGTAACGAAAATCTGAGCATGCACGAGAAAGCCGTCTATTCTGGTCTTTTCATTTGTGTCATGGCGGCAGTTCTGGGGGTTGCGTTCTACAGCAGTGCAGCTGCTATGGGTGCAAAGTTCATCGGTCAATCGGCAGCGTTTGGTGTACTGACTACCCTTTATGGATCATTCGTAGTATTTGTCGCGACGATTCTAGGGGGGCAGAGTTCTATGAATGCTGCAGAAAGCCGATACTTTGACTGGCATTTGATCGAGAGCTGGATATTTTTGGCTATCATGTTGTTGGCTCCTCGGACCCTTATCGATTTTTTGATATGATATTTTGCCAGCCATTAGTAACACTATCGGCGGGCGCGTGACATGCACCCAGTGCAATGCACTATCGAAACGGACTCGGCAAAGGTGTAAGGCTCCCGCGGTCAGAGGCAAGACTAAGTGTCGATTCCACGGGTGAATCGCCACCACTTTACTAGACACCTTTTAGCTAGACTAAATGTCTTACAGAGAGGTTCTAGGTGGATTGCAGTAAATCACCTGGGCTTCGCAGCAGCGGAAGTTGCTTCTTATGGCGGCGTTCCCGAGAGACGAACTTTGGCATTATGGAAGTCCGTCCCTCCAGCCTACGTAAGCTGTTGAAGGTACTGACAAGTTAGCTCCAGCGGCGCATGATCTTGAACAGTTTGCCGAAGCCGTGTGCTGGATAGTGTTCGACCGCATCCTGCAGCACCGCAATCACTTCATCATCCCGGGTAGTATCCGGGCGATACCGGTAAACTGAACAGCTGATGCTGCCTTTAGAGGGCGTGCGAGTTCATGATGGCAATCTCTCTGGCTTAGTTATTTCATAAAATCGCATTATGTATTGAGCGTGTTAGATCATCAGGAAATCCGCGTTCTTGCTGAAACTTCTTAAACCACTCTTGACCGCCCTTACTACAGAGATGCCAACGTATATGGCGTTCGAATAAAGCAACCATCCCTTCTTTTCCTCTGGTGACGCTATTCGCCATTACAAGTGCACCCTCATTGGCTATACACATATTTTCAAGAAAATGCCCGAACGCAAGTTGCTCAGCCGCCGTTAATGATTCAAAGTCTTTATGCCCCCTTACAATCACATCAGCAAGATTAAGGTCACCTGCTTGCCTGTAGACTGACATGTATCTTTCCGACAACACTCCCCAATTTGTCAGCCGCGCTTGTTTGGTATTGTCACTTATCTGCTTAGCTACTGTAAGCATCGAAAGCATTACACCTATGGCAGCTATCAGCTGAGCTAATTCACCTATCGACATCTACTCACCTCCTTCGGTTTAATTACTTGTAGTGCAAGGAGATTATTATAAATATGCGCCGGAAGGAACGACTCTAGATTCAGCCTTTACCCCAGCGGAAGGAGAGCGGCACTGCGATTGGCTTTCAAAGGCAAAGGATATTTGGACCAAATTTGGGCCACGGCGGCGCAACCCACCACAACCAATGACAACAAGTGGCAATAGAAAAGCTATGGTGATACTTTATTTCAAGTGACGCAGGCTGTTGTGGTGAGTTGTGGTAGATTGTCTGCGAGGGTCTCATAATCCGTCGGTCCCAGGTTCGAGTCCTGGTGGGCCCACCAACTAAATCAACAAGTTACACCCCCTCCTCTGCCTCAATTGACCTTACGCCTAAAACATCTTTAACTATTTTTGTGAAGAGAATTTTGGATCCTTCGTTTATGCTTCTGATAATGAGAATAATTAAGCCTTTCGCCACCGCTAGTTTCAAATTCTTCTCCCAGGCACTGCTCCTGGCATTTACCCTGAATCTAGCTGTGAGCTTTCCAGTCCAATCAGCTGAAGACTTGGTCTTAAAAGAAAATGCCGAATCATTGCAGTTTACCGTTAATGAAGGCTCCTGGGTTTCAGTGAGCTTGCTCCCAGATGGCGAATCATTTGTGTTTGATCTGTTGGGTGATATTTATCGTCTCAATGTAGGTGGTGGTGAAGCTGTCTCAATTACTCGCGGGATGGGGTTCGACTCCCAACCAGTCGTTTCTCCTGATGGCAGCAAGATCGCATTTATCAGCGATCGCGATGGCAAAGACAATCTTTGGATTGCCAACATCGATGGAAGTGATCCGATTAAGCTAAGCCAAGAAACCTATGCTGCACTGATCAGCCCTAGCTGGAGTCCAGATGGGGAAAACATCGTTGTAACCAAGCGCGCTCGGCAAATAGAAGTAGTGCAATTTAACGTGCAAGGCGGCACTGGAGTCGTAATCCAACAACAAGGCGATGATGGCGCTGCGGAGAACGCACCGGGTGTTGGTGCAACGTTCTCACCAGATGGAAATCATTTGTACTACGCCGAACGACTCGGCAGCCCTGATGCACCAGTGGATAGCTTCCCAGTTACGCAAATCGTGCGGCTCGATTTGAAAACCGGCGCGAAAATTCAAGTAACCCGTAGCGAAGGCGGAGGTGTCAGACCAGTGATATCTCCCGATGGGCGCTTGATGGTGTACGGCACGCGCTACGAAACCAATACTGGATTGAGAATACGAGACTTGGAAAGCGGTGACGATCAATGGCTTACCTATCCCATACAAAGAGATACTCAGGAGAATTTTCGCCCATCAACTCGCGGTATGTTGCCAGGCTATGAGTTCACTCCAGATGGTGACGCTATCATTCTTTCCAGCGGCGGTCAGTTTCAGCGTATTGATATCGATGATGGCGCCAGCACAGCAATTCCTTTTACTGCATACGTCGATCTTGAGATTGGCCCTGATTTAACTAAACACTGGCGCGTGCCAACTGAACCCTTTGTTGCAACCTTAGTGCAGGATGTCGACCTTGATCCCAACAAAGAAAACTATGTCGCCAGTGTAATGACACGTCTCTATACACTGAAAAAAGGAGACGACGAACCAGAACAACTTACGCCGGATAATATGTGGGCATATAAGCCTGTTTATTCACCAGATGGTCGCTGGATTGCATTCGTAAGCTGGACAGCGAATGACGGTGGGCACATTTGGAAGATTCGTTCTAATGGTAGTGGTAATCCGCAACGGTTAACCGAAAACGCTGCTTTTTACACTGACATTGTATGGCAACCAAATGGCGAAAGAGTCTGGGCTCTGCGTGGCAATGAATGGATGCGACACCAAACTTACAGTGAGTTTGGTGGACTGGGAGTGCCATTAGAGTTGTTTTCTGTGGATGAAGACGGGGGCGATGAACAGGCTATTTTGGAAATTGGAGATGCCAGAGTTCCTCACTTTGGCCCGGAAGAAGATCGCATTTACTTAACAGATGAAGGCACTTTGTTTTCGGTCAATCTGGATGGAGGTGATCGTCGAGAACATATCAAGGTAACAGCTCCTAGAGGCAATCGATTCGCTGAAGAAGCACCCGGTGCAGAAGAACTGCGTATTTCACCGGACGGAAATTACGTACTTGCGCATGTTATTAAACAAGTATTTGTTGTTGGCGTACCCAGAGTCGGAGCTGCCGTGCCAGAAGTTAGCGTTAGAAGCGGGTCTACTCCAGTTGCTAGACTCACCGACATAGGGGCGGACTATTTGAATTGGAGTGACGATGGCGAGACTGTTCTTTGGGCTCTGGGGTCGACGATTTATGAAAGAGAATTAAATTCAATAGAGTTCAGAAGCGAGGGCGAAGACGAAGAAAGCGGAGAAGCGCCAGAAGAAGAAAGCGAAGGCCTATTCGTTCCCCTTGATGAGCATGAAGCAGTAACGGCAACACGCTTTGCTGTAATAGTTGAACGGGATGAACCAGAAGGAAACCTATTAATCAGGGGCGCAAATGTAATTGCAATGGCTGGCAGTAGTCTTACTCAGATGAGCAACCCATTGCTGGATCAGGATTTACTTATTACCAATAATCAAATCGCCGCTATCGGAGCCAGTGACTCATTTGATATTCCAGAACACACTGAGATCATAGAAGCACATGGGAAGTGGATTATTCCGGGCTTTATCGATACCCATGCTCATTGGGAATTTCGTGCAGGCGATGTATTAGAACCGACTAATTGGTCTGTGGCTGTAAACCTGGCGCTGGGAGTGACGTCGGGACTGGATGTGCAGACAGCAAATCACGATTACTTCGTCTATCGGGATTTGCAGCAGGCAGGCCAAATGATTGGACAGCGAGCATTTATGACTGGACCAGGAATCTTTGGCGTAAATGATTTTCAAAATTACAATGCCGTCCACAGCTATCTGCGTCGCTACAGCGATCATTACAATACCCCGAATATTAAAGCTTACATTTCTGGTAATAGAGAGCAGCGACAATGGGTAGTTAAGGCGGCAGAAGATTTGGAATTGATGCCAACTACCGAAGGCGGCGGTGATCAAAAGCTGGACCTTACTCATGCAATCGATGGCATGCATGGCAATGAGCACAATCTGCCTGATACCCCTTTGTTTGATGATGTTGTGCAACTCTACGCGCAAACTCGAACAGCCTACACACCCACTTTAATCGTTCAATACAACGCAGAAAGTATGCGCGAGTATTTCTTCACTCGCTCCGAAGTGCACGATGATCCTAAACTGCGACGATTCTATCCTCACAATCGTCTCGATGAATTAACGAGACGACGACCCGCCTGGATACGAGACGATGAGTTTCGGTTTACTGAAGGCGCAGAAGCAGCTGCAGAAATTCAACGTGCCGGGGGATTGCTTGGTGTCGGCGGCCATGCTGAACTACAGGGAATGAGTTTTCATTGGGAGATGTGGGCCTATGCCATGGGAGGCATGAGCACTGCGGAAATTTTGCGCGCCGCAACAATCGATGCAGCCTCTATCCTAGGCGCTCCGAATGATCTCGGATCTATAGAAGTTGGGAAACTTGCGGATCTGGTGATTCTAAATTCGAATCCGTTAGATGATATTCGCAACAGTATCGATATAGATAAAGTCATTCAGAATGGCCGACTCTACGATGGCGACACTCTTGAGCAGCTATGGCCAGATCAGGTTCCATTTCCACAAACTTGGTGGCAAACCGAAGAAGCTTTACCACCGGGTTTCTAACAAACTAAAGGACACTGAAAATACTGAGGAAACTGGGTTACCAACGTTGCCGACTTGAAGCCCGGGGCAAAGATAAAAAACACAGGCAAACTACAAACACTTTAACTTCAAGATTATAGGCTAGGTCACCGAGTACTACGGTGATGGTGCGGATGCTCTGAAAATGAAGCTGAATTCAAACCCTAAGGAACAACGATAAAGAAATGGCTGAATTTTTTGACATCTCTCCTTATCAATGGCGTGCCATCTTAATTGGCATCCTCTGTGGGGGTACTGACAAGTTAACTGTCCAAGACCTCAAAATCTTCTGCCTATCAGCCTCTATATCCCCACCGCCTTTTCCCAAGACGCAAAGGCACGCTGCCTAAAGAAACGATAGTTTTCAGCTGAAACTAAATGCCTACCAAGATTGAACAAGTTGTACACAGCCGCATGAGCACCCAGAAACCGCTGCGCCTGTTCCATCGATTTGAACCTCCGCATACCCCGCTCTCTCACTCTAGTCAGCTCGTGCGACAGCTCACATCGATTGTTGGCATACTGAGCTGTCTCGTGAATCGCATCTGAAATTAACTCTCTATGGGCTACGTTATAGCTCCTCAATTTATCCGTGACAATCTTTCTGGGCTCGCCTCTGTGTTTCTCCAATACCCGCTTAAAGAAGCGTTTAGCGGCTTTGCCATCCCGACGCTTTTGCAAAAATACATCCACCACTTCACCATCCTGGTCAACGGCTCTCCATAGGTAATGCTGTACCCCTTGGATCTTCACGAACACTTCATCGATGAAAAAGGTGTCGCCGTATCCTTGGTGCTTCCTTCTCAATCTTTGAGCATATTTCGGTCCGAATTTATTGCACCAGAGGCGTATTGCTTCATAGCTAACTTCAATACTGCGCTCGGCCAGCAGATCCTCGATATCGCGATGACTTAGATTGAATCGATGATACAGCCAGACGGCATATTGGATAATTTCAGGTGGGAATCGATGGCGCTGATACATTTTTGATTGAGTCATGGGAGAGAAATACTGGCAGATTGGGAGCTAACTTGTCAGTGCCGTCTGCCGGGCCCACCAACTAAATCAATAAGTTATTCTGTCACGGAAATTTTATGTCGCGTGAAAACCAGGCTTGTAACAGCTCTGCTGTCATAATACCGGAGTGTGCATTCATCTGGTGATCGGAATCGAAGAAGTAGCTGCGCGGAAGCTCACCGAACCAGTTAGGGTCAATTGAATATCTAAGACGCTCTTCAAAATTGTCAGCAAACATCCACGATTCTTTTTGATGAAGATCGAATTCTTCGAGAAATTCAGCTGCAAATTCTCTGTCGTCGATCGAGTCTGTTGAAATAAGCACGAACGGAAAATCCGGATTCAGCTTCAACACTTCTCCCATCATATCTAGTTCTACCAGGCAGGGTGGGCAGTCCACTGACCAGAGGCCCACTAGGAACTCGCCACCAGCAAATGAGCCTTTAATTTGCTCAAAAGAACCATCAGTGAATGGACGAAAGTTATCGGCGTGACTAGGCACGCTAGTTGAAAATAGCATTGCCACTGCACAAGATTGGAAAATTCGAGTTAGCACTTTGATTGGACTAGTCACCAGAAAGCCTCATCAAGTCTGAGGTGAATTCTTTAAAAACGTAACCCCACTCATCACTTTTCCAGCTCAGGTAGAGTCCTTCATTATGCGTAACTATTAGCGGGTGGTCCGATCCACGTGCTGTACTGGCAATAGTCACTGGTTCACTCCAGGACTGGCCGTTGTCTCCAGAGCTGATCATTTGAATTGGCGAGCGGTCTCCGTCAAATCCCTTCCACACCAGATACAGTGACTGCTCATACTCGGCCAGGTAGGGATGACCAGCACCGGGGTTACCATCAACCCGATAAACAGCTTCAGGCTCAGCCCTGTCAAAATTGAAGCGGCCGTAGTAGATACCCTGATGCAGGTCGCCATTGGTGAACCAGCTCATATGGTAATCACCAGACCTGGAAGATTGCACCATGGTAGGACCATGGTGAGGGCAAGCGTTAATCTGCCACTCATCATAGCTTGCCCTGTGTGTTTCAAGAGTTTGGCCATCAGGCGTGAGCACAGCGATTGCATGGTCCCGCGTCGTTTCGCCGAATATCTGGCGCCACAGAATGGCGATGTTTTCCGGCCCTCTAGGTGCGATCGCAATACGACAGCACTCACAGCTATGATTGGCCACGCGATAGTTCTCTGAAAATGTCTTGCCCTGATCTTTCGATACAGCGTAATAGACCGCGGCTCCAGAATAGGGAATATCCTGGGCAAGATGTGCTTCCATATCACGCTTATCGATCCAGGTCAGATAGACCTGACCAGCTTCATTGAGAAACATGCTTTCAAACCGATGGCCGGTAAAAAGGTTGTCGTCATTTATAGTGCGAGGGGTTTCAAAAGTGAGACCACCGTCGGTGGATCGGCTAAATCGAATTTCTCCGGTAAAGCGGGGAGAGGTTTTTAATGTCCAGGATATATAAAGTGTGCCGTCCTTATCGACCAGAATCTTGGGTCGATTCTCTCCATTGTGTTCAGCGCTTTCCGGATTCTGGTTAACAGCGACTGAGTCTGCGTACGACTTGCCACGGTCGTCGGAGTAGCTGACATAGACATGCTCGTTCTGTACAAAAGCCACCCATAATCGTCCTTCTTCATCAAATACGGCACTTGGTGTGCTACCGCAGTGGATGCTGATGGCAAATTCACAATCAATTTGCTGAGACAAGAGCGCCGGGCTGGTGCTGAAAAGCAGCAACATCAAGAGCGGCGGGAGAATGAAATTCTTCTTCATTGTCATTGTATTCACCTCTAACACTTCCTTTCCATCCGTGAAGCTGTTCTTCCTGTGAGCAATGTCAGCTGACTAACCTAGGATTACAGATCGTAGGAAAGATTGACATAGGTAGTCCGGCCTGGCCATGGGTGTGCGACGTAAGCCACCTCATCCGAGATATTATCGATGCCAAGACTCAGTGCCAACCCATTATCCATTCGATAGGTAGACTTCAGTCCTATTCGCTCATAACCATCCTGCGCTCCATAGACATTGTCTTCGCGGTCAGTATTGTCAGTGCGACCAAAGCTGTCCGAAGCATATTGGGCGTTTACGCCTACATTCCAGTTATTGCTGATGTTGTAGGTGGCCAATAGATTGCCACGCCATTCTGGCATACGGGGATAGACGTTACCTTCTATCGACGGGTTGGGCGCATTTTTGACAATCTCAGAATCGGTGTATACCACATTGAACCGCACATCCAGATTGTCGATGAACAAGTCATTCGCGTTAGTTATAAATTCGACGCCATTGGTTTCGATTTCATCGATTGGCAGGAATGTGCGTAAAGAAGTACCACCGTCAATGATGCCCGTCTGGGATTCGATTACATCGGAAATGTCTTCAGTAAATAGATTTACACGAACGTATCCGTTGTCCAGACTTCTCTCAATCATGAAATTGTGATGAACGCCATCTTCCGGTTTCAATCCAGGATTGGATATGCTGATGGTATTGAAGGCTTCAAACTGGCTGAACAGCTCTTCTACAATTGGAAAACGGTAAGCCTGGGCCACTGAATACCGGAATGCCCAGTCGTTGTTGGGCTGATAGCCCAGTGAGAACTTGGGAGAGACTTTGTCCTCTCCTCTAGTTGGCACTCGAGTGAGATCAAATTCTGACGTGCTTGCATCGTCGTTATCGAAATAACCATTGCTGCTTTCAAAATCCTCCCAGCGTACACCAAAAGCTGCATCCCAGTTTTCATTTAGCTGCCAATTTAATTGCGCAAATGTCGCCAGGATTTCGGTTTCGCCGCCGCTACGAGAAGTAAAGGCGGTTTTTTCGCCGGCGATGTAGTTATCAGATCGATAGATATCCAGATTCAACTCATAAGATTCTTGGCGGATACCTGTTACCAGTCCGAGCCCATCAATACCCAGGTCGTCGAAATACACTTTGACTTCTGCCGTGTCCCACCCAGTATCGCCAAAGTCCTGAACTTGACCAGCGGGCGAATGGTTAGGGTCGTTAGGGTGAGCCGAAGAACGTCTGTTTTCATCTTGTAGCACTTCAAATCTGCTGACATTTGCTTCGAGTTCGATTGTTTCCGTGAGTTGTCCTCGCAAGCGCAATCCAAGATTTAAACTGTCACGCTCCAGGTTGCTGGCAGCGAACCGGCTGGCGGGTACAAAATACTGACGACCATTGTCGACCACGTGCCCGCTATATACAGGATTGCCAGAGGAGTCGCGCAAATAGGTATTGGAAGAGTCGGAAATGGAGCTGCGGTCTTCATAAGCAACATTGAGCAAGGTGCTCCAACTGCCAAAGTCATGTCCTAGTTTGAATTTGTAGTTGTTGGTTTCTGTATCTACTATACCCGTATCCATGAACCAGCTTGCGGTGCGACTACGATCGTCCGGTGCAACGATAGTGCCAGTTACATCAAGTGGAGTAGTGGATGAACTACGGCTGCCGGCACGAAAAGTTTGTGGCTGTGATTCGTTTTCTAGCCGATTGAAAGAAAAATAGACACTAGTGTCGCCAAATTTATTGCCATACGACACAAAAGACTTGTATCCATTTACGGTGTCATCGAATCCATAAGCATCAAAGTTTTGCGAGAAGTAGGAACTGTCGAAATGAAACTCCTCTTGTTGTGGTATCGCAGTTTCTATATTCACCACACCTCCCATGGCATTCCCGCTATATTCAGCCGAGAAGGGGCCGTATAGGGTTTCGACCTGGGCAATCTCACTGGCAGATACCATGGTCCAGCGGGGCGCGCCATTCCACCGAGACTGCAGGAGGTAGTGCAGTGGTACTCCATCGGCAAACACCATGGAACGCGAAGTTTGAAACATATTGGAACCACGCATACCAAGCACACCATTGGAGTCGCCGATGAATCGACGACGAATCACAACACTCGGTTCAAATTTCACAACATCTTCGGTAGTTGCGACATTTATACTGCGGATATCTTCCTGTGTGAGAGTACTGCTGGGGCTGAGGTTCGCGAAACTCTGATCACGCTCACTACCCCAAACCACGATTTCTTCGATCTGAGATTGCGCTATTAGAGGCGCTGAAATTGCAATTGACCCTGCATATACAAAAATCCGCAAAGTACCTTTTGTATTGATATCCATCATTCTGCCTTCCTCCTTTCCTCTATACTTAGATACGCAGACAAAATATTACCTACCACCATTTGAATTAGGAGCGATAATAATCTGTTTGCGGTCCTAGAGGGTGCGACACAGTGACGCACCCAGGCTAAATTCGTGCGAAATGTTGAGAAAGATCAAAAAAGAAAGAATGGATAGGATATGTTGATACGACAAATTGTCGCAGATCGTTTTTCTGGCCACCTGAGGGCTGTTGTCGCGAAAGCAATTTTTGAATTGTAGAACCTGTACCTACTAATGGTTCAACTAAAACTACTGTGGCAAAGGGCCTGTCAGACTATCCTGGACAAGTGGGGGGTACCCCGGGGGTGGGTGCTGCCAGATCGGGGTTTATTTCTTACTGGGGGTGGGGTCTATTTGGACCAAATTTGGACCACTGCCGCGCAACCCACCACAACTAATGACAACAAGTGGCAATAGAAAAGCGGTGGTGGTACCTTATTTTAAGTGACGCAGGCTGTTGTGGTGAGTTGTGGTTGATTGTCTGCGAGGGACTCATAATCCGTCGGTCCCAGGTTCGAGTCCTGGTGGGCCCACCAACTAAATCAATAAGTTACACCTCCCTCCC
>Ga0255761_10002761_pt1 | contig 16067 bp, 9 predicted proteins | sample 071ome_29_FD_179961 | JGI IMG/M metagenome (GOLD analysis project Ga0255761, IMG submission 179961) | Coastal salt marsh microbial communities from the Groves Creek Marsh, Skidaway Island, Georgia - 071407BT metaG (version 2) | ecosystem: Environmental > Aquatic > Marine > Intertidal zone > Salt... | reverse complement strand
CGTTTCTTCGCTCGTACAGGTTCTGCGGATACTTTGCGTCACACTTACGGTACTTGTTCATTCGTAGGTGTTGAAGAAGGCGCGCTAGATTTCGTTTCTGTTCGTCCTAACCCGATGACTGAAGCTGCGACTATCGCTCTAGGTACTTCTGACCTATTCACTGTACGTGTAATGGACATCACTGGTCGTGTAGTAGCTGGATTTGACAACGCACAAGGCGATGTAGAACTCGTTCGCAATAACATGGTGAGCGGGTTGTACTTCGTGAATGTTGCCAACAGCAAAGGCGATGTGAAAACCATGAAGGTAGTTGTAGAGTAATCTGCACATTCTCCATAAATCAAAGCCCCCGGCGCGGAAGCGCCGGGGGCTTTTTAGTGGCTAATATTTTGGCGCTACGCGCGGTTGACTAAGCCGTGCTCGACGGCAAATCTGACCAAACCAGCCGTGTTCACCATGCCCAATTTATTGAGGATGTTTTGGCGGTGGTTATCAATGGTTCGTTTCGAAAGGAAGAGCTCCTTGGCGATTTGATCATTGGTTAATTGGTCACAGATCATTCCAACAATTTCTTTTTCGCGCTTGCTGAGCTTGGCCACACCGGGGTGTTCTTTACCAATGTTGATCAGGTTCTTACCCAAGATGCATTTTTCGATTAACGCGTTGGCTAAATGCTCGGTGAAGAACAAGCCTCCCTTGGCAATAGTGGTGATGGCATGAACCAATGATTTGGCATCAATAGTCTTCAGCACATAACCTCGCGCTCCAGCTTTGAGCATTTCCTGAGCATTTTCAGCACTGTTCGCACTGGACAGTGTAAGTACACTCAGTTGCGGGTAATCTGAGAGAATTTGACGGCATAAGGTAGCCCCGTCGATATCGCTGAGCTCGTAATCAATGATGATCAGATCGTAATCATCGGCGCGAAGCATATACTTAGCCTCGGCACTGGTGTTGCCCTCGGTAATGCTGAAGTTAATGTCCGTAAAATCCCCTTTCTCCAACATGGTTTTGATGCCATTTCGGACAATGGGTTGATCGTCGATGATGAGAATCCGGATGTAGGATGGATCCATGGTGTTGTGTGTAAGCGTGAGCGAAAGATACTAATTTCTAGTATTTTAAAGCTACAGGGCCCGATTTTCTCAAAACCTCCCATTCTTGACTTATTTCGCGGTTATACCTTATTAACAGGGGTTGTTAATTAAATTATTACCTATATTTGCAGAAACTTTTTGGACTGCAAAAGGGGGGCTTCGGGCCCCTCTTTTATTGAATACCACTCATGGATCAGCACAAAATTAAAGAAATCGCACTAGCGGCCACTGAAGCAAACGACGCCTTTTTGGTGGAGGTTGAGCTCAAGCCGAATAATGTGATTGTGGTGTATGCCGATGCCGACACAGGATTGTCGATCGATCAGATCAAAATGATCAATCGCAAGATTGAAGCGGAATTGGACCGAGATGTGGAAGATTTCAATCTAACCGTGAGTAGCCCTGATTTGAACAAGCCGCTCAAGATTTGGCGCCAGTACAAAAAGAATGTGGGACGCACATTGAAGGTGAAATTCCAGGACCGTCAAGCCGAAGGAGATTTGGTGGAGGTAACCGAGGAGGATATCACGTTGAGCATTCCAGGAAAAAAGAAAAAAGATCCTGCCACAGCGTTGACGATCGCGTTTGCGGACATCACTGAAGCCAAGGTGGGGATCAAGTTTAAATAGACCTTATTATTATTAGGATATACAATGGAAAACCAGGCGATTATTGAAAGCTTCCTCGCGTTTAAAGAGGAGAAAAATATCGACAGAGTAACGTTGATGGCCTTTATCGAAGAGGCCTTCCGTAACCAACTTCGCAAGAAGTACGAGACCGATGAGAATTTTGACGTCATTGTAAACCCGGATAAAGGGGATTTAGAGATTTGGCGTAACCGTACCGTTGTTGAAGATGGTGAGGTAGAAGACGAGAACATGGAAATTGAGCTCAGCGCTGCCTTGAAAATCGAGCCGGATTACGAAGTGGGCGAGGAAGTTTCTGAAGAAGTAAAGTTGATCGACCTAGGCCGTCGTTTCATCTTGGCCTTCCGCCAAAACTTGGTGAGCCGCATTCAGGAGCACGATAGCTCTGAACTGTTCAAGCGCTACAAAGATTTGGAAGGTGAAATCATCACAGGCGAGGTACACCACGTACGTCACCGCGAGGTAATCGTGTATGATGACGAAGGAAATGAATTGATCCTACCTAAAGATCAGATGATCGGCGAGCGTGAGTTCTTCCGTAAAGGCGATCCTATTCGTGCGGTAGTCAAAGAAGTTGTGTTCCGCGGAACCAAGCCGGTAGTGATTATGTCGCGTACTGATGAGCGTTTCTTGGCGAAATTGTTCGAGCAGGAAATTCCTGAGGTATATGACGGTTTGATTACCATCAAAGGTGTGGTACGCATCCCAGGTGAGAAAGCGAAGGTTGCTGTAGAGTCTTACGACGACCGTATTGATCCAGTAGGTGCTTGTGTGGGTATGAAAGGATCACGTATTCACAGCATCGTTCGTGAATTGCGCAATGAGAATATTGATGTGATCAACTACACCAACAATCTACAACTCTACATCCAACGTGCCTTGAGCCCAGCGAAGGTGACTTCATTGAACATTGATGAGGATACACGTCGCGTAGAAGCCTTTTTGGCGCCTGACCAAGTGAGCTTGGCCATCGGTCGTGGAGGTACGAACATTCGTTTGGCGAGTAAACTCGTCGATATGGAAATTGACGTTTACCGCGACGACATTGAAATTGAAGACGACATCGAGCTAGATCAGTTCAGCGATGAAATCGAAGGATGGGTCTTGGATGAATTGAAGAAAATTGGATGTGATACTGCAAAGAGCGTCTTGAAGTTGAGCCGTGAGGATTTGATCTCTCGTGCCGACCTAGAGGAAGAAACTGCAGACCACGTCATCAAAGTCCTTTCACAAGAATTCGAGGGCGAAGAATAAGAATATACCTAAAGACACTCTATGAGTAGCGTCAGATTAAGTAAAGCAACAAAAGAGCTCAACATCTCCCTAGACCGAGCGGTAGAGGAATTGGCTAAACACGGTCATGAAATTCCAAACAACCGTAACCATAAAATCACGGACGAACAGTACGAGGTTTTGATGACGGCATTTGCGGATGACCTTGCTCGTAAAAAACATTCCGAGGCAGTTAGCGCCCAGGTGAAGGAAGAAAAAGATCTTCTTCGAGGCGGAACCGATGAGGCTCCAGCCCCTGCCCCAGCTCCGGTGGCAGAAGAGGCTCCAGCTCCAACGCCTGAGCCGGTGAAGGAAGAAGCGCCTGCGCCAAAGGCAGAAGAAGCGTCAAAAGAGGAGGCCAAAGGGCCAAAAGTCCTTGGGAAAATTGACCTTGAAGTTGCAAAGCCTAAGAAAAAGGAGGCACAAAAAGCTGAGCCTAAAGCCAAAGAAGAAAAGGTGCCTGTGGAGGCCCCTAAGAAATCTGGCGGTAAGGGTGCAGAGGCCCCAAAATCGGAAGCTCCTGCCCCTAAAAAGGAGGAGGCGCAGCCGGAAACGGAAATCAAGACCAAGTATGTAAAGATTGATGGCCCGAAGTTTACAGGACAAAAGATTGAGCTTCCTGTTGAGAAACCTAAGGACGAAAAGAAAAAGCGTGTCCGCATCAAAAAGCAAGGACCGGGCGGTGCTACTCAAGCACAAGCGGATCCACAAGCTCGCGGTGCACGTGGAAATCAAGGCCAAAATAAAGGCAAAGGAAAAGGACGTCGCAACCAGCCTGTAGTTGAAAAGCAGGAATTGTCAGACGAAGAAATCCAAAAGCAAATCAAAGAAACTCTTGAAAAGCTTACTTCGGGCAAGAAGAACAAGGGTGCAAAAATCCGTCGTGATAAGCGTGCAGAGCGCCGCGAAAAAGAGGAGCTCGCAGATATGCAAGCGGCGGAAGAAAGCAAAGTATTGAAGGTTACAGAATTCGTAACCGTTACTGAGCTTGCTAACATGATGGAAGTGAGCGTCAATGACGTAATCGGCGCTTTGATGGGTGTTGGGGTCATGGTGACCATGAACCAGCGCTTAGATGCCGAGATGCTTGAAATGGTAGCGGAAGAGTTTGGGTTCAGCGTAAACTTTACTGATGAAGAGGTGACCGAATCTTTCCTTGAAGAAGAGGACAACGAAGAGGATTTAAAACCTCGTTCACCTATCGTTACGGTGATGGGACACGTAGATCACGGTAAGACGTCGTTGTTGGATTACATCCGTAAGGCAAACGTCATTGCCGGTGAGGCCGGGGGGATAACCCAGCACATTGGCGCATACAGCGTGAAAGTACACACGGGTCAAACCATTACGTTCTTGGATACACCCGGTCACGAAGCCTTTACGGCCATGCGTGCTCGCGGTGCACAGGTAACGGATATCGCCATTATCGTTGTGGCTGCGGATGATGCCGTGATGCCACAAACGAAGGAGGCCATTTCTCACGCCCAAGCGGCAGGTGTGCCTATCGTATTTGCCATCAACAAGGTGGACCGTGAGGTAGCTAATCCTGATAAGATTAAAGAGCAATTGGCCCAATTAAACTTGCTCGTTGAAGATTGGGGTGGACAGATTCAGTCCATGGACATCTCTGCGAAAACAGGTTTGAACGTAGAAGAACTGCTCGACAAAGTATTGTTGGAAGCGGAAATGTTGGACTTGAAAGCTAACCCAGATAAGAATGCAAGCGGTACAGTAGTAGAGGCCTCTTTGGATAAGGGACGCGGATACATGTGTACGGCATTGATCCAATCGGGTACCCTAAAAGTGGGTGATTACGTATTGGCAGGCCAGTACAGCGGTAAGGTGAAAGCGATGCTCGACGAGCGTGGCAATCGCATAAAAGTCGCTGGTCCTTCAGCACCAGTAAACCTTCTCGGTTTGGATGGCGCGCCTACTTCTGGTGATCGTTTCATCGTGATGGACGACGAGAAAGAAGCGAAGCAAATTGCAGCCAAGCGCTTGCAGTTGCAGCGTGAACAAAGTGTACGTTCTCAGAAGAAGATGACCCTCGAAGAGATCGGTCGTCGTTTACAGGTGGGAGACTTCAAGGAGTTGAACATTATCTTGAAAGGGGACGTGGACGGTTCTGTAGAAGCGCTTTCAGATTCATTACAAAAATTGACGACAGATGAGATTCAGGTCAACATCATTCACAAAGGTGTGGGTCAAATCTCAGAGAGCGATATCCTTTTGGCGACAGCATCAGATGCCATCGTAGTAGGGTTCCAAGTTCGTCCTTCAGCACAAGCCCGTAAGTTGGCAGAGAAGGAAGAAGTGGAGATCCGCATGTACTCGATCATCTACGACGCGATCAATGAGGTAAAAGATGCCATGGAAGGCATGTTGAGCGCAGAGATCAAAGAAGAGATCAAGGGTACTGCAGAGATTCGCGAGACCTTCAAGATTTCCAAAGTGGGTACGATTGCCGGTTGTATGGTCACAGACGGTACCATCGAGCGCAACCACGACGTCAGAATCATTCGCGACGGTGTGGTAGTGTACACTGGAAAACTAGGTTCGTTGAAGCGATTTAAGGACGATGCAAAAGAAGTTCGTCAAGGCTTCGAATGTGGTTTGAACATCGCGAATTTCAATGATATCAAGGTGGGCGACGTCGTAGAAGCTTATGAAATGGTAGAAGTAAAACGTACGTTGGATTAATCCCCAATAGTTTGAACATAGAAGATTCCTGGTGCACATGCACCGGGGATTTTTTCATCTAAAGAGTAGCGCCCCGACCCCGAAAAGTGCGCCGTAGACTACGGCAATTCCGAACAACCAGTAGGCCAGCAAGCGCATCGTAGACGGCGGAGTATCACCTTCATTGTGCTCTACCTTCCATGCCACCGGTTTCCATGAGCCGCCTGGGCGTACCGTTTGATAGAACTCTACCAAGGTGGCATGAGATTCTGGAGAGGTCAAATACATCGCAGCGATCCAAGCCACCGTAGTGAAGGCGACGGTGAAGAAAAATGAATTTGGGAAGGCCCAGGCCAACGCATAATGTGCAATAGCGTAGGCGACGAATGGTGCTACCGTCGCCGTAATCTCTGCCCAAGCATTGATGCGCCACCAATACCATCTTAAAATCAACACCAGCCCTAGTCCGGCTCCACATTCCATTATGAATTGCCAAACTCCAGCGATACTGTCCATGAGATGGGTGATGTAGAGACCGATGATGGCGAGGACTACGGTTAATAGTCTGGATATATTCAAGCTTCTCCTGCGCTTTGCATTTGGAGAAATGAATCGTAGGTAGAAGTCATTCACGAGATAGGAAGTCCCCCAATTCAGTTGGGTGGACATCGTCGACATGTAGGCGGCGAATAAGGAGGCAAGGAGCATCCCTAATACCCCCTTCGGCAAGAAGTCGCGCATGATGAAAATGTAGCCAAAGCGGTAATCGCGTTGGTATTTAAGGGCTTCGGCTAATCGGTCCCCGTATATAGGTTCCCACTGTGCCAACCACTCTTTGTATTCGACCTGCTGTATGGCCGTAAGCGGCTCGCAATTCGCTTGGCCGGTCATACATTCGTAGGTGATGAAATCAGGCGTGCCGCTGAGGTCTCCGCCGTTGCCGTATAAAACGATGGCGCTGAGGGCAACAATGATCCAAGGCCATGGGCGGATGGCGTAGTGACCTATTTGGAACAAAGCACTGGCGAGGAAGGAATCTCTTTCGTCTTTGGTCGAGAGCATACGTTGTGCGCTGTATCCACCCCCACCGGGTTCGGCGCCCGGGTACCAAGAGGTCCACCAAACCATTCCGAAGAATGCCAAGAAGGAGGCCAATCCTATTTGGTAGGTTTGACCGGAATTCCCGCCGCTGCCTACCTCCGGCAGGAAGCTGAAGGTCTCGTCCGGCAACGCGTTTCTCAGCCCATCAAGCCCTCCTACTTCAGGCGCACGCAGGACGTATACCGCTAGGGTAATGGAGCCTGTCATGGCCAACAGGAATTGGAACACATCGGTATATACCACGCCTTTGAGGCCGCTGATACTTACGTATACTACTACCCCAAGCAGTGCGGCGCCGGTCCAAAGGAAAGCTTGTTGTTCACTGATACCGAAGAAGCCTTGGAGTAGGGTGATCATTGCGACGTTCACCCAGCCCATGATCAACACGTTCATGAAGGCGCCAAGGTAGATGGATTTGAACCCGCGCAGGATGGCTGCGGGACGTCCGGAATAACGGAATTCGATAAATTCGACTTCGGTGGAGAGGCCGCTTCTACGCCATAATCGGGCAAAGAAAACAGTGGTGAGCATACCACCTGCAAGTAGGTTCCACCACAACCAGTTACCGCTGATACCGTATTGTCCGACCAGCTCGGTGACGGCCAAAGGGGTATCTGCGGCGAAGGTGGTTGCAATCATGGAGATCCCAGCGATATACCAAGGAAGGTTTCGACCGCCGAGGAAGTATTCGCTCAGGCTTTTCTTTTTACTGCGACCAAAGTATAGGCCTACTGAAATGGTGAGAACCAATAAAGCAATGAGAACGACGGTGTCGAAGGTGCTTAGAACCATGTTATTTGCGTTTGTCGGCGAAGAAATCGCTCATAATTTGGCCGCATTCTTCTGCGAGAATGCCGGTGATGATCTTGGTTTTAGGATGCAAGGCTCCTCCGTGTAGGGCAAAGCCACGCTTTTCATCAGAAGCGCCATATACGACAGTGCCAATTTGTGACCAGAACAGAGCGCCGGCACACATGGGGCAGGGCTCTAGGGTTACATATAAGGTGCATTTGTTGAGATATTTGGATGCCAAGTAGCTGCTGGCTGCGGTGATCGCCTGGATCTCTGCATGTGCAGTGACATCGACCAATCGTTCGGTGAGGTTGTGGGTGCGGGCGATAATTTTACCTCCTGCCACTAGTACGGCGCCGACAGGAACCTCGCCAACCTCAGCGGCAATGCGGGCTTCCGCGATGGCGGCACGCATAAATCTCTCGTGATCGTTCATTGATAGCATCTTCCATGCAAAATAGGGATTTGCCCCACAAGTTTGGCTATTTTTGCGGTTCAAAGAAGTAAGACATGTACAGATCTCACACGTGCGGCGAATTGCGCGCATCTCATATCGGACAAACAGTAACCTTGGCAGGTTGGGTACAACGCTCGAGAGAATTGGGCGGGATGACCTTTTTGGACTTGCGCGACCGCTACGGCATTACACAAGTTGCGTTCAATGAAGAATGGGATACAACCTTATTGCAAGAGGCGAGAAAGCTAGGTCGGGAGTGGGTTGTACAGATCGAAGGCGAGGTAATCGAGCGCCACAGCAAGAATGCCAACATGCCTACGGGTGATGTGGAGATCAAGAGTGCTAAGCTAAAGGTGCTCAATGCTGCGAAGACGCCTCCATTTACCATTGAGGAAGAAAGCGATGGCGGTGAAGAGCTTCGTATGAAGTACCGATACTTGGATTTGCGTCGCGGTCCATTGCAGCGCAACTTGGCGCTCCGCAACCGTGTGAACATCGAGGTACGCAAGTATTTAGACGAGCAAGGTTTCATGGATATTGAAACGCCGTTCTTGATCAAGTCTACGCCAGAGGGCGCGCGCGATTTCGTGGTGCCTTCGCGTATGCAAGAGGGTAAGTTCTATGCTTTGCCACAGAGCCCGCAGACCTTCAAGCAGTTGTTAATGGTTAGTGGTTACGATAAGTACTACCAAATCACGCGTTGTTTCCGCGACGAGGATTTACGCGCAGACCGTCAGCCAGAGTTTACACAGATTGACTGTGAGATGGCTTTCGTAGAGCAAGAGGATATCTTGAACACCTTTGAAGGACTACTACTCCATTTGTTGAAAGAGGTTAAAGGTGTGGCTATTGATAGCGTGCCAAGAATGACCTATGCAGAGGCGATGGAACGCTACGGAAACGATAAACCGGACATTCGTTTCGGAATGGAATTGGCCAACCTAAATGCATTAACTCAGAACCTAGGCTTTATGGTCTTTGATCAAGCCGAGACAGTGTTAGGTATTGCAGTTCCAGGTGCTGCAGAATGGACACGTAAGCAGATTGATGCACTGACGGACTGGGTAAAACGACCGGATATTGGCATGAAGGGCATGGTGTACTGTAAAGTCAATGAAGACGGCACGTACAAGAGCTCTGTCGATAAATTCTATACTCAAGAACAACAAGCGGCATGGGCGCAAGCCGCTGATGCTAAGCCCGGCGATTTGATTCTCATTTTGGCAGGTGAAGAGCGATTGACGCGCAAGGCAATTTCTGAATTGCGCCTGCACATTGCAGAGGAAATGGGCCTTCGTAACCCAGAGGAATTTGCCCCATTGTGGGTGATGGATTTCCCGTTGTTGGAATGGGACGATGAAACTGAGCGTTACCACGCGATGCACCATCCGTTTACTTCTCCAAAGCCAGAGGATATCGCTTTGATTGATACAGACCCAGGAAACGTTCGCGCCAATGCGTACGACCTTGTGTTGAACGGAAACGAAATCGGCGGGGGATCTATTCGTATCCACGACAGAGCATTGCAGAGCCGCATGTTTGATTTGCTTGGATTCAGCAAAGAGGAAGCAGAGAAGCAATTCGGGTTCTTGATGAGTGCCTTTGAATATGGCGCGCCACCACACGGTGGTTTGGCCTTTGGTTTTGACCGATTGGTGGCCATCCTTGGAGGCGCTGAGGTCATCCGTGATTTCATTGCCTTCCCGAAAAACAATGCGGGCCGCGATGTGATGATTGATGCCCCTGCAACAATCGACGAAGCACAGCTCAATGAGCTATGTCTCATTTCTAATGTAAACACGAAGGAAAAATAAGGCGTACTTTTCGTAGTTTTAGGGTTATTAAGATGAACCTATGCTACGTAAACTACTTTTATCGTTTGCCTTTTCTGCCAGCACCCTTTTCGCCACTGCTCAAGATCGCACGTCTACTACGTTGACGAAGAGCGAGATTGAAAGCATGACTTGGGTGGAAGCCATGCAAGATTACCGTGTGAACTTCCATACTGTGGTGGATAAATTTGAAGCTGAATTTGCCGGAAAACCTTACGAAAAAGGACATGGCTGGAAGCAGTTCAAGCGTTGGGAATATATGATGGGCCAGCGCGTGGGTGAAACGGGCGTTCGTCCTCATCCAAGTGTTTTATATAATGCCATTCAAAGCCAATCGAGCTCTACTGAATATGGAGATTGGCGTCCCGCCGGTCCTTTTGATGCGCCCTCCGGCGATGGAATAGGCCGTATCAACAATGTTGCCTTTCATCCTAAACACAACGATACAATCTATGCCGGTGCGCCAGCGGGAGGCCTATGGGTCAGCTACGACGATGGGCAAACTTGGCAAACCTTTACCGATGAGCTAACCAATATTGGGGTTAGTGATTTGGCAATCGACCCACAACATCCGGATACTATGTATTTAGCCACTGGTGATCGTGACGCTGGGGATACTTACAGTTTTGGATTGATGAAATCTGTGGACGGCGGGGAGACCTGGTCTAATACAGACCTGTCTTTTAATGTCAGTGGCAACTACCGTATCGGCCGAGTAGTAATACACCCAACCAGCACTAATATCGTTGTAGCCGCTACCAACACGGGAATCTACCGCAGTACAAACTACGGTCAGACCTTTAGTCTAGAACAATCTGGAGTCTTTTATGGCGTTCACATGGGCCACGGCGACACTTTATTTGCTACGACTACTGGTTCTAGCCCTAAAATTTACCGTTCTATTGATGCCGGAGATACATGGACTCAAATGACAAACGGATTACCCACCTCTAATGTATATCGTTGCGAAGTAGCGATAAGCAATCAGCCTGGGAAAATTTACGCTGTTTTTGGGAATAGTAGTCAAGGATTTGGAGGCTTGTACCGCTCGACGAACGGAGGTACTAGCTGGTCATTGATGAGTTCTACACCAAATATTATGGGATGGAGTTCTAACGGTGGAGGCAATACAGGACAAGCTTGGTACGATATGAGCATAGCGTGTGATCCTTTAGATGATAATACCGTATACGTCGGCGGGGTAAATATCTGGAAGAGCACGAATGGTGGGTCTAGTTGGTCTATTGTTGGCCATTGGTATGGCGCAGGTTCTATACCATTCGTCCACGCTGATCACCACCACGCAACCTTCCGACCTGGAACTTCTGAATTATATGTAGGAACCGATGGCGGTGTTTATAAAACAAATAACGGAGGAACCAGCTGGATTCACCTTAATGACGGGATGAATATTACGCAGTATTATAAAATTTCACAGAGCACTTCAGATACTACAGTAATTTTAGCCGGAGCTCAAGATAATGGAACGCATTTACGCAGCCCAACATCCTGGAGCCGTGTTGTTGGAGGAGACGGAATGGATAACGGTGTTGATGTGACTAATGATAACATCATGTATGCTTCGATTTATTATGGGGATTTTTATAAAAGTACAAATGGTAGCTTCTTCTCTCCCATCAATACCTTGAGCCCGTCTGGATCTGGAAATTGGGTAACTCCATTTAATGTGGATCCTGTTAATGGAAATATTATTTATGCCGGGTTTACCAAACTTTGGAAATCAACTGATGCAGGATTATCATGGTTCGCTACTTCCTCAAATAATATTAGCGGGAGTTCAAATATTGACGAGTTTGAGATCGCTCCTTCGAACACGAACTATATCTATGTTTTGGACAACAGTAGTATTTTCAAGAGTACCAATGGCGGAAGTACTTGGTCAAACATCACCCCTAGCGGTGGCTTGAGCCCTTCTCCACAGAATATTTCAGGAGTTGCAATTGACCCGGATGATGAGCAGCACATTGTCATTTCTATTAGTGGGTATGCAAGCAACAAGAAGGTCATGGAATCTTTTAACGGTGGTCTGACATGGTCGAATCTGAGTTCGGGATTGCCCGATATTCCTGCGAACTGTGTGACCTTTGAGGGCGGCTCTTCTGATGGTATTTATGTTGGAACGGATATCGGTGTGTACTATCGCAGCTCTGCTTTTAGCTCATGGGTCAGCTTTAACGAAAACCTTCCAAACGTTATAGTGGTAGATTTTGAAATTTTTGAGAACGAGGATTTATTGCGAATAGGAACATATGGTCGTGGCATATGGCAAAGTCCGTTGATGACAGCAAGTTCGGTTCCACCGACGGCTTACTTTATTACCGATCCTTCCGCAACTTGTGGAACGCAAGACACAGTAGTATTAATAGATCAAAGTCAAGGATTTATTACAGATTGGTACTGGCAAATATCGCCGTCTAGTTATTCCTTTATTAACGGAACAAATGATTCTTCCCAGAGTCCTCAAGTAATTTTTTCAAATCCGGGCCCATATTCGGTTTCTCTGTGGGTTTCTAACAACTATGGCAGCGACGATACTACTTTATATCAAGCAATTTCAGTTGGAGGTGAATCATTGCCATTTTTAGAGACATTTGAGAATTATAACAATGGCTGGGAAATAAGTAATCCGGACGCAGGAATTACTTGGTCATCAACATCTGTAAGCGGAACAAGTCCTGGCTCTACTGCAATGTTTTTGGATCATTATTCATACACTGGCTCTGGTCAGCGAGATGAACTTATTTCACCAGCATTAGATTTTTCGAATGACACCTTGGTAAGCATGACTTTTGAATATGCTTCGGCTTATTACTCAACTTCAAATTCAGATAGTTTATTGATATATGTTAGTGATGATTGTGGTTTAAGCTGGACACAAGTTGCTGCATATTCATCGAATGACTTGTCTTTTAGTACAATGGGGGCAATTACATCTTCTTTTGTTCCTATGGACTCTACGGAATGGTGTCATGGCTCAAGCATTGTTAGTTGTCCTACGATAGACTTAAACACATACAGTGGTTTAAGCGGGGTTCGAGTGAAATTTGTTGCTATCAATGGATATGGTAATAACATTTATTTAGACAATGTTAATATCACAGGACAGGCTCAACTAGCTCCTGTTGCTTCTTTTGGAGGAGATACTCTTGCTTGTACTGGCAAAACAGTTTCATTCTATGATTACTCTTCTCCAGCTCCATCCTCGCGTTTATGGACTTTCCCTGGAGGGACACCTTATACGTCAACACTTGCTAATCCTACGGTTGTGTATTCAACTGCAGGTAGCTTTGATGTGAAGTTACGAGTGAACAATTCTGTTGGTATAGATTCTATTATCAAGCCTAATTTTATCAATATCACGAGTGCACTTAATGCAAACATTACATTGACAGTTTCGAGCAATACAATTTGCATTGGGGACAGCGCGACTGCTAGTGTTAGTATTACAAATGGCGGGGTTAGTCCATATGTTGATTGGATGGTTAATGGCACGGTGGTGGCATCAAATTCAATGACATATTCTAATCAGTTCGCCGATGGTGATGTCCTTACCGTGCGCATGATCAGCTCGGACGACTGTGTGGCCAATCCTACAGTAATGGATTCTACGACCTTCACTGTCAACGCTCGTCCTCAAGTAAGCCTCGGGTCGCAAGGCTATGTTTGTGAGCTGGATGGTCCACAGGCCCTTTCGGGCGGTCAACCGGCAGGAGGTATTTACTCGGGAACGGGTATTACGAATGATTCCATTTTCCCATCCGTAGCCGGAGTAGGATCGCACTGGGTCTACTACACCTATACTGATGCCACTACGGGATGTACGAACACGAAGAAGCGAGCCATTAGCGTACAGGCGGCACCATCACAACCTACGGTGAGTCAGAACCCGACCACGGGTGAGCTTGAAGCCGCTACTCCAGCAGGTACCTTTACTTACGAGTGGTTAGATGATAACATGGATCCAATTTCTGGAGCCACCTCCGCTACCTACTTACCGACAGCCAATGGTACCTACTACGTCCGCATCTTCTCGAACATCCTTTGTTCGAATGTATCGGATGCCTACACGGTGGTGAACATTGGCCTAGACGAAGAGCTGTTGAACGGCTTGGAGATATATCCAAACCCCGCTCAAACGCAGGTAAACATTGCCCTCCCTGGAAGTGCCCAAATCCGTATTCTCGACGCCTCTGGTCGGGAGGTGTACAACCAGTGGGTAGAACAGCGCACGGCCATCGATGTCCAACAGTGGGCACGCGGGGCGTACATTGTCCAAACTATTCAGGAAGGCACCAGCACACATATCCCGTTAATCCTTCAGTAGGAGGAGAACACTTTAGGGCATAAAAAACCCGGGCGCGCAGCGCCCGGGTTTTTTTAGTTTCAGAGCGTTGGAATTTATACCAATGCCATATGTGCGATCATGCTCTTAAACAAAGCAAGACCGTCTTGGTTGTTGAGTTCTTCATCGGCTGCACGCTCAGGGTGCGGCATCATACCAAAGACGTTTTTACCCGCATTACATACTCCGGCAATGTTCTCCAAAGTACCATTAGGGTTCACAGCTTCGGTCACTTCACCATCTTCCGTACAGTACTGGAAGATGATTTGATCGTTCGCCTTAAGCTCTGCTAGCGTCTCTGCTGAACAGTAGTAGTTTCCTTCACCGTGTGCAATAGGAATCTTGTAGCCTTTTCTGTGGTCCAAATCTGCGCTGATTCCCGCAGTCTTCGATGCAGGCTTGATGAACACGTTCTTACAGATGAATTTGTGGCTGTTGTTGTGGCGCAATGCCCCTGGCAACAATCCACTTTCGGTAAGGATTTGGAAACCGTTACAAACGCCCAACACGTATCCGCCGTTATTGGCAAATTCGATGACGCTTTGCATGATAGGGCTCATCTTAGCGATGGCGCCACTGCGCAAGTAATCTCCATACGAGAACCCTCCAGGAAGCACCACACAATCCACGCCTTGCAGGTCGGTGTCTTTGTGCCATAGGTTCACAGTTTCGTAACCCATGATGGTTTCCAATACGTAAATCATGTCTTGGTCACAATTTGACCCTGGGAAGGTGATGACACCGAATTTCATAGCAAATCTGCGCTTAAGAATTTGTGCAAAGTTACGCCCTTTCTTTGGAATAAGACCTTAGGACAAGCGGTTAGATAGGGTATATAATGCACGGGCGCCCACATTGGCATCCCACTCATCTTCTCCCGGGCTAACTTCTACTAAATCCATCCCAATAAGGGTGCGTCCCGACGCCTTCACAGCATCGATGAGATATACGACCTCTTCGAGTTCCATACCGCCAGGCACAGGCGTGCCGGTATTGGGACAAAGCGATGGGTTGAGTCCATCGATATCAAAGCTCAAATACACTTGCTGTGGCAGGGTGGCGATGATCTCAGCCACTTGGTCGGCCCAATTCTTTCCTTCAAAACGCGCCGCCTTTACCTCTTGGTCCGTGAACGCGTGAATTCGTGGATCGCTATCAATCAAATCGGCCTCTTGGTGGCAGTAATCGCGCAAACCAACGATGGTCAATCCTGTGGCCAACTGCTCTTTCAGCACATTGTACATAATGCTCGCGTGCGAGTAGGTAAAGCCCTCATAAGCCGGGCGCAAATCTGCATGAGCATCTATTTGTAGGATGCCGAAATCACCAAATTTCGACTTGTGTGCACGAATAGCGCCAAGCGATGTGCTGTGATCGCCTCCGAGCAACACCGCCTTTTTCCCTTGAGCCAGGATTTGGCCAATGCGCTTCTCGACCCAAAGGTGAAAGGCGGTACACTTATCATTGATTTGGTCCAGCGACTTTTCCTCCTCGGCCCCTACTTCATCTATTTCTAAGGCGTGGAGGTATTCTAGGGCCAATTCTCTCAAACCCTCACCCGTTTTCCGCCAACGCTCATCTTCTTCCAACATGAACACACCCTGCTGCCACCCTTTTGGGTATTTGGCATCGTAGAGGTCCACCTGAGCCGAAGCGTTCAAGATTTCTTCAGGTCCCGCTGCAGTACCGCTTCCATAACTCACCGTTACCTCCCAAGGGGCGGGCAATACATGGATATCACTTTGCTCTGCGTCAAAAGGCAAGCCGAACAACCCGTTGTTCAGCGCCGGTTCATTGGGGTCGAAACCCGCAATCAAATCCTGCTTT
>Ga0255761_10002737_pt1 | contig 16130 bp, 22 predicted proteins | sample 071ome_29_FD_179961 | JGI IMG/M metagenome (GOLD analysis project Ga0255761, IMG submission 179961) | Coastal salt marsh microbial communities from the Groves Creek Marsh, Skidaway Island, Georgia - 071407BT metaG (version 2) | ecosystem: Environmental > Aquatic > Marine > Intertidal zone >... | reverse complement strand
AAAGGAATCTCTCCAATATCGTTTTCATCACACCAAATAAATTGATGCAAATCTTTTAGATTCATTGCAAAGATATCTTTAATCGAAAGCGGAAATTTTTTCTTATTGAAAATCATAAAGCTTGACCAATTCTTTCTCATATAATTGTTCTGCTTCTTTCCGTCCATTTTGATTTCAGCTTTTGATGTGTATCTCGGATGTTTGCAAACATAGACAACTTTAGAATCATCTAGCGTATCAATCAGTTGCATAGGATTGTCAAGAAAAACAAAATCATCATCTGAAAAGAAAACCCAATCAGAATCAGAGAATCCTGCATCAACTAATGGTGTTACAAATCTAGTTCTTGAAAACGGATTTGTTGTATTCTTTTCTATGTATCCAGGAGATGGCATGACATTGATATCAAATTCTTCTAATGAGAATTTACAAATCTCATGCACGATTGGATTTTCTACGGTGTATCCTACCCAAAAATTTATAGATTCTTTAGTATTGTGTAACATGCTTTTTTCCATTTATAATTTTCATCATCCTCATATACAGTAGTGTCTTCTATCTCTTGTATATATGAATTCACATAATCATAAGTTTCATTTGGAAATCCTGCAAAGCCTTGTTTTTGCTTGATTTCTATTTTAGGAAAGAAAGAAGAAAATAATTTTTTACATGCACTTTTGTCATTGTCGTTTTGAAAATAAGAATTGTAGAATATATCATGATCTAGAAATGGATTTCTAGTTTCTACACAATTTATTCCCATAGCCAAATTACTTCCAATACAACCGATAGGTAAGAATACTTCTTTATCCATCAATCGGTTAAAGGATTTATAGTTAGTTACATATTCCTTTAAACTTCTTCTATCATCCCTCGTCAAACTACGATTAGTTAAGTTCTCATAAGAATATCCACCAAATATTTCATCAGCACCTTCACCTGTTAAGCACACATGAATATCATTATTATATCTCAGTTTTCTACTCATTATATAATAACCAACCCAAGACCAACTATATGGAACAGTATATAGTTTTTGTATAAGGTCAATTGCACTTTCTATCCAAGATTCTTCAGAAACATTTAATATATCAATTTTGTTATCAAAATACTTTTGAAAAGATTCAATGTCATTTGAAATATAATCTTTACCTTCATTGTTTACGCCTATAATATATTTTGATTTTTTAGCATATACTTTTGATACAATTGAACTATCTACACCACCAGAAAGTATAGTTCCAAAGTCAACAGAAGGAGTATAGTCAACTGTTTTAGAATCTAGCAATTGATATAGATTAGAATTTGTATTTAATTTCTTTTTGATTTTATATTCATTCCATACATTACCATCTTGGTCAAAGGTAGTAACATTTCCTTTTGGAAATAGATATACATTTCTCCAGAACGTATCGTTAAATATATAATGCTTTGTGGATAACCATTTTGTGATTGCCATTGGATTTATATCAACACATGCATTTTTCACAAGAGAAGGCAATGTATTTGAATATATTAAACAATCTTGATTATAATAGAAAAGAGGAATTTGACCAATTGGATCTCTTACTAGAGTGATTGCACTAGTATTTTTATTATAAATTGAAATGGCAAACATTCCATTCAATTCATCAAAGAATGTCCAGTCTTTAGAATTTTGAATTAAATTGAAGAGATGTAAAGAATCATTTTTATAAAAGCGGTCATAATTATAAATTTCACCAGTATAATTTATAATATAATCTTCTGTCTCATAATGTTCAGTTCCACAAAAGTTGCCTGTACATGGTAAAACAGATTGAAATGAGAAAAAATTTTCATGTGTTTTTTCAAAATGAATCAATCCTCTTTCCTTCACATCTACAAAGTCTGTGTGTACAAGTTCATCGACTTTGTTAATACCAAAAAATCCACACATATTATTCTTTCTCAAATATATTGTTCTTTAACCATTGATAATAATTTACATATTTATTAGAAATTTGCAATCTGTAGTTCAAACTATCATTAATCATTTTGTAAATATAAGATACATCAATTTCATGATTTTTTAAGAACATGTGATCTAAAGTTTGTTTTTTAATATATTTACTGAACATATCATAATATTCGGATGTATGAAAATATTTCCAAAATTCGGTATCTTGTCTTTTTGAATTTTGATATCTATTTATGATTATATCATGAATGCATGTTTTGATAGAATCATAATAAAATTGATTAAATTCACACTTGTCATATTCTGTTATAAATTCTTGATGAAATAGATAAGAAATATATTTTATTAAAGAAGTTGTCAATAGAGTTTCATTACCCTCTATTGGTTCTAAGTAATAAGCAGATGCACCTAATGAAATTTTATTTTTTATCCATATATTTTTATGATATCCAGATTTATATTCAATTTTATTTTGTTCAATGATTTCATAGTCATTTAAAGAATCTAGTAAATTATCATTTGAATTTCGATTGTCATATATAAAATTTATATTATTATAATCATATGTTGGTACAATATATTTCCATGCATAATCTAATCCAATTGTTTTAGTATATGGAATAACATCAACATATTTATTTTTATATTCTACCTTTACATTCAACAATTCATTTGTTTTAAATATCTCATCAGTTGAGATATAATCAGTTGTTTTTTTATTTGTTCCGCTGCAATCAAAATATAAATCTGCTATAAATGACTTACCATCTACAATTACTTTTTCAACATATTCATTATTTTCTATAACGGTAATATCATTTGCTTTGTATAGTTTTAAATTTTTATATTCTACTAATTTTTCTGTCAGATATTTAATTACATTTTGTGTGTTTAATTGATATGAACTATTTTCATATATAGAAAAATTATGAATATTTTCATGAAATAAATTTAGATCACAAAAATTTAAAATAGGATATACTGTTCTTAATAATAAATTTTTATTGTTGTTTTTTGAATAATTACAATAATTTTTAATATAATTTAAAACTAGTTCATCTTCAATAAATTTATCTATAGAAGAGTCTAATTCATGATGTACATAATTTTCATTAACACCATCATGTTCAAATGAAGTAGATATTTTAAAAATACTATTTGTATTTCTAGAAAATTCTAAAGTATCTATATCAGATTCAACTAATAACTGTGTTAAATTTTTTGTAGTAATATCATGTTTATATTCTTCATTAATTTGAATAAAATCTACAAAAACTTCATTATTTTTTAACAGATATAAACTTAAAATGTAAGCATTGATATCTTGACCTAATACGCATATTTTTTTCATTTAATTAATTTCAATATATCTGTAAAAGATGTTTTTAAATAAGTATTCTTAACATAATAATAAAATTCATCACTAAATTCTGACTCATCCATAAGTTCAAATTCTTCATAAAAACGATTAAAAATATAATAATTATATAGATTTATATTACTTTCTTTATTTAAATTTTTAAGAGGAAAGTAACTATCTGTAAATCTATATATAAACAATTCATTATCCGTATTAATAAAGTTTGTTAATTTCTCATTACCCAAATCATTAGTATGTATATTTATTTTTAAAAAATTTTTATGTCTTATTATATGTGAGTTATGATTCATGAGTAAATAATTTATAATGAATTGCTCATTTTTTAAATTTATTTTAACATCCTTTATGTAATCAATTGGATTTTGATTTGTTTTAAGAAAATGAAAATTAATAAAACAAAAATTTAGATCTATTATTTGATTTAAATCTTTTTTAAATAATGTGGATATCTTATTAAATTCAGTTGAACAACTTTCATTATAATGAAATTTTAAATTCAAACTATTTGTATATGAATAACCTGCTAAAAGAAATTTAGAATCACGAAATATAGAAAAATTTATTTTTTTTAATAATGAATCAAACTGTAAAAAATTAGTAATATTAAAAAAAATATTACCAACCATCACAACTGCGTAATCATAATGGTCTTTAAATTTCACACATATATTTAAAATGTTTAAATATACATTATCATACACACACCATTCATGTTTATTTTTTTCTTCAAAAAAATAAAATCCATATGTTTCTAAAAAACCAAATTGTTTTTCATGTCTTAATAAACTATTAACAGTTACTTTTTTAAAATTTTCTTCAGAAGGAACAATTATAAATAGAATTTCTCCATTCGTCATAAATACTCATTATTTTATCAATTTTAGAATATATATAATTTTCATCATATACTAAAGACCATGGAATAAGACTTGTTAAATCTGCATTGAATATATCTTGTATAGGAACATTGTACATTGTGGCAAGATAAAACAAAGTATAGGTGGATTGAGTACCATCTTTTGTTAAATTATCTGTTCCCAATAAAAAGACTTTTTTATTATATAACGAAACAGGTATCATGCTCTCAGTATTAGATGTAACTGCAACAATCTCACTATTTTTAATAATTTCAGTTAAATCATAATATTTTTTTATCATTCTATCTGCACCATATTTTCTTTCTAGATGATTGACAAATTGATCGGATATCACAGGATGAATTTTTATAAAATTGCCATGATTTTCCATAAATTTATTTAATTTTATAAAATCTACATTTTTTAATTTGTTTTGATTTGGCAGAACAGCAACACCATTTATATTTTCGTTAAAGGTGTGTTTTGAATTATGGTTATATTTTGAAATCATTATTTCGTTTTTCAAATTTATATTCAAAATATTTTCTAATTTTTTATTTAAAATATAATTATGAAAAACATAATTTTCATATCTATTGTTTATAAAATTTAAAATTAAACCATAATTTGTTCCAGTGATGGAAGCAACAAATTTTTTATTATAACTACGTGATAAAGAACAATCAAACAATGATGATATGTTTCTACTTGCTAATATTTTTTCTAAATTATTAACAGCCTTTGCTCTTTCTAAATACTCATCACTTTCTTTAGAAAGACCCGTTCTTGTAATATTAAAATCATACTTACTGTTTATTATATTCTTCTTCATATTCTTTCAATTCTTCATCAAATTTAATCAAATTTTCATTGATATTCTCAAGCTCTTTATTCATTCTTACATTAAATTCATATAAACAATAAGTTAATGTTTTATATGATTTATACAATTCATCATAATCTTTTCTTAATTGTACTTTGGATTTTTTTGAAACTTCTGGCATGTTCGCTCACACAAAAATTAATATTCAGTTTTTAAAACACGGGTTAATAATATAATGTATTTATGTTATGTTGTTGTGTTTGATTCTAGTGCTTCTATCCTTGTAGTTAGTCTGTCAATTTGTGACTGTTGGGATTCGATGATAGCAATGGATTCTTGCAGTGTCAGCAAGACTACCTGCAATTATTTTATCAATGGCCATGTGTAATAATCCTGTCGTATTATACTTATTTATCAATTAAGCAGGAGGATTTGGCCAGTCTACACCTTCAAGACTATTATAGGTTATTGTAATATCTCTAAGTTCTTGTCTATAGGTGGCCCACTTATCTTTGGTTGCTTGTGGTACATCAGCATTCTGTGTCCAGTCTGTTTTTTCCAACAACATAGTGCGTCTTGCACGTAAATCTGCCAGTTTACTATCAGCAATAACCTGGTTTACTTGTTCTTCAGTCAATCCTTGTAAGTTTTCTGGAACGTCATGTTCATTATTCACTTCTTCGATAACTTCAATTTCTTCTGGCATAATAACTCCTATTAGAAAATATTACTTGTTGTATTGTTCATACAAGTATCTGTAATGTAAACACCAGTATCATTAGTCCCATGCGTACCAAAGTAAAGATGTACATGGCCTTCTGTATAACCGTTTTGTCCTTTGTTTAATTTACCACAAAGTCTTCCGCTGCTGTCTCTGTAAAAGTTATACCAAGCATCACTACCACCGGGTGTTGATGTGTGTTGCTGTATAACACTGTTATTAGAATACATGTATCCGCCACGCATTGCATGATTGAAAACTCCATCCTGGTACAAATAACCAGTGCAGATCATATAGAACATATAACTATTGCTGTTTAAGTTTGTACGGAAGTCTAAATAACTAGCATATGCTCTAAACTGTACACTGCCCAAATACTTTTCATGAACTCCAAGACTGATGTGTGTGTTTAGACCACCTGCTTGACTTAGAACAGCACCAGTACTACTACTGTTAGCAGGTGAAGGTGTATAAAAAATAGGTACTTTACCACGTGGGATGGTTTGTGAACTCATTTGAGTTCCTTCTGCCCACACACTAAACTCTTTCAAATAAAGAGTCTGACTGGCGTTTGTGTATTCAACATCACCTTGGGCGCTACTGGCTGACATTTCTAAACAATAACACTGTCCTGCTTCAATTCCAGGAACGTCAAATAGATAGTATGTGGGAACGTGAACGGTGCCGCTTTGTCCTGCTGGGTATACATAGTCATAGAACGCCCCTGCACCGTCATAATTACTATCCCATAGTACAGCGCCAGACATCTGATTCTTGATTCTCCATTTGAACCAGTATGTGCCACTTGAAATATACATGTTAGCAAGTATTCTCACTGTACCGTTCATGTGTGCTGTAAACACTGAAGTTTGCATTACTGGCCAAACATTACCTGCATTTTCTGCCCAAGGTGCTTCTTGTTCGTATACCTTAAATCCATCACCTGAACTTACACCCGCTGGATTGAGACTGATTGCAGGGTCTGTTGGACTAGTTACTCTGCCATTTTTAATTTGTAAATTAGTAGCACCGCTGCCACCTAGTTTTATACCATCACTGTGATATGAGGTAATTAATACTGGTCGGTTAGCATCGCCTTCCATACGATAGTTACTACCATCCCATAGCCCAAAGTTTATTTGATCTGAACCATCAATTAGTCTAATTCTAGAAGTATTACCGGCACCAGAAATTTCCAATCCAGTTGACGGAGAGTCAGTACCGATACCAACATTCCCAGAAGCATCCACAACCAAAGCATTGCTGTTCACACGCAATGCATCACCAGTACCAGATTGCACTACATTCAATGCAGCATTTGCACTCTGATAGTTCAAATTGAATCCAGTGTTGCTGGCTTCAAAATTGTTGTTAGCATCAAAACTAGTCGTATCTAATACTTTAGTCTGTCCGCTTTTGCTATAAATTTCATCTAGGTAGAGTCTTCCACTCATGCAGCTACTTCTTGCTCACTCAAATGTTGTTGATATGCGGCTACAACTTCTGTTGTGTGTACTGCAGCACAAATTGCTTGAACTTTTGCATCTCTTGTTGATACATCTTCACCAGGAGAAACAACATATCTATGATAAGATTGTGAGATAACATTGCCATCTTCTACGATCTGAATTGCTTCTCTGACTTGTACATGACTGTACTCACCTACAACCTCTACTTTGTCAGTGACTGTTCTTTTTTCAAGTGCCATTTTAATATCCTTTGCTAGAGTTTTTGTATGTTGTATTTATGTTATGTTGTTGTGTTTTATTGTAGAGATTCTAATTATATTCCTTCTGGTTTAGGAAATCTATCTTTTATGGTTTGAATTTCTACTTTCCAAGTATCTGTGCCTTGGTTAAATAGCGTATCCAATTGGTCCTCTATAGAAGGATAAGCATCTCGTCTATCAAACCAGTATTGTAATTTTTGTTTAAGTTCTTCTCTGGATTCAAAAAGAACACCCGTTCCGTTAGCAACAGCTTCATCAACTTCTTCTTTAGATGCATTAATGAAATTAAAATATCCGTTTTTATCTTTTGGCTTGTTCCATTTGCCATAAAATTCAACTTCTTCGTAACTTTCTTTGCAAAAATATTCCATGTTAATCTCTATTAATAATGACTATTAATGCGTCTAATATTTATTTTAAAGACACAACTATAATTTGCGTTATAAGGATTCCAAGTAATACCTACCCATCCACTACCGTTAGTTACACCTGTCGCAAATGCAAATGAACCTAATTGTCCTTGGGAATAACTAGACATTGTTCGCCACGGTTGGTCACCGTCTGTCCAACCTGTCCAAACACATCCGGCTTCGTTGAAAGCACCTGAAGCACTGATAGCAAGCTCAAAAACATGCCCAGTTCCATAATTTGCATAGTTAAAATCACCTTGACCTTGAGATGCATTTGCATAAAAATAAAATGTTTTAGCTCCAGTCCCCGATTCATTATATCTAAAAGTATGAAAACGAGTTGCGTTTATCTCACCATTTACATTTAATAGGGTATTTGTATATGTAGAAGTAGTTCCCACCAACACATTCCCACTGGAGTCGATGCGCATTCTTTCTGTGTTGTTGGTTTTGAACGCTAAATCAACAGGACCAGTTCTACCAATGTTCATTACATTTGATGAATCAACACCAATAAAGCCGCCACCGCCACCTGTATGTTCAATTTCTATTTGAGTATCATCGGCAGATTTAACGTCTAGTGCTTTTGACGGTGAAATCGTCCCAATCCCAACATTTCCGCTGGAGTCGATACGCATCGCTTCAGTCGGACTACTCGCACCATCTGCGGTGGTGCTAAATATTAAGCGTCCGGGCATATTGTTTGTGCCGGGAGTTCCATCTACTGTACAATCAATACTTGCCGCACGAACAAGATTAGTCCCGTCTGCGCCATTGAACTTTATAGAGCCAATGTTATCTCCTGATTGCAGAACAGTGTTTGTTCCTAGCGATCCACGGCTTTTATCAAAGTGAAGACCAGCGGCATTAACACCATTGGTGTAGTTACCAATTTGGATAGAAGACGATGAACTAGATGTTGAATAAACCTGAAATAACGACTGTTGAGATACAGAGCTAGTAACACTCGTAGACGTACCCACTAATAGCTTACCACTAGCATCAATAACAAACGGTGTACTATCTGGATTCGCACTATCCTCCACCACTAGCGCATTACCAGTACCTGTCTGGGTAATTCGTACTAAATCTCCAGAAGATGATCCTTCAATGACTGCCGTATCTGCAGACAATGAAATCACTCCACCATTTTCACTTATCACACTTGCACCATTGCTATCAATCAATGGCAACGGTGTAGAACTTACTGAAGTTGGTTCTCTAGAAACGATAGAAACTGTATCACCGACACTTGGATTCAATCCAAAGGAAATCACTCTTGTCACTGGATTGATGGCATAGTCACTGTTTGAGCCGTCCCCAGAACCATCTCCGTACCATAATTTCACACCATTGATATAAACATCGGTAATATCTGCAGTGAGCGGAAACGGAAAAGTTACTGTTGTTTCACCATTTTGAATCACATGTTCATGTCTTCTTTCAGCTACTTTCAATCCTTGTGTCAGATTTCTTCTACCAAGCACTACAACAATATCACCAGCAACCGCAGCATTTGTCAGCACAATTGTTTTGTAGTCAGACTGTAGTGTGTAGTCCGCTTTGCCCAGCAGAACACCATTGCGATACACTTCAAGATAGTTTGAACTACCTGTTCTTACAAATCCACTTGTGATGATGTTTGTTGTTGTGCTAGTGATGTTAAATTCTTCTCTATATTCACTAGCTTGCAAAGCTGGTTGTTTTCCTAGATATCCCATAGTTTATTCTGTTGGTTGTTCTGGTTCATCGTTTATTTTCTGTTGAAGGTTGGAGACTTCAAACCAAAGCTATGAAGTGGGTTAATTTGTAAAATAGTTAAACATACACCGAATACTTGCTTGAGCATTAGTAAAATCATTGAAATTTATAGAGGAATAATTTCCCTGAGAAACTAGCTTGTATAAACGGATATTTGCTGAACCCGTCATGTATGTAGTTATAGAGTCAACAAAAGTACAGTATCTAATCATAACTTGCCCAACAATTGCATCATCATTGTTTGCGACTGCAAATGGAGCACCTCCTATTTCAAAAGTAGTCGAAGAAGACTGGTCTGATATTGTATCACAATAAACAGAAAGAGTTACAAGATTGCCCACCTTTACATAATATGCGTCTGTAAATCTGGCAGTTCCAGAATTAATAGTAGGCGTCCAAGTACCCTCCTCATAGTCATCCAGGACCCCACCAGTAACTGTCCCAGACCCATCTGTATCTGTTCCAAAATTAATTCCTCCACTCGGCACAACAATCTGACTGCTATTTCCATTTATGAGTTCTGATAATTTAACTGCGGTGGTCATGCAACTTCCTGTGCTGCTAAGTGTGCTTGATAAGCATCTTTGACTTCCTGCGTATGTACTGCTGCTGCCACTGCTTGAACTTTCGGATCTTTGTCTGCTGTGTCATCTAAAGGAGAGACTACATAGCGATGGTAAGATTGCGAAATGACTTGTCCGTCTTCTAGCACTTGGATTGCTTCTCTAACTTGAATGTGGTTGTAGGGGCCAACAATTTCTATTTTGTCGGTTACTGTTTGTTTTGTTAGTGACATATCACCCTTGAATTAAATAAGTTCCAGAAAATTCCCAAATAAGAAATGTTGTATCACTAGTATAATAATTGAGAGTACTAAGTATAATAAGATTAAAAAAATTATTTCCTGGAAAAATTCTAAATTGACGATCTGAACTATCCCCATCCATGTAAACTCTACCTTTATGTAAACCACTCACTAATGTGTTATATTGAATTCCATAATTTGAATGAGTAAATGGTAAAGAACATCGCCATTGTCCAGATCCTCCTGAAAACCCGTTAAAACCCACTTTACCTCGAACATGTACCATACCCCCAATTTTAGTATAGCTCCCTAAAGCCTCACTTGAAGATGGAGTCCCAGAAGGATTACTTGTAGCTCTTGTTATTTGTGGTGTCCAAGTCCCTTCCTCATAGTCATCCAGGACCCCACCAGCAACCGTTCCTGTGCCATCAGTACCTGTTCCAAAATTAACTCCTCCACTCGGAACAACGATTTGACTGCTGGAATTGATTGTGCTTGCTAGTGTTCGTGCGTTACTCATAAGTAGGCCACGTTACGTTGGTTAGATTGCCGTTCTCATCTAGTTGTGGGTCTGCGGTTGCTGGTAGATCCCGTAGGGCTTGTCGGTAGTCGATTTGTGCTTGGGTCATTGTTCTATCTGCTACTGCCATCCAATCGGATTGTGCTAGTAGTTGGTTGCGTTTTTCTCGCAATCGGAACAGGCAATAATCAGAATAATTCTCAGTTGGTGTATTGGTTCTAAGACACCAAATTTCAACTGGATCTTCACCTATTTCCCGAACCCAATGAGTAATCATGCTGCCTCCCCAACCAATAAATAGTTAATATTCTTAGATGCTACTCTCCCTGAGACATCAGAAACCATGTAGACTTTAATAGCATCTGTAGCGATGTTACCCCCACTGTACGATAACGTTATAAATTGATTTTGAAAAGCATCTGCAGCACTCTGAAATGAAGTGACAAAAATCTTAGGCATAGCAGCAAAACCACTATCGACATTAGCCAGTTGTGCAAATGCGGAATACCGGAATGGTGCAGAAGCACTTCCGTTGTCAGTCTCACTCCCTGTTGTTACATTCCCCATTACAATTCTCAATTTGCCAATATTTTGAACTGATCCAGTAAACGGAAATAAATCATCCAGAGGAAACACAACATCACTACCAATCGTGCCGTTATTTAACGTTACTACCCCAGCACTCTCACTCAATACCGCAGTAGTCCCATCACTCTTTGTAATAGAATTTCCGGATGATTTGAGTTTGATGCCATCAATTCCTACATTCTTCAACACACCATTTTCTATGATAGTTGTACCATCTACAGAAACAGGAGATTCTAAATCAACAATACTTGGTGCTGTATATCTACCAATGTAACCCATCAAGACATCTCCAAATAACTTGCTGTAACATCTACTGCATTGTTTGCATCTGCAGTGACTAACAAACTATCCCCAGCCATGAGAACGATTTTGTTTTCTATGAGTGCGAGTGAACTGTTCACAGGAAGTGGAGCACCAGTGATATAACTGTATGTGTTTGCACCATCATGAATTTCAACAGTGATTTCATGCAAATCAATGTCTTTGTTTGATGCCAGCAATCCTATGATTACAACTTGTGTGTTTGCCGCAACAGTTGATAAGACTGCAGTTTGTGATGTTTGAGCCGTAACTGAATTTCTTTTAAATGCTTCGGCCATTTAGATTCATCCTCCTAAAGCAATTGATGCAACTGTTGGTGAAAGTCCTGATACCATTTTGTATTCAATACCTGAATAGTTAGACGCATTGATTGAAACTGTTCCATTTGATTCACTGATAACATCATTTCCTGCACTATCTTTGACAGGTATCTCTGTATTATTTATGCGCTTGCCGGCACTACCATCTCCATTGTGCATTCTCAATTCACCTGTGCTTGCACCTGCATCATCTGTGATTGCGGTGAGTTCACCGTTTTCAAAATCTGTGTAGTTGATGTGTTCTAAAAGTGTTCCTCTAAGAAGCTTGATGCCGTTTGCCATGTGTTAGTTTTCCTCTGATTGTTCTGGTTCATCTGCTGGTTGAATTACCAGTGTACCTGCTTTCACTTGACGCATGATTTCTTTGTAGTGACGGTTTGCAGGGTCTAGTGGAACTGACATAGTGATGCCGTCTATGGTTGCGGTGATAGCTGAGTTGTATCCTTCTCTGTCTACTGCATATTTTGCTGATGTGATATTCATTTCTTGATTCATAGTTATAACTCCGCTTCTGCTGAATATCCATTTACAAAAGGTGATTGAGAATCTCCAGTAGATGTACAATATGTTCTAAAAGCATAAATACCAATGCTTGCTGCAGATGGAGTACCCCCACCATCACCATTCGCACCTAATAAAACTATTGATGGAGTTGTCCGTTTTGTTACCTTATACTGAATTGTTCCTAACCTAAGTCTATCTGCCTCTCTGGCTTTAAAAATAGGAAATTGCTCAGTCACTTCAGTAGATTTCTCATAATACCTCTGACACAAACTCAACTCTACCCCATATGGCCGATGCTCAAATGGAGTCGGAACTGTGCCTTCTTCCACTTGGACTTTATCTAAATCCGCAAAATCACCATTAGTATCTAAACTAAATCGAATCCACAGATGTTTTCCATGCTCAGGACTTTCGTTAATAGTAAAAGTAGAATTCTTAGAAACCTGATTCCAAGTTAAAGCAGAATCTGGACCAGCAGTATAAGGTGGTGTAGTATCATTATCATCTTCCAATGCCCAATGAGCGATTAAATTATCACCTACCCAACTCACACAATATGTTCCATTGTTCACATTTAAATCTTCTATTCCCTGATACAAATATGTAGAACCATCATAATACCATCGGTCATAAGTGTAACCAGTTGCTCCAGTAATAGAAGATGCTCCACGTTGATTGATAACTCTTGCTGATTTTAAATTACCATTGATGATCTTATTTCTAAAAGTGAAATTTGTAGTTGGAACAATATCTACACCTGTCATTTTTCGATTGCTATCAATGACCGTATTTCCACCAACTTTCACATCAGAAACATTCAATGATTTGTTGCTATCAATCACAGTTTGATCATTGATTTTCAATTCGGAAACATTTGTTGTGATGTTACCGTTTGTCTCTGTTGCAAATGTTGTATCGTTGAGTCTAAGTGTTCCTGACATTATGGTTCCTCTGGCCATTCTACATTATTTTCAAATTCCATACTTTATCCTAATGAATTCCAATCTACTTCTTGTATTTCTTCTCTAAGTTTTTCTCTTTCCAAATTTAAATTTGTTCCACTCAAATAAAGTCTTTCTAGTTCACGAATTACTTTCCAATCAGTTTCTTTTAAGATTCTTCTATTGGCATCATTTAAATCTTTTTGACGTACTAATGCATAAAATTCTTCACTAAAATTAGGCGTGTTTTCCATATTTCTCCTTATTACGACCAATAAGTATTATAATCATTAGTAAATAAAGTTGGAGTGTCATCATATGGCTCGGCAAGACAATTTCCATAACATTGTATCGTACTGGATAATGTTCCTTGACTATTATCTCCGCTATTTGGTGTAAAACTAAGTACGCAATTTCCATAGCCGTCATAACTAACTCCAATGTATGCTGAACCATAATTAGAATTTTCCATTCCATGAATCGAAAATTTACTAGCATGAGATACATTCATTTGCCACATTCCACCAAAAACATAGTTGCCGTAAGTTATTGCATAACTTACAATAAAATTAGAATTTAATGAACCTGAATATATTCTCCACATACTTGTGCGTGTATCCTTCGCTACGATTTTAGTTCTATGTAACGGAGATGGACTTGAATTGATATATCGAATCCAATGTACATCATCGCCCAATCCTGTAGAATTTGAACCAATGGGAAGTATATGAGTATCATTAAATTTCCATCTTTGTTCAGTTGATTCATCTGAAATTCCCGTTGATTTAAAATTACTAATTGTTCCACCATGAATCTTATCACCAGAAATGGAATCATTAGCGATAGAACTATTTACATCAGCAAATGTTACATCTGTGTGTAGTAAAGAACCACTAATTGTTCCACCATGAATCTTATCACCAGAAATAGCATTATTAGCAATGTTCGTAAAATCTACAGCACTCCCTATTGACCCAGAACTATTAATAATCTCAGCACCACTTGAATTTTTGAGACTATGTGAAAGAGTTATTCCACCACCTTGAGTTTTTTCTGAAATTTCATCAACAGTCAACCGTATAGAACCATTTGCAGAAAGAACTTCTTGATTGTTGATACGAATAGGTCCTTCAAAGTTTATATTCCCTTTGAGTACTGGTTCCCCTGTTCCTGTTTGTTCTGCAAATGGTTTTCCGTTGAGTTCTAATGTTGGCATAGTTTATTCAGGGCTTTCTGGTCATGTTACGTTTGTTAGTTTTTCTTGTTTGTCTAGTTTGATTTTCTGAGTATGAATTAATGGTGTCATTCAAAGTATTGCTTTCTATTTGGGCGATTGACTATACAATTTCCATTGGTTATTCTTCAATATCAACAATACGATTTCGTGCTGCTTGACGTTCTGTTAAAATATCAACAGGAATTTCTACTCCTGTTTCTTGCTGACGAATCACATACCAATCTGTTTCTGATAAGTAACGGCGGGCTTCATCATTAATTTGCTTTAGCTGAGAAGCTTGTATAGCAGCAAGTGATACAGGTTTGATAGTTGTTTCATCGACTCCCGGAGCATATTCACAAATCTGAATAGAACCATCCTCATGTGTAATTGTAAATGTTTTATTATTCATATTAAAATACTCCGTAAGTTGAAGCATAATAAGAATTGGGGTTCATTCCTTTAATTGTATAGTTAAAGGTTTTTTCTGCTGGTAACCCAGATAAAATAAAGTACCTATGTCCAAGCGAACCGTTCGATCCGAAACTAATTGTTCCATATGTTGAAGAACCAACAGTACTGCTACTACTCAGCATTGCACTACTGGAACCATGATATATAGAACCTATCCAATGTCCAACATAGTTTTCACTCTCCAAGCTTATACCTAACATTACAAAAAACACTCTCCTATATGACGCACTAGCCGCCCAACCCCAACCACTTAAATATAATGTTGCGTTTCCTGATGAATTTGTTACTATAGTTCCAGAAAGTAAACCTCTATAAGAATAAGGCATTCCACCTGTAAAATACGCATCTCCATCTACATGAAGTTTTTCTGAAGGACTCACTGTACCAATACCAACATAGCCAGTATTAATCATAGTCATAATAGATCGACTGTCTGTTATATTGTAAAATTCTAACTTACCATTTGCAGTGACCCCATCTGCTATTAACCAACTTTGTGTAGTGGATCCTGTTTTTTCAATTTCAAGTCCAACTGTAGAATTAGCTGCTACAGAGGTTTTGACCACTGTTTTTCCACTAGTATTACTGATTTCTAACTTTTCATCAGAACTATTTGGACCAATGCCAACGTTGCCATTAGAATGTACGGTTATAACTGTATTAGATGAATTATCTGTAATACCAGTACTCTGAAATCCACTAATTGTTCCACCATGAATCTTGTCACCAGAAATGGAATCATTAGCGATAGAACTATTTACATCAGCAAATGTTACATCTGTGTGTAGTAAAGAACCGCTAATTGTTCCACCGTGAATCT
>Ga0255761_10002722_pt1 | contig 16174 bp, 21 predicted proteins | sample 071ome_29_FD_179961 | JGI IMG/M metagenome (GOLD analysis project Ga0255761, IMG submission 179961) | Coastal salt marsh microbial communities from the Groves Creek Marsh, Skidaway Island, Georgia - 071407BT metaG (version 2) | ecosystem: Environmental > Aquatic > Marine > Intertidal zone >... | reverse complement strand
CCTCATCGGGAGTATAGAGAGCATGTCCCACTTCATGACCCACCAGGAGATCATAGACGGTGCTGCTTGCCTTCTCCCACATAGGAAGAGTCAGCACACGAGTGTGGACATTAAAGCAGGCAGTCTCCACCTTCTTGTGCTCAACCACCAGGTCCTCAGTGGCAAGGAGTTTAGCAAGTTGGGACTTGATTTCGTGGCGAACGGTCATAGGTCTGTTGCGTATGAACCTATTATACAAAAGAACCCCGCTGTTTAGGCGGGGTCATGTGACGGTTCATCAACTGTCTTTGGGTATAATTATTTATCAGTATCAAGATGCAACAAATGCTTCTCCAAGTTCTACTGCTTCTTGGAATCCTACAAGTCTTGGTGATGCAGAATCAATAACTTCTTGTTTCCCAAGAATAATCTTAATGTGTTTTGTATTTTGTGTGATTATACTATGAATTTCTTCACTATGAGTACCTTCTGTAACAAGACGACGAACTAAATCTTCACTATGTCCTGTAGATTCAAGTGTTCTTTCCAAGTTGAATGTTGCTCGTCTTTTTGAGTCTGGCATTTAATTACTCCTATTGTACAATGTTTAATTTTTGTCTCCAAAAATCCATTCCTTTACACTTATTTAAAATGTTTTTAGAGAGAATTTCTGATGGATCTGGTGCAGTTGATTCAAGTTTAGAATGAACTTGGTGCATATCAGCAAGTCCATAAGTTCTCAAATCTTGTTCTTGGTTTTGATTCTTCAAATTATCAAAGGTATGTTCATAATATTCTTCACCAACAAATTCATACAAAGATTCAAGAGTTTCTTCTGGATTATTTACCAAGTCTTTATATTCAACAAAATGAATATTGTCTGCAAATCCTTGCTTTAGTCCTTTTTGAATTGCATCTAAACTTTGACCAAGAATTCCTTGAGGACCAGCAATATATTCACAACGATTATCATCACTCAAGGGAATATTAAGTTTAACAAGTTGTTCATCAATAAAGTTAATTCTTTCCTGACCTTCTTTATAGGGATTACGACGAATCATCATAATCATTGAAGTGAGAATTTCATCAATATCTCTCACAGGACAAATAATCTTTGCTTGTTGACCAATATAACCTTGAATATAAGGAACTCTTGCAGTCCAAGCACGATTCTTATCAATTACTACAGGTTTCTCAACATCATCATAGAATTGATCAATAATTGAAGAGATAATATTCTTTGCTTGTTCTGGTTTTGGATATCCAGTAAAGAGTTCATTATTTGCTAAATGATTTTCCACAGTATACATTGTGGATAAAACTGGACTTGAAGGACCAGAATAAAATCTTGGATTTTGATTTAAAATCGCAGAAAGGACGGTACTACCAGAACGAGGTAGTCCTGCCATAAAATAATAAGTTTTCATAAATTAATTTCTATCAAACTGCAGTAGTTGTAAGTGTACCATCAGTATTTACACTCAATCTCCAAGCAACTCCGTTGGAATCAGTAAGTATAACACCCTCTGAAGTATTAACACCAACTTTAACATCACCCCCAACTTGAAGTTTCGTTGTTGGATTTGTGGTTCCTATACCAATATTGAAGTTTTCATTACCCACAATCCAATAATCAGTATGACCGCCAGATCCAGTGGTTTTTATACCAATTGCAAGTTGAGTGCTCTTATGTGGTTCTGGAGCATCAAAATCACCCCTGAATGCATTAGTACCAACACCAATGATAACTTTATGATCTACCGTTGTGGTATAGTCACCAAAACCACCTGTATGAGCACCAAGGAACATACTCCACGATGTTGTGGCAGAAGCATATCCTGCACCCTCTCCTAAGAAAACATTTTCTCTTCCACCATCATTATCAGAACCAGCGCCGCCACCAATATAAACATTTCTAGAACCACTATAGTTTTGACCAGCACCAGCACTATTACCAATAATAATATTAGAAAAAGCATCAGTTGATGAATTGAGACTATATCCAGAATATCGACCCAGGAATATATTATCCGTTCCTGTAGTATTGGCCTGTCCTGCAAACTGTCCAATGGCAATATTACGTGATCCAGTGGTATTATATGCTCCTGCATATCTACCAATAAAGACATTCTGATTTCCAGTGGTGTTATATTTTCCTGCAGACGAGCCAAAGAAGTTATTATCATCTCCACCAGTGTTAGAATATCCCGCATATGAACCAATGAAGTTATTTTGATGTCCATCGGTATTGTTAATTCCAGCACTATAACCACCTATGAAAACATTATTATAACCAGTGGTGTTAGCACGCCCAGAATAAAGACCAAAGAAGTTATTATAATATCCAGTGGTGTTGTTTTCTCCCGCATAAAGACCAAAGAAGTTATTACCAGTTCCAGTAGTGGTTAATTTACCTGCACCACCACCAATAAAGTTGTTATTAAGTCCTTTCCAATCACCACCTACTTTTGGGGTCAGGTTTGGTCCTGTATTTTCATCGCCAATTAGAACATTTGTTGATGGATAAGCATATCCCAGAACAGTTCCAAATCCAATTACTTGAGAATCAAATGTTGAACCAACTTGTAGTTTCGTTTGTGGATTTGTGGTCCCCACTCCAACATTAGAAGTTGTGTTAATTCCTGCTCCTGTTGATTCCCAGTAGGATTCCCCACCTCCACCTCCACCACCGATAGTAGTGCCACCAGCAGTGGAACCATCTGATAGTTTGAGGGAGGCAACACTGGGGTTATAGAATACTTCTCCTTCATTTCCAATAAAGGCATCAGGGTCAGTTGCTCCAAGTTTTTCTACAAGAAGTCTATAAGTAGTGTTGGTTGATAAAGACATTTTATTTTATACAGACTTTTTATGTATTTATTAAAAAAAGCGTCCCCTTGCTGGAGACGCTTCTTGAGTGCTTGGCGGCGTGCCTTTGCTTGTCGGAGTGCTTGTGGTTTAAGTTTTCGTTTCTGTTCTTTCTTGGAATGGTGCTGCCAATTTGGAGTGTTCATTCTTCTTGTGCCTGTGAAGACACCATACGGGAAAAACCTTTGACTTTTTCGAACCTTATGACACTTTCGAATTTGTCATGAAGATCTGCTTTGTGGGAAATCACAAAGATATTAGCATCCTTAATCACATAACGAATAATCTTAAGGAACTCATCGGTTCCAAATCCATCAAGAGAACTATCAAACACCTCATCCATAATCAGCAGATTAGTATTAACGGAGTTTTTGACTCGGGCGACTTCTCTCCAAGTGAAGAGTAGGGCAAGGTCGATTCTCATTTTTTCACCCTCACTGAAGGAACTATAAGAAAAGTCTTCGTGAATGGGCGATTTTACCGTTTCGTTAAATTCTTCATCCAAATGAAAATTAATATAAAAGTCCATCATCTGTAGGTAACGATTGACCTGCTGATTTATGAACGGAAGATACTTCTTAATGATCTTCGTCTTAACGCCATCGTCCCTGAGTAGGGAATAGGCAAAATCGTAATAAACGATTTCCTGTTTTTTGTCTGCTAAGTATTCGAATGTTTTTTGGAGACTTTCTTTAAATTCCTCTAGCTTCTCATGTTCAGTATTTCGGTTTGCAAGGTTCTCGGCAATTGTTTGAATTTCATTTTCAAGATCTCTGATTTGTCTCTGGTTGAGGGAAATCCGAGTATTGTTTTGAGAAATGCCATGCGTGAGTTTTGTAATCTCCTGGGAAAGTGCGGTGAATTGACGCTCTCTTTCTTGTTCGAACTTGATGGTGTTTTCGAGTTCTTCGTAACCTTCCTTGAGTTCCTTTGCTTTATTTTGTGCGTCCGTAATTCTATTTAACCGAAACTCTTCCTCAATAGTCTGAGTACAAGTAGGGCATACCGTATTTTCTGTGAAAAACTTATGTTCTTTCGTAATCGCAGATACTTTCTGGGAGATTTTACCTCTGAGATTGTTTAGTTTTACTAACTTTTCACCAGCACCAGTTACAGTTTCCTGCTCATGTACTAATAGATCAATATCATCTTGAATACTTTCATTATCTTTTAAACAATCACCAACTTCAGAATCTAAATTGGCAATCTTTTCTTTGTTGGCATTGATATTGGCATTACCACGATTCTCCAACTCTTCGATGAAGTTCTGTTGCATCTTCATCTTATCTTTTAGAGTTTCTTTCTTCAACTCTAAGGATTTGATTTGATCTTTTTGGGTGCGGATCTTGTCTTTGATAATTCCATTCATCGCAGAGAAGATACGAATATCTAGAAGGTCCTCAATAACTTCACGGCGATTAGCAGAAGTCAACTGCATGAAAGGCACAAAAGTGCTGCTACCCAAAATTACAATCTGAGTAAAAGACTTGTAGTTTACCTTGAGAATATTTTCTTCTAGAATACGTTGATTGGAACGGTCATCTGCCTCTTTATGGAGAGGAGATCCATTTACCTCAATATCAAAGATATTTGGCTTAATCCCACGACGTACAAGATACTCTCTGTTATTAACAGAAAATTCAATCTCCACACAACAATCTTTCTCGTTAGTTGTGTTTGGAAGTTGTGGTTTATTAATCTTACGAAATGGTTTATTAAAAAGAACAAATGTCAGGGCATCCAGAATTGTGGATTTACCAGCCCCATTTGTTCCAATGATAAGGTTAGTACTATGTTTTTGAAAATCAACTTCAGTCCACTGATTTCCCGTAGAGAGGAAATTTTTCCATTTAATCTTGTGAAAAGTTATCATTCAATTTCGGGGGAATAACGATATCGTTCGGTGTCACCACAGCGTACTTGTAATTATACATCCTACAAGTCTTTATGGCAAGAGCATCATCAACTTCTACTACATCCATTTCGGATTCTTCTTGTTCTTCCAGCAACAAAGCATAACGAGTGGCATCATCCTCTTCTTCAAATAAGAAGAGGACTTTATCTCCGTCTTGATCAATTACAGCATAAGCACCATCATCTTTACGATCTCTGATTGCTAAAAGAAACATTACTCTACTTCACACGCTTCTCTGTAAATACTCTGAAAGATATTTTTAATTCGATCTTTGTCAAGAGATACCTCAGACTCTTCAATATATCTATTTAAGATTGTCATTGTGTTTTCATCTTCACTGATTTCAAAATCTTCACTCTCTTGAATTTCAAAATTTTCAATGATCTTTAAATCTTGAACTCCAACACTGTAAAGTTTATCGATGAACTTTTCAAAGTCTTTTGGTTTGGACTTTTTACGAACAATGACCTTAACATTCTTGTTTTCATACTCTGTAGCATCAAACATTTGATGTGGAGTATCCTCATAGTAGATGTTATAAAACATCTTATATGGATTATTTACGGAAAAATGCTCTAGAGTTTCTGTATCGAAGATATGGAATCCACGAGTATCATTTACATCCGTCCAGAACATCTCATAAGGATTGCCTAGGTAGAAGATTCGTCCATCATTCGATCTAGTGTGATAGTGTCCCGAGTAGACACGCTCGAACTTCTCAAATAGTTTGCTCTCAGTACCGTGCTCCATGACGAGCGATCGATTAACTCTAAATCCTTGGAGTTCCAAGTGCCCCATCGCACACCTGCAAACAGTCTTTTTAATAGTGTTGAGAGATAATTCTTCATTTTCTTGATTAATCCAGGGTAAAAATAAAATATCAAGCCCACCAATATTCACTTCTGTGGGCTTACTATAAGTTTTAATATTGGTATAAGTTTGAAGAAGCAATTCTGGTGAATTCACTTCATTCGTGTTCTTGTAGTATGTGTCATGATTACCAACGATCATATGCACATCATACTCCTTCAAAGGATCAAAGACAACTCGCTTTGACCATTCAAGACTTTGATAATCAATCGACTTACGACTATCGAATGCATCACCCATGTGAATAACTGTAGTTACACCATGTTTTTTTAAAGCTGGAAAAAAGACATTTTTGTAAAACAGTTCAAAGTAATCATGGAGATGTTTTGATCCTTTGCGGGCACCGTAATGGGTATCCGTAATAATGGCAACCTTCATCGAGTCTTATATTGAATATTATCCTTAATCGTATTATAGTCGCTCATGCTGCCAGAAAGCAAGCTGTCATCAACCATCATAACTTCATCAAAACCAGTCTTCTCGATAATTTTAGTTTTGATTTCCAGTTGCTTTTTCTCTTTCTGAATGCGTCTCAAGAAGGCATAGTGAATAATTTGAGTGAAGTAAGCAAATGGGTTACTACTCTTGTTTGGATCAAAATTATGAATATATTGAATACAATTTTCAATACCATCAGAAATCATGTCATCTCGGAACATATAGTTCACGAAATTCGGTTTGTAAGAAAGGTGAGTGGCAATCTTGAGGAAACACTCTCCAAGATAATTTGGGATGGTTGGTTTGCCTTCCCAATGCTTCGCCCTATCTTCCCTAGTGGGTTCTCTACCGTTGAGCTCTAAGAAACTTTTTTCTACTTTTGATCTATAGACGATCAGTGCTTCTAGAAGTTCTTTGTTATTGACGTAATGTTCTGATTTCTTTTTAGGCATGACATTGTTATTCAATTAAAAAATGTTATGTATATATTATACCATATTTTGAAAGCTTGACAAGTTATCAAAATCTCAGTAGAATACCTTTGTTAGGGTTAAAGATCAATAATAGCTAGCTTTCTTTGATACCCTTATAGATTCTTTCCAAGAACTTTCTTGCTTTATCTACTGAAGTTACATATCCCATTTTATCAGATATCTTTACTTTATTGGGTTCAGAGGTAATGTCATCATTATCTTCTTCCTCATCTTCTTCTAAGTATTTTTCATAAAAACTTATAATTTTTTTATCACTTACTTCACTCATTGTGATAATCTTATCAAGTTTCAAAACATAAAGATCATCGGTAGGAATATCCATCCAGGGTTTTACCTTCACATAAATTCCATGAGGACTTTCCAATACTTTCATAATTACTGGATTTTGAAGTAGAAGAATAGGGTCGCCATCATTTTCATCAATGCTCATGAGAGCAAAGATTTCTTCTCCAGAAATTAATTTAATTGCTGCGTGGAATTCATCTCCCATTAGTTTTTAAGCGAAATGTTGACAATATCGTAATTAAAGTTTTCTTCGTTATAAACTTTAATTCTTTCTATTAGATGATTAAGTGTATAATTTTTCCTGGACTTGTAACTGATGTCGTCAGCGATATCATAAAGAGTTGCCTTTGTTTTGTTATTGCCTTTTCTAAGGACTCTTCCGATACTTTGTAGGTTTCTAATTCTAGATTTTGAAGGAGAGGCAAAAATGACATTATGAAGATTTTTAATATTAATTCCAGTAGAGAATGTGCCGTATGAAGCAACGATAATTGCGTTATTTTCCTTCTCAGTAATCTCCCTTACCTTTTCTCTATCTTCTGTTGCTACACCACCATGAACAAAAAATACATGACGATCAGCGGTCAATTTGCTACTATTTATTAATTCGTAAAGTGGTTGTCCATGCCCTTCAACACGGGAAAATAATATGAGCGTATTACCTTTAAGATCAAGGGCAAGGTTACGTATAAACTTGTTGCGTCGTTCATGGTTAATAATGTACTGGACTTCTTCTTCAAAGTTTTCAAACTTATGTGCGGGGTGTTTCAATAGAAGCACGTTGATATCTAACTTGGCAACATGCCCCTTCTTCATCAGTTCTTCTGTTCTGATGATTTTGTAGGAGGGACCGAATAATCCCTCCAATACCCATTTATGAGTTTGAGTTCCATCAAGAGTGCCTGTAAAACCAAATCTGTATTTCGCATCAGAAAGTTTTCCCATTATAGATATTAAAGACTTAGACTTAAACTGGTGTGCCTCATCTCCAACAACCACATTAAATCTTGAAAAGTATTTACGAGGAAGTTTGTAGATGGACTGCCAGGTCGTGATAATGACCTGTGAATCGGTCTCTCTTTCCTTTCCCGCATATATCTTGTGGCAAAATGAACCTACATCCCAGCCGTAATCTGCAAAGTCTTTATACATTTGCTCTACAAGCGAAGTCGTCGGAACGACTATCAGAATATTTTGTCCTTTCTCAACGTAATATCGGACAAGACAATATATCATCAACGACTTTCCAGAAGCAGTTGGAGATATCAGCAACTTTCTATTATGTCTTAAAGCGTCGTATACTCCCTCTACTTGATATTCCCGGGGAGAATACTTGCAAATAGAATTCATATAATCTTTCACACCTTCCTTTGAGATAAAATCATTGACCTCAAATGGAAGACCATAAAATTTATTATTTGTAAATTCGTAAGTGTAACCGTGATCGTCACAAAACTTTGTTACCTTATCTAATAACCCAACGTATATCTCTCCAGTTTGGGTATTAAATAAACGAATTTTTCCGTCCCAGTACTTATTTCGGTACTGAGGCATAAACTTTGCACCTGGTACATCAAAGGTAAATTGGTCTGCCAGTTCATAGAAGACGTGTGGTTCTGCCTTTACCTGTAGATATACTTCATTCTTTTTTGATATAATCAAATGAGACATAACCCATAAGTATCACCTATGGATATTTATTCTTTGACTTTAAACGTATATTCTAATATCAATCTTTCTAGAAAATCTTTCAGACCTTCTAATCTTTCTTTTTTATCTGGACAAGAAACCCAATTTTGAAGATGGAGATTTATTGATTCGTGAATCTGCCTCACATCTTCAATTCCCATGTCCATTGATACGAATGGTATATTTTCATCAAAATCTTTTTCGTAAAGATAATCTTCATCCATTAGTTAAAACCTGCTTGGAAACGATGCCACTCTATGGCATTCTTGATTTGAAAAGTTCTATTAGAAATCGTTTTAATAACTTCTTCAAGAAACTTTAGCATGATGTCGTAGTATCTAATTTTTAAGTCAATTTTATTCAGTTTCTCATCGGCATCCATATGCCTTTGTATTGCCTCTTTGTCCCTAACCTTGTATGGAAAGGGGTCTTCAACATAAACCTCTGCTGGTGCCTTTCCTGTGTAGTAATTGTAACGTTCTAGTTTAATTCTACTATAAGTTTCCCTTGCTTTTTCGCGCAATAAAGTGATTGTATTATAAAGAGTATAATATTTTGCATGTAGTTGGGGAATTTTTAAAGATTCATCATGCAAATTGTCAGGATCAATGAAAGAGTCTCTCTGCCACATCTCCTGAATCTCATCAAGATTCATAAGGGATTTCCGTCGGTTCCTAAGATATTATACACAGTATACTTGAAAGTCACATCAGCTGTAAAGTAGTTGATGTCGGTATCAGAAGATTCAAATTCCAATGAAGAAAGGGAAATTGGAAAAAGATCTTTAAATTTAACTAAAGCAGTATCTCTGTAATTGCTATTGAGAATCCTTAGTGTTCCGTCACTAAATGCTTCTTTTTCATCTCTTAGACCATCTTCATTTGTTGTAAAATCTGCAAATTGTTGAGCAGTTTCTGGGAAACCAAGACCAGTTAGCCAATTATGAATGGTCATATAATTTTCCATACTCTCATCAACATAAAACCTTAGATTGAAGTCACCATAAATTAACTTCTCTCCAGGAACATCAATATCTTTAAGATATGATGGTTGAATTGCAGTTCCGAGAGTTATCTCTGGTAATCTAGCAGATGTTACAAAAAAAGAAACTTTTTGGTATTTTGCCAGAGTAAATCTAAACCCAACTGGCGAAAGAAAATTTCTATTCTGTATTTGATTATCAAAAGCAGATGCCATGATCAGTCACTAATGATGAGACTATACCACTCATCGCTCATACCACTGATAATTTTATCTGCACCTTCCTTATCTTGAGTATAACCCTCTTTGATGAGATGATCTACGACTCTCTCATAGTGCTCATGAATAACCTTTGCTTCTCTTGGAGTTGGTTTCATCTTACTAATAGTTTTATTTTTATTTAGATAAAAAAAGAGGGGCATATGCCCCTCTGAGTATGATCTTGTGAATCCGATGGATCACATGAGGTTTTGAACCTTGACTCTTCTGTAGTAACGGTTTCTGTTAACTGCCAGGCGTCCAAGGGACTCGGTGGTTCCTTCAGCGAATGGGTTGGCAACAAGACCATAACGGGTCTTAAAGCCAATTTTTGGCTGGAAGGTGTTCTCACCAACGGCACGAACCATTTGGAGAGGAACATATGGGCAATAGAACAGACCTGCGTCATAAGGTGAAGAACCCTTATAACCAACAACGTAGTACTGGTCAGCAGCGAGGTTTGCAGAATAAGGATCGATATAAACACGATACTTACCTTGCAGAACACCAGCGAAGGTGTTACCAGTGTCATCAACGTTGAGGTTAGCGTTGAGAGCAGGGGTGTAATCCAGAACACCTGCCATGGTGAGGGCGGAAGCAACGTCTGCAGAGCAGAGGATCATGTTGCCCTTCCCGCGACGAGTTCTCTGGGCGATTGCGTTTGCATCGCGCTCGATCTGGAAGATCAGACCCTTGAACTTCTCAACGGACCAACGACCGTTGCTGTCAACGTCGAGGTCGAAAGCACCTGCGGTAGCAACGTTGGTTTGAGCACCCGATTCAGCAACCTTATAAACGGTTCTGATGACTTCGCGGTTGATCTCAGCAAGAATCTCAGTGGAGAGAATGTTTGCGAGTTCCGCTTCAGCATTAAGACCGTGGATTGCCTTCAGGTCCTGAGCAAGCTCAAGGCTGTATTCTGCTTTCAGAGCTCTGCTCTTAGCAGTAACGGTGACCTTCTCGATCGAGAATGCCATCTGGTTGAATTCACCAGCAGTGCCGTCGCCAAGTGCTTCAGCATCTTCGGTGTCCATACCACGACCAGTTGGGTATGTACCAGCAGCTTGTGAACCTTCTGGGTTCAGAGCAGCAGGGTTGAACGCCGAGATAGCAGCGGTAGTACCGAAACCAACAGTACCGTTGGTGAGGTTGCCTTCGTTCTGGGTGTAACCAGCAGACTCAAGGTTGAAGTTGCTGTCCTGACCCGAGAAGGAGTTATCTGCTTCGTTGAAGAATGCCTCAGTTCCGCTCTGGTTGGTGTAGCGGGAGCGCATTGCGAAGATCAGTCCAGTAGGACCGTTCATTGGCTGAACGCCAGCGAGGTCATAAGCGACCAAGTTTGGCATTGAACGTCTGATCAGGGAGATCAGAACAGGGTCGAAACCTGCGGTTGGGGATCCAGCACCTGCCGAGAAACCTGCGGTTGAACCAGATGAACCGGTGCCATTGGTTGGTGCTTCTGAAAGGAACTCACGCTCTTCGCGGATTGCCTTTTCTTGGTTCTCCAGGAGAACTGCGGTAACCATTCTGCGATGGGAATCCTTAATAGGATCAAGACCATCATAGTCTAGAACTGGTGCCCACTTCTCCTGCAGATGCTCGGTATTGAACATTTGCATTTGATTTTTACCTCTTTGGAAGTGTTATAGTTTGATTTTTTATGATAAAGAGATCACTTTTTAGAAGCTCTGCCGAGTGTCTGTAGGTAGGCAGACATCATTGGAGAATATGATTCTTGAATCTGTTGCTCCTCGGTTTTTACCTCCTCAGAAACAGTTTCGGTTTTGCTTCTTTGAGTACCAGCATTAGTTGGGAAATATGATTCTCTCAACTTAACTAGTTTCTCACGATAGTTAGCTTCACTATCAAACTCAACATTTTCTGCAAGAGAAGCGAGTTTATCCTTCTGCGAAAGTGCTAGACCTTCAGCTACCTCAGCGAAAATTACGTCTGAAGTGGATTCTGCTAATCTCTTATTAAGAGCAACGTTTCTTTGAATTTGCTCGTTGAGTTTAGTCTCCATTTCATCAAGCTTATCTACCATATTCTCGATAACATCATATTTATCTTCAGGGATGGATACATAATGATCTTCAAAAAGACCCTTCATTCCAGCAAGGAATGATTCGGTCATTTCGGTCTTAAGACCGTGCTCAATTGCGAGAGTGTTCTCTGCGATCCACTCATCGGCAACATACTCTAGGTAAGCGTCAAGACGCTCAGTCAATTCTGACTTAATTGATTGAACTTCTTCAATCAGTGCTGCTTCGTATTGTGCTTCGATTTGCTCTTTTACTTCAGCAACCTTTGTCTTGATAGCAGTTTCAAAAATGGTACGTGCTTTCTCTTGGAATTCCTCAGAAAGCTCTTCACCGGTGAAGAGTGCCTGAACATCTTCTTCTACACTGAATTCTGCTTCAACCTCTTCGGTTTCTTCAGCAACTTCTTCTTCTTCAGCAACAACTTCGCCTTCTGCTACTTCCTCTTCTGCTACGATTTCCTCTTCAGCAGAATCAACGGTTTCAACAACCTCTTCTTCTGCTTCTGATTCTTCCTTCATACCAGCAGGCATTGCTTCAGCAGGCTTAGCACCTTTGTTAACAACATCCTTAACTTGCTTAAGGGTTGCACTAGGCTCCTTTAGTTTTGCCGAGTCGTCATCGACTTTGTAATTGTCTGGAGTAGGTCCGCCAAGATCTTCCCAACTCGCAGTTTGACCTGGGGTATCCAGATCCAACTTTGGCATGGGATCGGCTGCCTTTGCTCCTTTGGTTACTACGTTTTCCATTTCTTGTAAATTGCTACCAACGGACATGTGTTTGTTAGATTTTTTAAATATAATCTATATTTATTTATAAATTATAGATTTGATAAGAAATCTTGGAACAATTCCAGTTTCTTTTCTTCAAGCATTTTTTGATCAACAAGAGCATCAATTCTCTTTTGAGTTGCTTCAGCGAGTTTTTCGCGGAGAATTCCTCCTTCCCAAACCCACTCTTTACCTTCCATAATTCCTGAAACAAAAGCATCAGGAGCAGAGGGATCAGCGACGATATCAGCAGCAGTTGCTAACATGAAATCTTCGCCAACAATTTTATGACCCTCATTTGTGGTTCTCAGCGAACCAACACCACGAGAAGAAACACCAAGAGTAACGCCTTCACCAATTAAGGATTTTGCGATCTTACCCATTGGGGTATCAAGAAGTTGTGCCTTGCCCTTGAAGTTTGAACCTTCCTGAACAAGAGAAACGATCTTGTGCGAAACACGATCAAGATTGACGGTAGGACCATCAGGATGACCGAGTTCGCCAAGGGCACGACCCTTAGCAACGAAAGTTTCGTTGTATCTCTGTACTTCTTTTGCGAGAGTGTTCATAGGATACATGCGACCATTACGATTGCAGATGTCTCCCTGAAGGAAAACTCCCTCAATGTACATTTTCTTTTCAGCACCTTTTCCTTCGGTGATGAATTTAACGTCTGATACTTCTTCTGTGATAAGTTTCATTTGTTTACCCAGTAAATCCTACTTTTGCTCCAACAACACCATCAGCATTAGCAAATACTGTATATGCTGCGTTCTTTTCCAAATATTCTGTAGTGCTTGCCAACATGGTAAATGTACCAACGCCAGTTCCACCAGCAGTTTCTTGAACTGTGATTACCTTGGCGGATGCGGTAGTATTTACCAATCTAACTACCGTAGCCTCAGAAAAACTGACGCCAATACCGGCAGAGGTTGGGACATTTATCTCATCACCTTTGATTAAGGTTCTTGCCATTATTCTTGATCCTCGTTAGACTCAGTGTCATCACTTGCTTCATTTTCACCAAACATAGAATTGGCAACCTCAGGACGAAGTCCTTCAATTTTTTCTCCTGCCTTACCATACAGAACTTCTTTAATTCTGTCGGTAATATCTGAAGCAGCAGAATCAGTTGCAATCAAATCGATAACGTCTTCCATAAAAATTTTATATAACAGTATACTCTATTTATATTTCAGCCTTTTTGGTATCTTTTTGGAACTGGGCATCAACATCAGTTGACTGTGCTTCAAGATCTGGTTCTGTTGGAACTTCTCCCATTCCCATATCTAAACCAGCACCATCTTGTGGTAATGGTTCGCCAGTAATTGGATCAACTGAGTTTGGATCAGGAATAATTCCATCCTTGATTTCTTGTTCAATCTGCTTATCAATATCGATAATCTCAGCATCAGTTTGACGTAAAACTTTTTTACGAACATACTCAACTGAGTAGTACTTACCAATATAAGGTTCGATTGTTGCTGCTAAACCGAGTCTTTCGTTCATCAACTCAGACTCTTTAAGTTCAGCAAACTGATTATCGTAGATGAAGTCATATTGAATATGATCTTCCATTCTTTCCCAGTCTTCTGGGGTAATGATGTTCTTGAGAATCAATTGCGTTCTCAGCATGTCATTAAACATATTTGAAAAACGCTTTCTTAGTCTTCCAACAAACTTAGAAAACTTAAGTTCATCTCTCAAAATTTCTGAAGATCTACCAAGATTGAAACCACCATCGTTAGCAATTCTGGATTCTGGAACTCCAAGTGCTCTGTAGAGTTTCTTTTGGAAATATTCAATATCAGAAAGTTCACCTAAGTTTTGACCTCCAGGAAGTGTGGTGATTTCTGTTCCTCTACCACCTTCTCTTCTGGGGAGCCAGAAGTCTTCAAGCATACTCATAAACTTGCGGTCATCACGAACTTCACCGGTGTTAGCATCATAAACAAGTTTATTTCTATAGCGAGACATTACGTCGCGCAGATATTGTTCTGCCTTAACTTTAGGAAGATTGCCAACATCAATATAGAAAATTCTACGCTCTGGTGCTCTAGAAAGTCTATAGATAACCAGAGAGTCCTCAATCATACGAAGTTGATTGAGTGCCTTGATTGCTTTGTGGAGATAAGAAAGTACAGATCCCTTATTTCTATCAACGAGACCAGAAGTACAATATGTGATAGAATCTTTAGCAATCTTAATAGACTTTTGTGCCTGAGAATTTCTTGAAGAGAAGTTACCCATTGGATAACTTGGATTTGGAGTATAGATGTAATACTCTTCAATCTCTGGATTTAAGATATTAGTTTCACTTTCTTGCTTTCTAACCAAGGGATTATTTCTACCATCACTTGGTTCTTTTTTCATTTGCCTTACGGCTTTCATCTTCATTGGATCGATGTATCTAATTTCCTGAATACCACTTTCAGGACTCTTAACATCGATGACTTTCATGTAATAAAGTCTTCCATCAACATACCAATTTCTAAAGATTTCATGGCACTTTCTATCAAAGTCCATGAGTTCTTTGATATATCTAAATTCTTGACGAATAATCGTCTTAATTTTATCACTTGCGTTTAGGTTTGATAATTCAATCTCAATTGGGGAATCATAAAGATCACTAACGATTGCTTCGTTGACAACATCTTCAATAGCAGCATCACACTCTGGGTGAAGCGCCATTTCACGATATCTACGAATTAGATCATACTCAGTTCTATATACACCTTCAATATCTACGTACTGACCATAAAACCCGCTCTGTATAAAATGGTCAACCCCGTCCTCATCATTTTGAGGAACGGGGGACACTACAGAGTCGGGTTTTTTCTCATTCTCAATTGAAAAACCAAAAAGTTTTGCCATTATAATCTGTGAACTACTGGTTGTTATACTCTATTTATTACTCAATATTTTCGCCACCAGCGTTGCTACCAACACCCTTAACAGCCTTCCACCAGTGAACCTGCATTTCTACAGTGAATTCTTCTAGTGTATCGGTCGTTTCGTATGAAAGATCGATCTGACTGATGTTGGTTGGGAAGATATCGTAGAACTGATAAGTTCTCAGAGTTGATCCATCACGATCTAGTTGGTGAACATACGCATCTGCCTGATAATCAACTGGATTTTGAAGTCCAGTTCCATCGGATAGTTTGTTAATTGAGTTCATCCACTTCTCGAATGCCGAACGGATGATGAAGTCGGTATCATTGATAACTGTGATTGTCCAGGTATCGAATGTTCTATCACCAGCAATTTTGAGGATTCTTCCTCTGAAATTAATTTCAATAGGAGTAATGTTGGAAGCAGGCAGCGCCGCTGCCTTTACCAAAAATCTTGATTTTTCCTTTACATCATTGGCAATGCCAAGATTTTCTGGAAAAGCAAGTTCTACTTCAAATAGGTTGGGTCTTGCGCCACCTCCAACCAGTTTACTTTTGAAACCGGTGATTGTTCTTAGTGGTGGTCTATTGAATTGATCTGCCATGGTTTTAGGTTCCTTTAATTAAATTAAACAGTACCGACTACTTCATCGAACGAAACACCAGTTCTGGTGGCAACAAAAGTAAGACCAAT
>Ga0255761_10002720_pt1 | contig 16186 bp, 25 predicted proteins | sample 071ome_29_FD_179961 | JGI IMG/M metagenome (GOLD analysis project Ga0255761, IMG submission 179961) | Coastal salt marsh microbial communities from the Groves Creek Marsh, Skidaway Island, Georgia - 071407BT metaG (version 2) | ecosystem: Environmental > Aquatic > Marine > Intertidal zone >... | reverse complement strand
TACCGGTTCGTTGTAGTGTGTACAAATTTTATTATCGCACACAAGAGGTGATTTACGAGTATTTATAGATTTTGCACAATAATTACAAAATATAAATGGTGAATTGTCATTAATTTTCAATATTGTCCTTGGTTGATTTGGTCGGTTCTAGGGGGAATAACCCCCCAGAGCCTTATGCACCTGTCGTATCTCTACGACTTCCCTGTTGGGGAACCTTAACCTTTCGGAATCTTTGACATAAATGGAAAAGGTGCGTCTTCCAATGCGTTTTGAATTACAGAAACTATTGCTGATGCTGCTGCAACAAGACCTGCCATAAGCACATCTGCTTCAAACATTCCTGCTTGATTTGCTACAATTACAGCCACAAATGCTTGTGCACCTGTTCTAAATGCTCTAATTCCTGCTGTTCTTACATAATCTGGCATATATCTCCTATCGTATGAATCTGCCTTTTTTTTCTGCTTCAAGAATTTTAACTTGTCCTCTTAAATCAGAAACTTGTAATTCTAGTTCATCCCACTTAAGCATATCTTCTATATGTTGATATTTAATAGTTACTTTTTCACCTTTTTCTAAAGCACTAGCAACTTTTGGATATAATTTTTTGTATGCATCACCACTTGAACCGACAAAGCCATCTTTACCTTTGTCTAAATCTTGTTGACTTTCTCCGACAATGTAACAACCAGAGGTGTGCTCATCGGTGTTTCCAGAGTGAATCAATATAAACTCAAATCCAGGTACATCTTGTAGCCAAAGCATACCTTTATGAAATGAACCATATTTAGCTGCATACTTTGTGTGGAAACCACCTACTGTTCTAAACTTTATTTCGTATTCTCCCTCTGGAATACAGGTTTCGTGCATAACCTTAACATCTCTATATTCGTCTTCCAATCCATAACATTCAAAAACACCATCTACAAATAAGAGGGAATTTGTGGCATCTTTGCCAAATTGAAATCGAACTACATCTAACTTCATAAGATATATTTTAGTATATTTACTAAAATTCTTGGGATTTTACCTCTTTAATAAGCCTAATAAGATTGACCCAATCGAAATTTATTCCTGGGTCTTTGTATTTTACAGGGTCTAATTCAGCATGACCAATCATACCTTTTAGTCCACTGTTCCATTCTGTAGCAGTAACTTTTCTATTAGCAATTTTAAAATTATTTTGAAGAACAGCTAACAAATAAGCAAGATTATTTAGTATCTTTAATTCATCTTTTTGGCTACCCATACCCCACCTGTCTGAATAAAAAGCAATTTCAACACCAATAGATTTAGCATTATTGTTTTCTGTGTGAAAAGCAGTATATTCTGGAGGTAATAAAGCAATTATATTTTTTTCATCTACTACATAGTGCATAGATGACTTCCTTTTTGATTTTGCATAATAATTAGCAACTTCGTTAGCAGGGTGATGTTCCCCAGTATGTAAAATAATACCCTGTATTTTTTCATTTCTATCTGGATAAAACCAACCATGCTGTTCGGCATAAGGATTACTATTTTGTAATAAATAAAAAGTATTATCCATTACAAAACTTCCATATTTTGAAATGGCATAAGTCCTTTGTCATTAACACTAAATGTTAAAGTTCCTGGATAGCTTCTTTTACCAGTTATATTTTCAAACCATTCAGACCCACCATCTACCGATGGACATTGAATAAGGACTCTTTGACCCTCATTAATAACAAATAAATGATGAAAATGACCAGATATTAATATATCTACATCACCCATATCTGTCATACCAAATGCTTGATTACTCAACCAGTTAACTGCTTTTTGATGTGAGTATCTTCCACCAGTTCTAAATTGGTGACCATGAGCTAAACCTATTATCTTTCCTGAAACATTTAAAGTAACCCATAATTCATTATTAGGAATTATAAAATTAATATGTTTGTAAGAGTTATTCTCAGCCATTATCTCTTGTACTTCATCAAATAAAGAAACATCGAAGTTATCACCAAAGGTAGTAAAGGATTTACCTTTCTGATTTCTATTTTCACCATGATTTCCTGGAACGCAAGCTACTACAATATTTTCAAAGTATGGTGCCCATTCTTTAAGAGCTTTAACAATTAGTCTACGAGCAATCATTTTTTGCCTACGCAAATCGTATTCGACTGAATAACTCTGCATATCGTAATGCCCTTCACAGTTTTCGACCATATCACCTAAAGAAAATACATAAAGATTAGATATATCTTCACCTTGTTTTCTAAGGTTTTTAACTCTTTCAATAACAGCAGGTATCATTGTTTCTATTCTTTCAACTATACCTTTTGTTCCATCTCCATCATGTTTTCCCATTTGCCAGTCAGCAAGACAGACAACAAAGCTAGATTTACCTTTAATTTTTTTAATTTTAGGTTTACTAGATTTAATTTCTTTAAGAAGTTGTTTATAATCAAAATCTTTTTCATTGACTACATTTTTTGAGATAATTTTTGCTTTATAGTAATAAAATGTTTCTTTACCATTAGCAGTATTACTATCCCAAGTTCTAACTTCAAAAGGTTCAATAATTTCAAAATCATTAGGATTAAAACCTAATTTTTCTAAGTATTTATCAAATTTGTGGTCTTCAGGGTTAACAGCTTTAGTTTGTGGTTCAGAAACAATTGTTTTCTTAGAACTATTTAATCCTGGTTCCCAACCTTTAGGATGTTCTTGTTTATTACGCTTTGCGTTTTGTTCTGAACGAACATTATCAGCGTATTTACTTAAATCAGTCAACTTCTCTAGCCAACTGTGTTCTGATAGTTGCATCTGTCAAAGGACAATCCTTTTCTTGTTTCAACCATCTAGCTATTACTGATGCTGTAATCCCTGATTTGAAACCTTTTACAGCTTCATCCCAAGCATCTTTATTTGCATCGTTTAATTCTCTCCACGCAGTGTAGCCAGTTTTGACTTTATCTTTTTTAGCGTATTCAGCTAAAGACATGATACCCCCTGTATTATTCTTCTTCTGTTGTTTTTACATCATCGGCTTTTTGCACAGGTGCAATAGTTTCAATAATAGCTTTTAGTTGTGAGTTTTGAACTTCAACTTTTGCAATCTTGTTGGATAAGTCTTTTATCATCATATCCATTTGCTTTATTTGTGCATTTTGACCATTAGCAATATTAACTAACTCTTCGGTTGTTAATTGCTTTTTTTCTTGTGTATTTGTGTCTGCCATAACACCTCCAATACAACTATACACTATATTTCATTTTATAAAAGTATTTAAAAAGGTTTACTCAGGAAACTTTTTAGAGATTTTAAGATACAAGTTTACTTTATCATCTGCATCTTGTACAAGGTTAATTCCATTGATACGCATATAATTAAATTGTTTTAAAACAATCTCTCTTATGTCATCGTGGTCTATTAATTCCTCAATAACATCTTTCCTTTTTGTTCCTTCTGGAAAGTTATTTAATAATTCACTCATAGTGTAATGTTAATATATGACTAATAAAGAAAAGGTATTTATAAAATTATGTGCTTTAGATGATTCTGAACTAACGCATACTATAGAAAATGCAATATTATCTGCAAAATATCCTCAAAGGTTAGTGTTTGGTATATCTTTAGTGTATAAAAATCCTGTTGCAAGAATTGAACTTGAACATTATTTAGCCAAATATAAAAATTACTGCTCTTTTAAAGTAGAAATTAATAGTTTTAGTAAAGAAAGATTAGGTGTCGGTAAAAACAGGCACATTGTTAACGAAATGTATGAAGATGAAGATTATGTTTTGCAAATAGATGCACACACTTGGTTTTGTAAAAATTGGGATGAAACATTAATTAATATGATAAATTTACACCACGATAAAACAATATTAACTGGTTTATTGCCACCATATGAACCACAAGGTAGGCAACCAATAGGTAAAGGTATATACATAGCTAAGATTGTAGAAGAAAGAACATATTGTGAATGGATGCCTAATTGGAATCCTATGGTTTTTGAGTGCGAATGTTGTTTCTTTTATCCCAATAAATTTTGTGCAGATTTTGCTTTTGGAACAAAAGAATTTGGTAAATATACAGGTTTAGAACCTAAATCTTTTTTTTGGTCAGAAGAGCCAATTCAAGATTACAACTTAAGAAAAAATGGATTTACAACTTTAACACCTAACATAGACTATCCATTATTGTGTCATTTATATTCAGAAGAAATACATGGAGAACATGGTAAGAGAGCTAGTGTAGGTTCTTATTTATCAGAAGAAGAAACTGATTATATGTTAAATGTTTATGATAGAAAAATTTATGAAGATTTTTTTTCACAACACCCAGAGCATTCACAATTTTCATAACCATCAATATGAATTTTATAATCAATTATAGATTGTGGTGCTCTATCAGTTAGATTACTTTTCTTTAAAAGTGTGTATTCTAAATTGTAATTATTTCCCATACTCTAGGGTACTATAAAAATACACTCGCCAGGGCATTCTTCAGCTGCTTCTGTTACTAAATTTTCTTGACCTTTAGGAACTCTAGCTAAACCCTCTGCACCTTGGTCATTTTTATGTATAGCACTGTAAATTTTAAGTTCACCAAAATTACCAACTGTTTCTTGTACATAAGCAAGACCATCACTTTGCATAACAAAGACATCAGGTGCTATTTCAGCACATAGTCCATCACCTGTACATAAATCTTGGTCTATCCAGACTTTCACTTTTTTCTCCTGATATTCTTGTAGTATCTTCCAGCAAATCTAGTATTTAACTTCCACCGAGTTTCTTTTAATACTTTCTCTGTGTCTTCATATCTTAACATCTCAATTTTCCACTCGGCTCTTTTGTATGGGTAATAATAAAATAATGGCTCACCTTGTTTTATCAATATCTCTCTTTTATCTGAGGTATATATTATTTGTGGGTTCATATCGTGATATTGGTCTGAATCTAATATACCCCAAGCTACATGCCAGTCTGGATTGTGATGATATATTAATGGGATTTGCATAACGCTCCAACCTGGTGGTGTAATAACCAAATAAGGGTGCTGTATTTTAAAAACACCTTTAATATTTTTATCAGGGTAATAATCTTTAAATTGATAATCAGCGTGATATTCTAGCTGTAAGTTATTAAATGGTGTTTCCCATCTCCACTCATCTTTAGTTGCACTTAAATATATATCACAAGCTGCTGGTACTGCTATTCCATACTTATATATGTCTCTAAAACTAGGACACCTTTTAACAGTGGATGAGTTTAATTGCCTTAATAATTCAGTGCTAGGTTCATCTATATCTAAATGAGTAGGCATATCCTTATACCAATCAGGTATAAAGTTTTTTGCTGGTTGTGGAATAATTTCATCAAATGGAACAAAATCCTCGTGTATAGGAGAAAACTTAATTACTTCCATTTCTTTTTATTCTTTCTAGTAATATCTCGATAGCCATTTGTCATTTTACTTCTAAGTCTAAATGCTTCATCTTGATTATTATGAAAGTCTATTTCTTCAAAAGGTAGCACTGTATGTTTATGTTTTGTTCTCTTAAAAGGAATAACATGCATAAATGCTGAACCTCTTTGCAATATTCTATCTCCCTCACTATGCCATACACCAGGAAAGTTAACTTGATGAAAGCTATCTGTTTCTACTATGCCTGGAAATAAGGTAAAGTCATCATTAGGGTGCAATAGTGGTGGTATAAATAATATAGACCAACCAGGTGGTGTATAAAAGAACCAAGGACTTGTAAATTTAACTGCTCTTCTTAAATCATTTCTTTTAAATGGGTAGGTACTAAATTGTTGTTCATTATGGAACTCTATTGTGCTACCAATACCTTCAGCGTGATTTGTCTCAAAATGAAAATCATCACCTCTTCTTTGAATAAATATATCAGACCATAAAGGTAAAATATAACCTTCAGCAAAATAATCTACTACAGCAGGACATTTCTTAATTGTATGAGATGACCACTTTTGTAGTATTTTTCCCATAACAGGAAATGGCTTATGGTCTGGTCTAGGTAAATCCATAGCTAATTTTTGAAACCACTCAGGTATCATTTGACTTGCAGGTACAGGTGGAACTAAATCAACTAACGCAGGTATTTGCGTTTTAAATGTTATGTTATTACCTTTAATTATCTTCATTAAAAAACCAATGGTCAGGTTCTACAAAGTGAAAAAACACTTGACCCACTTCATTACTAACAGGATTAGGAAATTCATTTCTCCAGTGCTCTTGTTCTTCACCATAGAACGCTATTGCTTCATTTTCATCTAAATAATATTCTTTATTCTCAACCCATATGCTCCAAGGTGTATTTTGATATAAACACAAGTCAATAGTGTATGTACAAGCGTTATTATCTACATGCTTAGGTAATGCTGCCTGATTACCCTCATAATGAGCATATATTGCATATGATGGTTTTAAAGTTTTACTATCAAATAATTCCATTGCAGTAGGAACTAAATGTTCTAAAAAGGTAGTTAATGGTCTAAATTCTTTATCATTTATGTAATATCTACCAAATTCTTCAGAATAAGGAAAATTTTTATATGAGTTTCTACATATTCTTTGAAGTCTTTTAAAACTATTTTCTGGTAATAATTGCTCTATTTTTTTAACATCCATTTTTCAATTAATTTCTTTGGTCTTCTTTTAACTGATTCAGGATAAAGCATATTAGTATCTCTTCTATTAATACTAGAAGTAACAATCTGGTTCCATTGTTTGCTAAATACTTCGTTCCATTCTACATACTGTATCTTTACTGGTTTGCTAAATAATAAGTTAAACATTACAGTATCGTGGTTCAAATTTAACTCTAAGTTATTTAAATCTGTCCACTCAAATGCCCAAGACAAACCTCTTGACCAAGAATATATAGGCATAAATCCTGGAATTGTAGAAACAGGTAGATTTTTTCCAGCATTTCTATCACTAGGTATAACATCCATCCACACTTCTGGGTCATCGGTAAACAACATAATAGGCATTGATATTTGCATAACTGGTTTATCTGGTGAACCCCACGCTTCTTTTTCTTCCATAATAAACTCTTCAAAAGGACCATAGTGTTTCACTGCACCATAGTAATGAGCTTTAGAAGTGTACCCAGCAAATCTGTCATTTTCATCTGCAAATTTATTTTTGTCTAATGTTATTTTTACATGAGACCATGGAAAATATACTTCAAACATTCTATTTCTCATAAACTGTGTAGAGACACAACCATTAGGTGCCTTAATAAATTTATTAGGTGTTTCAAATATTATTGGTGGATGCGTTCTGGGTTCGTTATTTTCTAAACCACCCCATTGTAAATTTTTTCTTGGTTGAGTAAAAGCAACAGTAGGCATATCTTTATGTATTGTGCTTAACTTTTTAGACCAAATATCTGTAAGTCTTGGTATTTTATAACCTTTATTGTGTGGTACTGGACATTTCATAATATTCCCTCATCTTTCCATCTCTTTTTATTTTGCTGGGTTAACCAACGATAGAAACCATTTTGTCTAGTTCTTTCTGCTGCTCTACTCTTAGCATAGTACTCTTTCTCGTCTTCATCCATTTTTCTTGATTCAAATTCAGATAAATCCCAACCACTTCTTTTAAATGGTATTACCTGTACTAAAGGCATACCTTGTCTAAAAATTCTTTCTCCTGTTCCATGATACAAAAAAGGTAAATTCATTTGATGATAACTATCTGTTTCTACAATACTAGGAAACATTTCTATTTCCCAATGTCTATGATACCAAGGTTGAGTAATTAAAACAGACCAACCAGGTGGTGTAACTATATCCCATGGATTAGCAAACTTTAATGCAGTATCAAAAGAACCTTCTTGTATAGGTAAGTTACCAATAGATTGAGGTTTATGATAAGTAATTGTTTCTTCAAAAGCGTGTTTGTTATACCAGTTAAAACCTACTTTATCATCATGATGTATTTTTAAATCTAACCATAGAGGAATAATGTAACCACTAAACATTATATCTTTAACTGTTGGACATTTTTTCATTGAATGGTCTTTATAAGGAACAGAGTGCCAACTTTCATCATCACCACGCATTTCAGACCATTCTCGTTGTAGTTGCTTATAATATGCAGGAATAAACTCACTAGCAGGTCTAGGTGGTGCTAAATCTACATATTCAGGTTGAGAAGTAAGAAACAATATTTTTTCATCGCCTACCTTGTGCTTTTTAACTTCTAAGAGTCTGCTATATTCTTTTGTCTCCCACCATTTTTTCATATTACTCCAATAGTAAATCAGCAGAAACTACTGCTTTTAGCTTTTCATCAGTAACATCTTTGTAAGATATTGTATCATCACTGTCTTCCCAATGAATAATTTTAATAGTTTTCCCATAAGAGTTTAATTTTGTTATTGAAGCGTCAACATCGGATAACAAGTCAGGAACCCATTTCATAATTATTTTCATATCTGGATTGTTTGAAATAGTATTACTTGCACCATCAATAACATCTAATTCTTTTCCATTTGCATAAACCAGCATCAAATCAAGCGTTAAATTAAGACTATCTACTGTAATAACATCAACTTCTTCTGAACCATTACCCATTTCGTTATTTAATTGAGCACCAGATTTATTATCATCGTAATAATATAAAGTACCTGTTCCACTAACAGAACTACACATTTTTTTATAATTTGTGCTTTCAGGAACATTGTTTTCTAATAGTGCAAACCTAAAAAATTCAGGCTCTATTGAAGTAACAGTTGCACCTGCATCAACTAATTGTTTTGATGATAATCCAAATCCTGCACCTACTACTAAAGCATTATCATAACTTGAAGCGTTTGATGATAACCAAAATTCCAATGAGGGATTAATATGACCTAATTCTTCAGCCCTTGATTCATACTTATCATCATTATCATATTGAAGTGTTGTACCACATCTAAATGTTTTATTAACTAAAGCCAATTTATATCTACTTCCTGTTCCAACCTACCAGAGGGGAACTCAAATCCATTTATAGTATGATTTCCTAAAATAAAATAGTAATTATCTGGTGTTGCAAAATTAAAATATAATCTTACTGAAACACCTTTGTTAGCATTTACCTCATGTTCAAATTGAGAACCTTCATAGGCTACAGCTTGACCTTGTTCTAAATTTAACAAATCATCTTTGTATTTTAATTCTAGCTTATAATCAGAAAAATAATTGTATAAGATTGTGTATTGAACTGGTCCACTATCCCTATGGGAATTAATTGTAACATTAGGCTCTACCCAATCAATGGTAGAAAATGTTGGTAGTAAATTATGTACTTGAAATACTTCTCTTGATTTATCTGTTAATACTTTATGAAATGTATTTAATTCTTCACACATTTTTATCATATGAGTACCATCTGGACTACTTTGCCAGTTATTTTTTTGCTCATAAGGGGTTTCTAAATCTAACCAGCTTTGTAATTCAACTAATTGATTACCTTTGAATAAATCATTTATAATTAAAGCGTTCATCTTTGAACATCCTGTAAATACATTGGTGGCATTTCTTTTAATTCCATTGGGTGACCAAGCCAAGTTACTATTGCATATTTAGTTCCTTTAATTACTGGCATTGCTTGATGTGCATATGCGTAATTACTAGGAAATAACACTAATGCAGGTTTTTCTGGCTTTATCATTTCTTCAAAATGATGAAAGTATGTTCCACCACCTTCATATTCATGTGGGTTTAAAAGTATTAAAGCTGATAAATATCTTGGAATATGTGGTGCATAATCAGAGTGACCTTTATATTGCTGACCATTTCCATATTTTAGTAATTGATAACCTTCATCAAACAATATAGGAAATTCGTATTTTTTTGTATATTCATTGACATAGTATTGCATTTTGTTAGAAATTAAATCACAAATATTTCTTATATCTTGTATATGATTATCTGTACCATTTTGTATAGCTTCTCTATATATTCTGCCCTCATCAGGATATTGAGCTATGTTCGATAAAGACATCAAAAGATTACTTCTTATGTTCCCACCTTTATGACCTTTACCAATTGTTGCATCTTCAAAACCAAAATCTATCTTTGCTTTATCAATTTCTTCAGCCGATTTTATAATATCTTCTGCTTGAGTTCCAGTGAAGAAATCATCATAAACTTCTACAACACCCATACTTTTTTTCATCTTATCTCTCTCCTTTTAACTTCATACAAATCTCCATCTTCTCTTACGCTGTCAACATCATAATGACTTGCACAAGAAACTAAAAAAGCTGATTTTCTTCCATTCAACAATGGTGTAGTAGCGTGTGAATAAACATAAGAACTAGGCATAATAACAACACTACCAGCAGGTGGTTTATAAGGATTATGTTTAAAATATCTAAAATCTAAAGCACCACCATTAAAGTCTGCGTTTAAGTAAGTTAAGCAAGTAATTCTTCTAAAGTATGGATTTTTGTAATGTTCACCTGTTTTTGGATTTCTAACTGAGTGATTATCACTATGATAATTCATATGTTTAGGTGGTCTATAGGTTATATATTGCCAGTTTTCCATCCAGTTTATTTCTTTAGCTACATCAGGGAACATTAAACAATAACTAGCAATTTTATCTAAAGCATTTTTTTGTACTTGCTTAAAAAATGTTTTAGCTTCTTCTGATGTAAATTCAATTTCAGGATTAAATCTAATAGGACCATTAGCATTTTTTACAGTTACATAAGAATCGTTTTCTTCTATCATTTCATCAGTTATTGTTGGAACCCAATTGTCCACATCTTTATTCATTAAATCGATAACACCATCAGGTATTGTTAAACAATTTTCCCAAGCAATTACGCCTGTAACTATTTCTTTAGGCTCTACTCTCCACCAAAGATTATTCTTCTTCTGAGTAGTTCTCATAGACTGAGATTTCATGTGTATCTACCTCTTCTTCACCTTTTTTAACTACTAAATCAAACCAACCGACATCTAATCTAACATGGTCTGTGTGAAAGAAATCTGCACCTAAATCAAATTGCATAAACCAAGTATCTACTTTTTGTTGAGGTTCTGTTGGATTATCTAAATTTTTTGACCAAACTTCACAAATATACTGAGGTAAGTCATCTCTATCATCAAAATCATTAATGTAACCAACTTGAAAGTACTCTGCATCGCTAACATTAATAGGTGCAAGCATATGCTTAAACTCAGGTATTTTTACAAATTGTGCAATATCAGGGTCTTTGATATATTTTTTTATATTTTCAGATACACCACAATGTACTTCATTAGTTTTTTCAAACCACTCATCTTTGTAGTCTTCTACTTTACTTCCAGCTGGAATGTAAAAGATTGTTCTCATGTCCTCCCCCTAAGAGACTAAGCTAAGTTAGCTAATGAATTTAATGTCTCTTCTAAGTAGTCTACAACTAATGCTAAAGAAGCACTTTTTGTAGCTTTATATGCGTCAACATCAGCTAAGAAGGCATCTTCATCAAAAGTAGCTATATCTTCTCCAAGTTTAAAAAGTGAGTTAGCAACTGCTTTTTCAAGCATTTGTTTAGCATCATCTTTTTCAACTTGTAAGGCATCAGCATCTATGGATAATTGCATATCATTTTCTCCTATTGTATAAGATTTATTTAATAAGTATAACAGTTGAATCCTGTTTATCGTTGTTTTGTAATATTCGGAATACTTTTCCCATTTAACAGACCAAATCTCTTCTTCAGGAATATCAACATCTAACCAATCAGAAACTGTATAAGTAATTCTAAATACAGTTGCATCCACACCCACAGTATTATCTCCATCACCATCTAATGTACTATCACCAGCCAAAGCTAATGACATAGGTAAAATATCTGTATAGGAACTATCTTTGTATAAATATGGTGAAGTGTTGTTTATATAAAAGCTACTTTGTGGTGAAACTGTAATATCAAGTTGCCAATGATACCCAGTATCATAACAATATAAACATAATGGACCACAAGCAAATGTTTGCTCTCCATTTACAATTGCATTACATAGTTCTTTGTTATGGTCAAAATCATTATCTTTTCTTTTTATGTACCATTTAATAGCTTTGTAATCACCTATATCTAAATCAACATAATTATCAGAGTTAAAATTAACTTTTTGTCTATTAATTAGAGGGAATAATAAACCAGTATGGTCTTCTTCATATTCTTCTGACCACCAAAATATATTATAATCTTGTTGCTTATTGTCAGAGCGACTGTAATAGATTCTTACAGTAGCCATGTTAAACCTTAAATGTCTTTACAGTTCCATCTGCATAGCCAGTAACATCTGTTAATACACCTGTTAGTGGAATATCTTGTGAAACTATGAATATAACTCCACCACCAGTAGTTGTCTCACCACTAGCTGCTATTGTTCCATAACCCTGTATTTTTCTAGCACACAATACAACAATTCCACCACCATAATTTACTGAGTCTCCAGCACCACCATTAAGTGGGTCTGGTGTGGTTTGTCCAGCATGAACTACAACACCTTGTACTGCTAAATCAGGATGATTGAAATATTCTGCTCCTTCATCTGGTACAGTTGCTGTATATCCATTACCATTGCCACCTAGTGAATTAGTAACAGAACTAAGTCCACCACCTTTTAAAGTTCCAGTAGTACTTACACCACCTACTCTTCCGATAATAGTATCTGATTGATTAGCTGAAGTAGGTGCCATTGCTAAATTATTTCTAACAAAAACTCTATAACCAGCAGTATTTAAAGTGTACCCAGCACTTATTGTTAAATTATTGTAAAACATATCTCTAGTAAGAGTAGTGTTAGCACTTATACTTACATTGCCATCCATTCCTGAACCATAAATACTGTCAGGTATTACATCAAATGTTTCAAAATCTGAAGGTATTGCTCCATCACCATATTCTTTTATAGCCATATTATGCTCCTGGGTCTGTGTCGTCTGCGTTAATATTATAAACTGTTACCACTGTTCCTGAACCTGCTGTTCCTGTTCCAGAAGTTCCTGCAGCGGCTGCAAGTGTTAATCCTGATGGAAGTGGTTTTGTTCCTGTTACAAACACTACTGTACCACCACCTGCATTGTAGCCATCTGATGCTGTACCACCTGCACCACCAGCACCACCTGTATGATAAACAGTAGGATTAGTTTGGTTGTTATTAGCATTATTGTTACCATAGTTTGCACCATTATTATTACCATAGTTAGTTGGGTTTGACCCATAGTTGGTAGGGTTAGAACCATAGTTTGTTGGGTTGGAACCATAATTAGTTGGGTTAGAACCATAGTTTGTAAATGGGTGCCAATGTGCATAATGATAATGATAACCTATATATCCATAGTTATTTATTAAGGAACCATGCCAGTGATAATGCGTATGAGGATTAGAACCACTATAAGAGTAGTTATTACCTGGGTGAGTATTAGTATTTCCAGCATATGAATAGTTATTGCCAGGGTGTGTATTTGTGTTACCTGGATAACTATAGCCATAAGAGTACCCATAAGAATACCCATAGCTATAACCATATGAATAATTATTTCCTGCTGTGGAAGCATCTGGTGCTGGTGCACCATCTTCTCCTGCTATAGCTGAAGCAGAATCATCAGCATCTGCTCTTACAGTTCCATCTCCACTAACAGTCTTTGCTAAAATTATAACAACACCACCACCTGCTGCACCTGTTCCTGCTGTTGCTGCATTTCCTGTAGCACCTTTACCACCTGCTGCACCAACTACCTGATAATTTGCCCAGTTACTATCTGCACCATCATCACCTTCTTGAGGAGTAGTTAAAATTTCTCCATCATCACCACCTGAGCCACCACCAATAAACTTGTAATTACCAGTATCAACATCTATGGCGTGTCCCGCTAAAGCAACAGATAAGTTAAACATTTCATTTTCACCAGAAAAGAATTGATTAGCTGCAGGATGACTTCCACCTTGTTCACCAGATGCACCACCTAAAGTGTCTGTAGCTGCTACACCTTTAGCAAAACCACCTTTTAAAGTTCCTGTTGATGTTTTATTTGAAAATCTACCAATCTTTGATGTGGAATCAGCAAATGTTAAAGTACCTCTAACGAAAACACGATAACCATTAGTGTCTAAGGTTACACCACTGTTAATAGTTAAATCGTTGTAATACATATCTCTGGAAAGAGAAGCATTAGCTGTTAAGGTTACATCTCCATCTTGACCGAAACCATATATTTCATCACCACCAAGTCTATCCAGAAATATTGGCTCTGGTGTTTCTATAGCCACTAGCTAACCTCTACGCCAGATACATGTATATTCACAGAAGTTGCTGCTGAACATTTTGCTGCAACTGAAGCATTAGCAGGTATAACCATAGCTAAGTCAATAACTGTGGTTGTATTAGCTTGAACAGTTATATCACCAAAAATGATATGTTCGTCACCAGTTGTATCCCCTGAAGGAATAACTTTGATTTCTACTGTTCTATCAGTTGCTGTATAGTTAGCCAACAATATTTGCTTAATAATGCACTTATTAGAGTTACTGAAAACTTCTGTTTCAGATGTGGTAAGTGCAGTTACTTCTGCAAGTTCTGCTGAATTATATATAGCCATCTAATTCTCCTATAATCCCATCCAGACCAATGCTTCATTTGTGAATAATTGAACTGGATTTATTTTTTTGTGTGTTGTGTCAGAATTGTCATAAAGAATAACCAAATCATTATCCTCATCAACATCAACTGATGTTCCATCAGCTAATCTTGTGACATCTAAATTTAAATCTACTGTACCTGAACCAGCACCACCAGATAAACCTGATAATGCATCTGTTGTAACACCAACAATGTCACCTATATCTAGTGATAACCAAGTTGCACCTGATGTATATACTTGGAGTCTATCTTCTGTAGTGTTGTATACAACCATGCCTGTCGCAGGACTAGAAATTGCATCTCTTTCTGTTGATGTATAGCTAGGAATTAATGGACCGCCATCAGTAGTTCCATCAGCAAATTCTGCTAATCCATTGCTATCACCACCTGCTGTGGTTTGAACTCTTAATAAATATTGTCTTGTTGCCATTATTTAGTACCTTCTCCTACTTTGAAATAGTTTTCAGGGTCGTATTCACTATCTACGAAATCCTTTAAAGACTTTTCAATCATATTATAATCTATCTCCTCTTGCTCTGTGTCTTTTAACATTTGAATACATTGAATAAACCATACGCTAAACCAACCTATTGCAAAACCTGATAAAAACGCTATAAATACTTCCATTATGAACTTGTTACTGCTTCCCAAGCTGAACCTGTATAGAAATTCAACTTTCCTGTTGTTGAGTTAAGTATTAACCAACCAGCAGAAGGAGATAATGCGTCTCTTTCTGTAGTTGTATAAGTTGGTAATTGTACTGGTAAAGCCATTGCAATAGCAGAAGAGTCAATAGTAACTCTTTCTGTACCTGCTGTGTACATATGTATTGTATCTTCATCAGCACTTTCTTCTAAATTAATCTTTGTATCATTATCGTTATCTCTAAATGAAGTTGCAGAGTTTGAAGTTCCTACGAGGTCAATTGGGTCGCTAGTACCATCAGCAAGAACTAAGTCTATGTCTGTAGCTGATGTACCAACATTTGTAAATTCTATTGGGTCTGAAGTTCCATCTTCAAGTGTAAGTGTCATTTCATCATTAACACTGAAGCTAACTGCTGCTGCAATGTTTGATTTCTGTACTTTCTTTAAAGCACTAGCACTTACATCATAAGTAACTAAATAATCACCTTCAGCAGGAGAACTATCTTCTGTTAAATCTGTTATAGCTGTAGCGTCTATATTGCTGGCATTACCACTTAAGTTACCAGTAACATTTCCTGTTACATTTCCACTTAAATTGCCTTCAAATGTACCTGCAACCATTGTTTCTGAGCCAACTGTCCATTTATCGTTGGTTTCATCCCAAATAAATGTCTTATTAGCGTCATCACCTCTCTCAATTTCAATACCACCATCTTCACTGGCTGAACCAGTAGCATTGGAATTAAGAGTTATTGTATTATCTGCTAAATTGATTGTTTCTGTGTTAACAGTAGTTGTAGTACCAGAAACAGTTAAGTTTCCATCTATTTGTACATCATTAAACTGAACATCAGAAGTTGTTGAAACAGCCTGACCTATGCTTATTTCTCCTGATGATA
>Ga0255761_10002717_pt1 | contig 16198 bp, 12 predicted proteins | sample 071ome_29_FD_179961 | JGI IMG/M metagenome (GOLD analysis project Ga0255761, IMG submission 179961) | Coastal salt marsh microbial communities from the Groves Creek Marsh, Skidaway Island, Georgia - 071407BT metaG (version 2) | ecosystem: Environmental > Aquatic > Marine > Intertidal zone >... | reverse complement strand
TGCGCGGTCGCGGAAAAGTCGGGGATTTTAGAACCGATTTTTGTGAATGAAACCCTAAACTATACGACGACGAAAAAAAAAAAGAAGAGCGAAAGGAAGGAAGAAAAAGCTTCGAGGAGCTCTTTTACGCGATGGAAAGACCACCGCCGCGCGTCGATGTTCGCGACGAGGAGGAGCGGAGAAACGACGAATACGAATAGGCGCGAGGATGATGGAGGAGTATTTTTATTCTCGAAAAGGATGCCGCGAGTGAGCTTTCAGAGAGGGAAGACGTACTTTACCGAGAAGCGGTTTAAGAAGTCGATCTCGGACGGGAAGGAGACGAAGTTTGACGCGAAAGGGGAAAAGTTGAAGGCGGAGATGCAGAAGCGCAAAAACGTGGAGATTTTGAAGAAAGAGCTTCGTCGGAAGAAGTTGGAAGAGGCGCGGCAGATTGAGCTGGAACGGGAAAAGACGCAGAAAGACGCCGAGATGAAGGCGCAAAAAGTGAAGGAAGAGCTCGAGTTGAAAGCGAAGAAGAAGATTGACTTGGAGAGGAAGAAACAAGAGCAAAAGGAAAAAGAAAAGGCGAAGCAAGCGCAACGACTGCATCAAAAAGCGATGAGAGAGTTGGAGAAGAAGATGGAAAAAACAACGACGAAATCTGCGGCGGCGTCGGCGAAAAAAACTACCATTCAGATGCCGAAAGTTTCCTTGCCCGCGGACGCGACGACGCGAGCGAGAGAATCCATCTCGAAAAGCGCGTCGTCGTTTGCGGAATTCTCGAAATCGGTGTCGGCGTCGGCGTTTGAAACTTCGAAATCGATTGGATCGTCCGTCGCGGATGTTTCCGTGAAAGCGAAAGATGCGACGGTTTCAGCGGTTGGGAAAACCGCGTCGACGGCGGCGGACGTCGCGACCAAGACGAAAAATTCTTTGCTTTCGATTGAATTGCCGAAGAGAAAAACAGAGAAAATTGAGACGAGAGCGAAGAAGAGAGAAGAAAAGAAGAAGAAAGAATCCAACGTCGAAAAACTGAAACCGGAACAGAAAAAGAAGAATAAAACGACGAAGACGAAAGCCTCGACCGCTGGAACTTCTTCTGCTTCTTCCTCCTCCTCTTTAGCTAAAGCGAGAACTTTGATCGGCGACAAAGTCACCTCGGCGGTTCAATTCGCGACGACAAACATCCGACCGCCGTCGTCCATCACCGCGCCAACCAACCTCTCCCCGGCCGCGATCCAACAATCCGCGCTCTACGTCTCCTCCTTCCTCTTGTTGGCCTTCACCTCCTCTCGCGTGCGCAAAAACCGCCGCGAACGCGCGCAAAAGCGAGCCGAACGAGAAATCCGCCTCGCCGCCGACCGCGAGCGACAAAAGCAACGCTGGACGAAAGCCATCGCGCAAAACCCAGACTCCTCGCAACTTCTCGGCAACCGCACCTCCAAAACCGCGAAAACAATCACCAAAGATGCCACCTCGAAGCGCGTATCCGCCGCCTCGCAAGACGACGAGTTCGACGAGGTGCGCAAAAGGAACCGCGAGAACAAAGCCAACAACGAATCCGGCTGGGACGAAAAAGAGTACGAGAAGATGAACAAAGAGTACCAAAAGTTTTTGAAAGACAGCCGCTTGCCGAAAGGAAGGAAGTGAGAGTTGTGCGCGCGTGTGTGTGTAGTAGAGTAAATTCGAAAACAAGAGATACACGCGCGCGTAAGTTTGCGCGCTCGCGTACCGAGAGAGTATTATATAAATATATATGCCATTATTAAATTATTTTTGCTTTTTATCAAAGAAAAGATGAAGACAAACGACTGCTGCACGCGCGAATAACGAACGCCGAATAACGAGAAGAAGAAACCCACGCGTATAACGCGTCGAGCGAACGCGCGTAACCTACTACGCTTTTTTAGCCTTTTCCTTTGGTCCAAAAGGAATAAAATTCTCAAACCCTAAACAACAAAAAAAAGCAAACGGAATATCCAAAACATCACGCGTACGTCACACTTTCTCCTCGTCGTCCATCGACGTCACAGAAAGAAGAAGAGTCATCAGATTTGAGAGAACGAGAGCACCAAACGCACGCAAAGATGAAGAAGACGACGTCGAACAACAAGCGGAGCAACACCGAAGAAGATTTATACGCGCAAACGCGCTCGAAATTCCAGAAGTTCCACACGAACGGATTGAACGTCTTCTTGCACCTGATAACGACGCCGCTGGCGATCGTTTCGGTGGTTATTTTGACGCGATTCGCGTTGGAGAGGCACGCATCTGTTCTTCTTCTCGATGACGACAAAAAAAACGGTGCCGTGTGGACGTGTCGAAGCCTTTTGTTCGCGTACGCGATGAGTTTACTGACGACGATTGGCGTGAAAGCTGGAGAGTTTAGGGTTGCAACACTGGCGTGCTCGTGGGCGGCGACGGCGGCGATCGCGTTCGCGAGCGAACGCCTCGTCGAAGACGGGTACGTGAGAGATATGAAGCAGGCTGTGATTCTTTTCGCGTGTAGCTACGTCGGTCAGGAGCTCGCGCATTTGATCACTTTCGAAAAGACGTACCAGCAAAGCTACATGTCGAAGAAGTCGTCGTCGGAAGCGAGCGGCGGTTGGCTGTCGCTGTTGTGCGAACACACGTATTTTTTGTTGCCTTTGTGCTTCGACGCGTTGTGGCGGACGCGAGACGTTCCCGTGTTGAGTTGGATCGTCGCGCATAACTATTTGTTGCGATGTAAACTGACGGGCGAGAAAGAGAAGAACGCGTTGGGAGATATTTACGATTTCGTGACGAAGGAAAATCCGGCGAGGGATCGAACGGCGCATTGGTGGTTTGAGAAGTTGCGAGGGAAAACGAAGCGGGCGTTTCAAAACGTGATCGATAGCGAGACGATCGCGGAAATGTTTGCAAAGAAGTTTCGCTCGGACGCGTGGGCGGTTGAGCCTATTTATTCCATGAATGAAATCTACGTCGCGAGTTCGCACCATAATTTCAACAGCGACACGGTGTTTTACATGGAACACTGCGACGGACCGTGGTCGGTGTATCCGTGGTGCTTCGTGTACAGGTGCATGGTTGCCGTCAACGAAAATAAACAGGTGGAAACCGTATTTCCGATGGAAGGAAGCGGGTCGTGCTTATCCGACGGCGACGTGGTTGGTTTCGATTACCACCGCGAAATTCACATCATTCGCGATTTGCCGACGAAAAACACCGATCGACGAGTCACCATGAAGTTACACTACGTCGTCTACCCGAGGTGCTTTGGATTCGTGGGTAGATTTTTAGCGAAATTGGCGTCGTTTTATAACTGGGCGGCGAGAAACTTGTTCTTGAACACAATCGCGCCGTCGAATTGGTTTTGGAAATTCATGGCGTTCATGGTCTTGTTCGTCACGAGGTCGGTGTTTGAGTTGGAGAAAAGAGCCGGGTTGAACTCTATCGTCGCCGTCGTCGCGGCGTACTACGTCGGGAAAAACTTCATTCACGAGCACTTCTTTTTAGCGTTCACCTCGTACACGCACTATTGCATGTACATCGCGACGTACCAAATTCGAGAAGGGATCAATTTTGGGACGTTTAAGCGAAACGTCGTGTTTTTCAAAACCATCGCGTTGTTTCATTTGGGGTACAATTACTTCATCAAGTATTTTGAATACGACTTGATTTCATTAGCGATGATTCTCGGCGGATATTCGTTATCCTTTTCCGCGGCGTACGCTTTAGGCGTGGACCAAACGTACTTTGGCGTCGAGCTCGGCGAGTGCGCGCCGAACTTTGTCGACGGGTTTCCGTACAATCTAGGCATCCCGCACCCGATGATCGTCGGTAGCATCGTCGGGTTGCTCGGGTTTCACAAGAACGAATTATTTAGAGAACATCTGCCGTATTTAGTTCCGGTCCATTGCTTGTTCTACTTGGTGCACATGGTTCAAGAACACGTGTACGACATTTACAAGCACCGCGACGGCGTCACAATCAAAGCGGGTAGCGGTGTCGTTACAAAACGAAGAAATAGTATTAGCAACGGTAATACCAACGGCGCGACGACGCGACGACGCTCCTCTCGCCTTTCGCCGACGAACGATAGATCGCCCGCCTGGGCGCGCGATTACTGACAGAAAGTGAGAGATGAAAAAGAAAAAAGGCGCGTGTGCATCGTGTCGTTCGATATTATTGATCGCGATATATACTAGGTATGTATAAATGGTGTTGCTACGATGTTTTCTCCTTCTTTTTTCGTAAAATTACACGGGTATATTATTATTATAATACTCTTTAACTTCTCTAGCGGTTATATATATATGAATTCAATTCTCTCGTACTGGTATGCTATGTGTGCGTATGTGCGTGACTTTCTCTTCTGAAAGAAAAAAATCATTTCTTCCCGCCGCCTCCAGCTAACACGCTCTTCGTCCTCGGATCGATTTTCTTAAACATCGGCGCATTTTTCAACATGTCCGGCACGATGACCATCCGGATTTTCGATCCGCGCAAGTAACAATTTTCCATAGACGAGTGTTTGCCTATTCGTAATATAAAAAACACGCGCGGGTCAGAGATATAATACTAATAACAACAACAAGAGTCGCCAATACGAGAAGAGAGAAAAGAAAAGCGACGAAGACAAGGAAACGAAGAATGCGATGAGAACAATAACACTCAAAACGCCGCTTCGCTTCGCGCGGGAACGAACGCCCCCGCCGGCACACTACTTTTCGAATAAAAAGAGAAACGAAGGGTGAAAATGCGCACCGTCTCGCGCCGTGTGCGACACGTTCGTCAACTGACAGTTCCAGTTGTCCTCGGCTTCCACCAGCGTCCCTCGGTACAGTTCGCCGGATTTCAATTCAACCTGATAATAATAACGAGAAGAAGAAGAAGAAGAAGAAAAAAGGTGGTCAGTGTGCAATTTTATGCGGGCCGCATTCCCCTCAAAAACACTCTCTCGGAAGAAGAAGAAGACACGGAGAAGAAAACGGTATCCCCAACGTCAAAAAGAGACCGTCTCCTTCCCCTGCCTTCGCTCTTCCTCTCTTTCCTTCGCGTCTCTTTTCGAGAGAACAAGAAGAAGAACAAGAACAAGAACAAGAAGAAGAGCGACGACGACGAGAGAAAATTCAGAAGAGATCCCTCTCTCTTTTACACGAATGAATAGAGTAGCGTACCGTGATCACGTGCCCTTCGCTCTCGTGCATCAGCTTCACCGGAATCCCGACGCCTTTGCCTAATCCTATCGACATTTTTCTTTTTGTTTTAGTAGTGCTCTGTTTATGTGATAGTGGTGAAGTGTGTTCTGAAAGAGAGCAAGAGAGGTAAATTTTCTGCCGCAATTTTCAAAGAACAGAAGACGGAAAAAAGGTGGAAAATACGCAAAGAAAAGAAGCTCTTCTTCTTCGACGCGCGCGTGTCTCTCTCTCTCTCTCTCTCCACGCTCTAAACACTCCGCTTCGTCCTTCTTTCTCTCTTCCTTGAAAGAGAAAGAGAGGTGTTCTTCCCGCGACGGGTGTGTTCTTCTTCTTGGTCTCTCTCCGTCGTGAAACGTACCACGCGCTCTCGCGCGAGCGGCGTAGTACCCCCGCGCGCGCGTGTACGCGCGTGTGTACACGCGAGGAAAAAAAAGCGACGGAAGCCGCGAAGAAAAAGGGTTTATCTTTCTCTCTCTCTCTCAAACGGAAGGAGAAGAAGAAGAAGAAGAAGAAGAGGAACACACAGAAAGAGAGAGAGAGAGATGTGTGTTTGCATCCGCGAGCTTCTTCGACCTTCTTCTCGTGCGTATTTTTGAAATTTTCTTCGCTTTTTTCTTCAAAAAAAAAATTGGAAAGACGCCAAAAACAAGAATAAATGGGCGCCAAGAAATCAGCGGGCAAAGACAGAGGCTACATCACCGCCACCGAGTGGAAACTGGACGGCGGCGGGAAGAAAGCTGGCAACTCTAACAACGACTTTTCGCGAAAAAAACTCCCGTTTAACTGCTGCGCGCTGTCGTTTCTTCCGTTTGAAACGCCGGTTTTTTCCATCGCGAATGGCGGCATTTACGATTTGGAGAACGTGCTGCCGTACGTGATGAAACACAAGAGAGATCCGATGACTGGGAAAGAGACGACTATTTCGGAGTTTAAAGAGTTGAAGCTGAAAAAAGTGAAAGGGAGAGAGGACGAGGGCAGGTACGAGTGTCCGATACTCGGGAGCGAGTTTACGGATTCGACGAAAATTGTCGTCGTGAAAAGTTCGGGGTACGCGTACAGTTACAAAGCGATCGAGGAGTTGGTGATAAAGCCGAAACGATGGCGCGATTTGATCACGGACGAGAAGATCACGAGGCAAGATTTGTTAATCGTGCAAGATCCGATGGCGACGAGAGGGGGAAGCGGAGGAGGAGGAGGAGGAGGAGCGGACGGCGACGGCAAAGGAGACGACGCGAATTCGAGAAGAATGTTGGATAAAATGGACCACGTGATCACGAAGAAAGGCGCGAGCTTTGTTGGGACGAAAGGCGGCGTGAAGAGGGAAGGTGGGACGGTCAACGTGAACGCGATGTCGGAAGACGTGAAGAGAACGTTGGACGCGTTGAAAACGAACGAAGCGAAGGAGGCTTTCAGAGGCGGCGGCGGAGGAAAAGTCGCGGAGATGGAGATGAAGAAAGCGAACGATGACACGGGAAGAAATAATACCGAAGAAGCAGATTTGAAGAGGCTTCACCAGTACGCGGACAAACCGCACGCGTCCGACGTGGTCCAATTCAAACCCGGCGCGGCGACGTTTTCGAGCGCGGAACCCGTCGATTACTCGAAAAAAGGCGTCAGCGATCGCGATTACTTCTTGAAACGACCTTTGGAGGAAGAACGCCAACGTTTCTTAAACTCAATGAAACGATTTCTCAAACCTCGAAGGTACGAGGAAAATCAATCTCGCTCGGACGGTAAACAAGCCATGGGCTTCACGTCCACGATCGGCGGCGCGGGATTGAAAGGCGGCAAAGAGAAGAAACCGGTGTATTTAAATCCCAAGAAAGGCGAGAAAGGCTACGTCAGTCTCGACATTCAACGGTTTGGATCGCTCAATCTCGAGCTTCACTGCGATCTCGCGCCGAGAACGTGCGAAAACTTTCTCTACTTGTGCGAGAAAGGTTTCTACGACGGCGTGAAATTCCATCGCAACGTCCCGAACTTTATGATTCAAGGCGGCGACCCGACGGGAACCGGTAAGAAAGGCTTCTCCATATACGGCGAAACGTTTAAAGACGAATGCGGCATGCAAAAAGGCGCGCTGAGTCACAAAGAACGAGGCGTCGTCTCCATGGCGAATAAAGGTAAAGACACGAACAATTCACAATTTTTCATCACGTACGGGAAGAATTTGACGCACTTGGACGGAAAACACACAATCTTTGGCAGAGTCGTCGGAGGTTTGAAAGTATTAGATCAGTTGGAAGATGTAGAAGCAGACGAAAAAGATCCAGAGAAACCGCGCGAGGATGTTGTCATCGAAAAGACGACGGTGCACCAAAATCCATGGATAAAGTTGGAGAAGGAGTACGAAGCCTCGCTATCGGGCGTTTGCGCCGCCGCCGCCGCCGAGAAGACTGCCGCGGTCAAAACAAACACGGAGAAAAAAATGGAAGAAGAGGAAGAGAAGAAGAGGAAGATGGGTCCTAAAATAGTCGGCTCTGGAATCGGGCGATTCGTGACGGGATCGACCGCCAACGCGAGCGCCAAATTTAACAACACCAACGATGCTTCTCCTCGCCCCCGGGACGAAGAAGATGAACAACAACAATACAAAAAAGCGAAAGTTACGTCTGTAAAGAAAGGAGGCTTTGGTAATTTCGATAGCTGGTAGAGTATTAGTAGTAGTATTAGTATTAGTAGTAGTAATGATAATAGGAATAGATACGCGATACGCGGTAGCGGCGTTTAGTACAGCAAATAATGACAGAGAGAGAGAGAAAGATTTTCAATATCCGTCATCGGACCATTGCGCATTCGCGATATTCAAAGTTTTCTGAATAATTTCCATCGTCTTTTTGTTGCACCCGGGAGTTCGCCCAAAAGTCATCGAGTATCCGTACACGTTCACATCGGATCGCACCGGATCGTACTCTATTCGTCCACCACCAATCACCCTCGCTTTGACGCTATTGCTGCTAAAATTGCTATCGTTCTGTATTTCTCGCATCGCGACTCGGTAGTTATCCGCGTGGTACCCGCAATTCGCGTACGAGCGCACGATCAATTTCCTCTCGTTTCTCTCGTTATACACGTCCATCAGCACGTATTTATGTCTCCCGGCCGCTATTTTCACCGTCTCGATCCATTTCATCGATTGGACGTCGTCTCCGTCTCCGTCGCCTTCCTCTCGTAAGGTGTTCAACGGCCCATCTTTCGTCGCTTCTCTCACCAACCGAAACGCCGCTTCGTTCAAAGCTTCGCCGGTATCGTCCGAGAAAAGCGCGACTTGTTGTTCTCCCGAGGAACCGTTGTCGTTGTCGTCTGAGGTTTGTTTTTTAAACGTCATTCCGTCGAGAAATCGAAAGAAGCGAGAGAGTTGTTAAATACAAAGCGGTTAGTTTCACGCGCGCGCACGCGCCCGAAAGAGAGAAAAACGAAACGACCCGCGTCTCGGACGATGAAAATATTTGCGACGTGCACAAAACGAACGCTTTTCGTCGTCTTAGCAAAACTAAGAACGCCAACGCTTCGCGCGTAAACTAGTTACCTCGGTCCATTTTGCTTAGGGTTTTGAACTCTCTCCGTCTGTTGTTGTTGTTGTTCACACCGCGACGCAACCCAACACCACCACCGCGAGGCGCGTTCCGGAGTGCGTCCGCAATAATAGGCACTCTCTCCTTCTCGCGCGCGCCGCTGTTGTTGCCGCTGAAAATAAAATGACTTCCACTGCGAGCGCACCACCACCGCCGCGCCAAGAGCATGAATTTGCAAAAGCGTCAAAACTCTGAGGAAATTGAAAAGAAAAGGAAGACAAAAAAGCGCGCATACGCATATAGTAGTATTCGGAGAATATATCAATTACACGCACACGCGCGGCAAATAAATAGTACAAACGTCTTTTTTAAATGAGTTCTCGTCTTCCTCTTCTCTACCACGCCATTTCGCAGGCGTCTTCGCACGCCTCGCCGTCGGACCACATGTTGTCGTCCTCCGGGAACACGACTTGGTCGAATTGCGTCCACGTCCGCTCGGCGGCCATCATCGATTCGACTTTGGTTTTCCAGTTTTGCGAGTGCGCGGTCGTGGCGTGGAACTTTTGCGCCTTAGCGTCCCGGAAGACTTCCGCGAATAAGTATTCCGCCGGGGTGTCCGCGTTATCGTCGTCGTCTAAAATTCTTCTGAAGATGTCAAATCGTAAACACCCGCCGTCCTCTTCGAGTTTCGAGGAAATTGCATTTTCGATTGAAACCTTCTCGAACGCGGCGCAGTCTTTTTTGTGTACCTTAATCGTCACGTGACACGCGACGGACGTCCCGGACCCTTCCGCGACTTCAATCTTTTGCCCGTTTTCGTCGATTTGCAGCGGCGTATTCACTGCGTTCCAGTCGTCGTTGGTCGGGAACACCGGCCGATAACTTCTCTTCGACCGAGGTTTAGACATGATCGACTCCACGTTTTTGTTCCAGTTTTTGTAGTGCGGTTCGCCTTTGTGCTCCTCGATCGCTTCTTTCCCTTTGAATATTTCCACCAAGACGAATTGGTCGTTCGATCGCAACACGTCCTAAAGAAGAGTGATAAAAAAAGAGCCGAGCGCGAGAGGAAAATGTCAGTCATATCGCGCAAACAACAAACGCGCGCTATACGAAACGCGAGAGAATAACGCCAAAAACAAACAAAATACGCGAAGAAAGAAGACAAACAAACAGACGACAAAAAGACGACGACGACCAGATTCCTCCAGGAATCCATATTTCCCTCTCTCTCGTTCGAAAAACAAAAAGAAAATGTACTCGGCGTTCGCGAAAAGATATTTCTCACTCACAAATCTCGCATTCTCTAGCTCCATGATCGATTCCTCCGCGTTCTTCCTCGTCTCCGACGTCATCTTCCCGACGTCCGAGGTGAAACAATCCACCAGGGTCACTTGTATTTCTTTATTTTCTTCGTCAGAAGACGATGCTTTGACGGAGAAGGACGACAAAGACGATTGTCTCGTTGAGTTTCTCGTTCGTAAAACAGTTACGCGCGATGGAAGAAAAGATCTCGGGGAGGAAGAGAAGGGCGTTTTCGCCGTCGCTCTGGTGGCGTTCTTCTTCCTCGAGGAAGAAGAGGAAGAGGAAAGAGAAAGTAACGGCGACGAAAGCGCGCGCATGTTGAGGTGCATCGCGTTTAGGTTTTGTCGTGCTTTTTGCTTTTGCGCTCGCTCGTTGTTTGGAAGTTCCGCGCGCTGCGTGTTTTTGAAAGATAGATTGTTATGTTTAGGGTACGTGTAAGTGTTTTCAAGGAGGTGCGCTACGTTGATGATGATTCTGAATCTGATTCTGATTCTGAATCTGATGAATATAATGGATATAACTCTCCGCGCTCGTATCGCCAACCTTCTGGTAACGGGCAGTCGTTGTCGAGGAGGTATTGTAAACAGTCTGGGTGGTTGTACCGGTGGACTGACCGTACGGCGGCTCCATTCCAAGGCGCTTTGGCTTCTTCGTGTAAGTACTTCAAACAGTCTAAGTGACCATTCAAGGCCGCAGTTAAACACGCATTTTCGTTATATTCATCGTATTCACGCTCAACGAGATATTCGAGGATGTGGAGATGACCATTTTCAGCCGCCCAGAAGGCAGTTCTCGAATCCCAAGGCGCTTTGGCGACTTCGTGTAAGTACTTCAAGCAGTCTAAGTGACCATTCTCGGCCGCATACCCACACGCAAATTCGTTATATTCATCGTATTCACGCTCGACGAGATATTCGAGGATGTGGAGATGACCATTTTCAGCCGCCCTGGAGGCAGTCTTCCAATCCCACGGCGTTTTGGCTTCTTCGTGTAAGTATTTGAGGCACTCGAGATGACCATTTCTGGCAGCATTACGACACGAAAACGCATCAATAGGACACCGATTTGCAACGCAATACTTTATCATTTCCATGTTACCTCTATTTGCGGCCACGGCACTCGTCTCTTCATCCCACGCACACTTTTTCTCTTCTCGTATCCACTGAAGCAACTCGAGTTTATTCGTTCGAGCAACTTGCGCGCAGAAACATTTTTCGTCCCATTTACTAGGCCACAACGATCGATTTTCCAACGCAAACTCCAAAGTCGATATCGACGACATCTCTTCAATCTTAAACTTCTCCGCCAACTTCATTCCAGAACGCGTCGCTGTCGCTCTCTTAATCAACTCTCTCGTTTCACTATTCACGTCGTAAAAGAATTTTACGTCGGTTTCGTTCAATTTGGAAATCACATGTCTCTCCGCGATATCTCTCGCATCCCGAAACAAGCCCCACAAACGCGTCGTCGGTTTATCCTCGAGCTTCTCCTCGAGCTTCTCCTCGACTGCGCGTCGCGCGCGTTCTAATCTCTCCTCCTCCTCCTCTGCGGTGAGGTATTCAGAGGAGAGCATGATGGATCTCTTTCGTTTGTTGTATCTCCTCGGATCTGAAGAAAAAGAACCGTTTCATGTCTTTTCTTCTTCTCCAAAAAGAGAGAAAAGCGTCTCTGGGGAAGAAATTTTCGTCAGAAACAAACGCGCCTTAATAGCGCTCGCGAAAGAGCACAAAACAACATCGAGAACGACGACGACGACGAGAAGCACGTCACATCGCAGTCAACATGTCCTCTTCGTTCTTTTTTAATAACAACAACAACAACAACAACACGCGTGTTGGGGGATTTCAACACCAAAATGTGAGCGTTCGCACGCGCTCGACTTCATATCATAAACGCTAACCGTTCTCTTTCTTTCCTCTCTCTCTCTCTCTATCACAGAGACAAAATAACAACGCCGAGAATGACAACGACGCGCGCTACGAAGGCGGCATCGCGCGGTTCCTTCACGACGTGGAAACCGAATCGCTCGTGAATTGCATCGACGGGATGTTTGTCCACGAAAAATCTAGGCTGGACGTGTTGGTCTCGCTGACGGGTACGCGTTCGAGAGATTTTGGCATCGTTTTTAATTTGTTCTTCGTTCGTTGCGCGCGTACTCTCTTGTGTGTGTGTTCTTGTACTCTGACGACGAATTTTATTTCTTCTCTTTTTGTGATGTCGTTGTTATTATCATCGTCGTCGTCGCGGATCGATGTGCGAACGACAGTTAAATTACGCGTGGCGTTTGAACAGGCGACGGAGGAAACGGAGGAAACTTCCGCCAAGGTACTCGCGTCGCTGGGTAAAATCGAAGAGATTTTACGTGCGCGCAGCAAAGAAGCGACGACGGACGAGCTTCGTAGCATCGAACGGTTACTGATGGAAGCGGAGTTGTGTCAAATGTTGGATCGAAAGCGCGAAGAGCTCGAAGAGAGGGAGAGAGAGGTGGCGATGGAGGAGGAGAGACACCGCGAAGGCGTGAAAGCCGTGCTCGAGTTGAAGAATAAGCTGAAAAAGGAAGCGGTGGTCGCGGAGAATAACAGCGGCGACGCGAGAAGAAAAGGAGACGACGATGACGACGATATGAAATTAGGCGACGTCGTGGAAGAGAAGGACGTCTTGAAAGCCGTCTCCAAGAAGAAAGAGAAGAGTTTGGACGATTTCTTGAACGAGGAAGAGGAAGAGGAGAACAACGACGACGAGAGCGCTTCGACCGCGAAGACGAAATACGGCGAGGCGGCGAGGCTGAAATTCGAAAAACAGAAGAAAGAATTGTTGGAGAAACAAAGGTTAGCGTACGAGAAGGCGTTCAGGAAGAGGTAGAGTCATCGCGCGCAGGAGTAGTTTTGAATGGTAGTTTATTAGTGCAGTTTAGTAACAATGACGGTAAAAATAATAGTAGCAAAAGTTGTACAAAAGTCCTTCTACGGTATGATAGTCTTAACTTCTTTAAATACTACGAATCGTGTTTCTCGTACGTTTCGATCGAATCGTATTCCGCGCTCACGACGTTTCCGGCAAATTTTCTCCCGTTCAAACTCTTCCTCGCTTTCCTCGCGCTCTCTACAGTGTCAAAACGAACAAACACGATGCCGGCACTCTTCGAGGGCGGTTTTGGAATTTTCATGCCCAGAACCTTTCCGAACTTTTCGCACTCTTCTTGCGTATCTTCTACGATAATTTCGTACTCCTCCGGATCGTTCAACTCTTCGTCTTTGATGCCCATATTTTTCAAGACTAAACATTCCGTCGCGTTTTCATCTACTTCGGCAGCCGCTCGCGGAAGAAACTGCGTGCCTTCTGCGCCTCCATTACCTAACTGTTGTTGTTGTTGTAACGCTGCTGCTCGTTGTTCTTGTTGCATTCTTTCCAACGTCACGTTCGCTCTTTTCACGGTCAACTGTTTATCGCCCATTTGCATGCCGTGTAGACCTTGGATGGCGATATCGGTAATCGCCGGACCGTCTCTGTACACGACAAAACCGTAGCCTTTCGACCCTCCGGTATCTCTGTCTCTGACTAAATCAAATCTCGTGATTGGACCGAACGCTTCCAACAACTCTCGTATTTGCGCTTCGGTTAAGAAATACGGCAAACCTCCGACAAACACGCGATCTTCGTTCGGGTCGATGTTGGTTCCGTTCGCGTTGCCGTTACTCTGCCCAGACGCGACTCCAGATTGCATTCTCTGCAAAACCTCGTTCGATAAACCAATCGCTTCTAAATTCATCTTAATGTTCGGCACGATTGGCCCTAACTTCATCGCCGCGGGTTGATTGTAATCGTTCGGTCTCCTCACTCTCAACTGCGACGAATCGAACGAAATCGAATCTAAAGCCATACAATTCGAAGTCTCCTCCGCGTTGCGAAACTCCACAAACGCGAAATGCTTCTCGTGGTTCATGTACACGTTCACCACTGGATTTGCGTTCCCTTCCGTCTGCGTTTCCGCGATGCCACCGACCGCCATCAGCGCGTTGTTGAAAAAATCCGCGATGCGCACTTCCGAAACGTTCGGCGGGAACCCGCCGACGTACACGCGTCTCGCGTGTCTCGTCGCTTGCGCCTCTTCGAGGATGTGACTGGTTATTTTTTGTGCGCGTATGTGCGGATTCATGCTGTTATTATTCTTATTGTGCGATCTGTTGTTCTTGCCGTTGAAATCTTCCTCTGCGCCTTCTGTGAAATGAGGAGAAAGAGAGAGTCGCGTTTAGCGCGCGTCAGTCTTTTGCGTACCTGGAAAAGGAAAGGAAAACGAAGCCGCCAAATTCGGTGAAAAGCGCAAAACGAAACTATTGTCGAGAGAGAGAGACACACACAAAGAGAGAATAAATCAAAGCGCATAAAACACAGAAGAAAGTAATCGTTCTTCTTACCTTCGGGCATGACGTCGAATCCAGTCGGCCGTCGTCGCGTCCACACCGGAATCTTTTCCTCTTCTTCTCTCTCTCGCTCGTGGAATCGATCATCGTCTCGATTCCAATCGTCGTTCCTTTCTCTCGATTCGCTTCGTTCTCTCATTACGATTATGAGATGGTTCGTTTACTCTGCGAGTTAGCTTGCGCGTGTGCGAGTGCGAGAGATGGATCTTCTTCTTTCCTCCTCGCGCGTGTGTTTATGAGGTGAGTACGTAGTTCGCGAGACAATTTTTTCCCCACGTACGACTAAGAAGAAAGAAAAAAAGAGAAGAAAGAAAAAACGCAAAAAACGCCAATTTTTCAGATCTCACAAAAAAAAAAATATCACGAGATTGATTACTCGAGAGAGAGAGAGAAGAGAGAAGAGAGAGGGAAGAGGAGATCGATCTCCGGCGATGATGAGGAGGAGGAGAAAACGAACGCCCGATCGTTCTTCGATCGTCGCGCGAAGGCCGTCGTCGTCGTCGTCTCTTTTTAGCTTCTCTTTTTTTCTACTCGTGCTCGTTCTTTTCGATCGAGCGTTTTTTTTGCGCTGTTCAGTAGGTGCCGTGGAAGAGAGAAACGCGTCGTCGTCGTCGGTGCGCGCGAGAGATGCGTCGTCGTCGCTTTCGGCGAGGAAAAGAGAGCAAGAGGTGGACGCGAGAGTCGTGGATCAGTTGGCGGCGAATTTGATGATGGATGGCGGCGGCGGCGGCGGCGCGAGGAGAGCAGCGACGAGTGGCAAAAAAAGCAACGACGAAACCAGCGACTCGGAGAAAAATTTGCCTCGAAACCGCGCGTCGTCGGATAATGAAAACAACAACAACAACAACAACAATATTGTTCGAACGCGTCCAGATGTTGACGCGGCGTTTTTTTACCGGATCAGCGGTGAAATGGTGGCAAAGATGCGCGCGAGAATGCCACCGGAACTCGTTCAAAGAGGCGACCCCGAAGCCGAAGCTCGATATGCGTCGGCGAGGTGCGAAGATTTGAACGGCGGCATTGCCTTGAATTTTATCTTTGATTTCTTCGACGCGCTTTTGGAAGCGGTTGGTTTCCGAGCGTACGACGAGCAGACCAATCGAATGTACCAAATGCACACGCGATCGAATAGGAGCGCGAGCGCTCTCGCGAGTACCACGAGAGAAGCGAACGACGACAACGACGCGGCTGTGATGATAAACATCGAAGATGCGTTTTACACGCGAGCGAAATCGTTTTATTTGGCAAACAAGGACGAAAAAGCTAATGCCGAACGCTTACACCGCGCGCTCGGAAAGTTCGAAGAAGGTGACGCTTTTGCCGCGTGTCCTTCAGATATCAACGCCTGGACGTGGCTTTTTTCGTTTTTTCCGCTCGATTTGTCAATCTTTGGCGTCGGGGATAACGGAGCTGGCGGTACTTCTACTAACGCAACAAACAACGTTGAAGGAGGAGGAGGAACGTTTGGTGGTATCGGTGGATCCGGCGTTACATCATCATCGCCGTCGTATTCACCAAACTACGATCCGTATCCTCCGGCGTCTGGCGCCGCGAGCGCTATCATCGTTGCAGGAATTAAGAAGTGCACTTTGAAGAATTGTTTGTACCCGCGAGCATGTTGCGACGTCACACAAACAGGTCATCTATCGTGCGTGTACCATTTCAGCTTATGCCCGGATTATTGCGGGTCATCTGACGATTTTAAGCGGTGCGATTCGGGGCCCCCGAAAGGAAAAGAGTTCACCGCAAAATTTATCGATTCGTTCACTCGTTACTGCTGTGGCTCGTTTTGTTG
>Ga0255761_10002706_pt1 | contig 16234 bp, 9 predicted proteins | sample 071ome_29_FD_179961 | JGI IMG/M metagenome (GOLD analysis project Ga0255761, IMG submission 179961) | Coastal salt marsh microbial communities from the Groves Creek Marsh, Skidaway Island, Georgia - 071407BT metaG (version 2) | ecosystem: Environmental > Aquatic > Marine > Intertidal zone > Salt... | reverse complement strand
TACATGCGTCGTATTCGCACCCGACCAAAACGAGAGAATGTTCTGGTGCCATCGCGTACAGTGGTTTTCGAGGTGTCTTTGTCAAATCTAGAAGCTCGTCGATAATATCCGGCGTATCCGCTCGTAAACCGACTTGGAAAAGCACCGCCGCGATGCAACGCACCATGTGCCACAAAAACGAACTTCCTTCAATAATCAACACCCAATCGGTCTCGCGCAAAAACGCGCCCGCAGTTCGTTCTACGCTTCTCTTTTCTATGCGACACTCTTTTATGTGTCTTTTGTAATCGTGACAATCCTTCACGTTCATCTTGCAAAAATTCCTAAAATCGTGCGTTCCAACCAACTTCCCGCACGCCTCTCGCATTTTCTCCACGTCGAGAATCTCCTCCGGCTCAGAACGTCCAGATTCTCCGTGCACAATGTGCACTCTCGTGAAATGGTACTCGTACCTTCTGCTCGTGCAATCGAACCTAGAGCTAAACCCATCCGGCACCGCGTACCAACACAACACTCTCACGTCGTCCGGCAACGCTCGATTGAGATTACCGACGTAATCAATCTCCTCGTCCTCGTTTCCAACACCACCACCCCTAACTTTACTTCTCACGTTTAAACTCACTAGATTCCCAGCCGAACTCACCCCGCGGTCGGTCCTCCCGCACCGACTGTAATCCACGGACGGTTCCCCGAAAATCTCTTTCGAAGGGTCCACCAGTCGACATTTTTTCAAAGCTTCAAACAGAGCCCCTTCTACCGTTCGAACGTTGGAAACTTCCGAGCCTTGACTGGAAAACCCGTAATGGTCCGCGCCGCAATACGCGAGTTCGAGCGCAATCTTTCTCGTGGAGTACTTGGAGAAATCGAACGTTTTTTTCGGCGGAAGGAGCGGGTCGAGCGCGTCCTTCTTCGTCTTCTCCCTCGCCAAAGCCGGCTTCGAATCTCCCCTACTGCTCGTCGGGAAATCTCCCTCGTCGTCGTGTTTACGCGTCGTGCTCCCGGATGCGCCCATCGCGACGAAAGCGCCACAAACAGAGAGAGAAAGTTCAAAAACGAAACAGAAGAAGTTAACTTTTTACGAGAGTTCCTTCTCCCGTTCGCCGCCGAACAAAATGGAACCGGCGAGGTTCGGTTTGTGAATTGTGAAGCTTTTTGGCAAAGTTCGTTAGGGGTTTTGGCTTCAAAACCTAAACAAAAACCCTAAACACCCCCAAGAGAGGAATTTTCAAAAATGTTGACTCTCCGTCCTTCAAAACGCGCGCAACAAAACACACATTAAAACACGATGAGCGCATCGCCGCCTTTCCTTCTTCTCTCCCCTAAGAGAGAGAAAATGCCGTGGGACGACCTGCTCGAATACGACGTGGACGCGGTTTTAGCGCTCGCGGAGCACGTTGATATCGATGATGAAAATTATGAAAATGAAAATGCGAAAACGAAAACGCCAAAGAAATTCAAAAATGAGTTCTCCTTCCCGCGATCGAATCCAATCGATGCGTTGGCGAAAAGCGTCTTAAAATGCGACATACGCGCGGAACCGAACGTATCGGACGCGGAGAATGTCGTTTTGATGACGCATTTGTGCAAGATTTTACAAGTTGCGTTCGAGAGGGCGACTTTGCAGAAGAGTGATTTATATGTTGGAGGTGATGGCAACGAGGACGAGTCGGAAAAGAACACTCTTCTTCGTTTAGAGCGAGAGAACGAAACGCTGAGAGAAAAGCTAAACGAACAACGGAGAGAGTTTTTGGTTCTGTCCGAAGAGATGCGCGAGGTGGAGATGGAATTCGTGAAGCGCATCGAGATGTTGGATGGCGGGAAGGATCCAGATGGACTTCCGTACGGTTACGAAGACGAGGCGCCGCCGAAAGGAACGTTTCGACTCGCCTCCGCGGCGAACGGAAAAGAAGAAGAAGAGGAGGAGCAAATCGAAGAACACTTTTTTAGCACGCCGAGAAAGGAGAAGAGAGCTATCGTAAACGCGAAGAAGCACGAGGCGGAGTTATACGAAAAGGAACGACAAGAAGAGGCGCTTCGAAGAGCGAACCAACGCGCATTGGCGTTGGAGACGCAATCGGATGCGCTTTCGGATACGTTGGAAGAAAGTAAGAGAGAGATTCGAAAATTGCAAAAGATGTTGGCTGAAGAAAGAGAAAAGAATGAAGAGATGGAAAAACGACAGATGGAATTAAACGAGCGTTTGATGATGCAACCGGCGTCCTCACCGGCAAAGAAAGGGAGCGCGTATCGATTAGGGGTCGGCGGGAGTAGAATGCCGCCTCCACAGACGGTGGAGAAAACGAAACGCATTCTCGGATACGAAGAAAATTATGAACAAAACAACGAAAACGATAAAATGACACTGTCGAGAGAGGAAATGTTAAACAGATGGGACGCGCGCGCGCAGTTCAAAATCGCCATGGACCAGTTGCGTAGAGACTTGTCGGCGAAGAGCGCCCAGTACGACGCGTGCTCTGCGAAGTGTGAAGCGCAATCGAGAGTGCTATCCAAAACGGTGAAAGAACGCGACGAACTGAAAGATGAAACGAAACGCCTTCAACGCGCTGTTGAAAAGTCGAAGCGCACAGAGGAAGAAACCATAGAAAATATTCGACGCGACGCGGAGGAAAAAGAAGAACGCGATAAACGGTTGATGCGCGAAGCGGTCTCTTCTTTGAGACAAAAGGTGCGCCAACTCGAACGCGAACGCGACGATTGTCGGGAAGAACTCTCGGAAACCACGCAATCGCTGGAGAAAATGAAGCAAAAAGCGAGCAAAGCCATGGAGAAGAACACGAGATTGCAAAAGGAAACGACTGATTTGAAGTTTCAAATCGAAAAGCTTCAAGACCAGTTACATCGCTCGGTGGATTTATACGAACACGAAACGTTGAAAGTTGAACTCGACCGCGCGACCGACCGAGCGAAAAAGCTCCAATCGACCATCGAGAAAGATACAAAGGCAAACGCGGAGGAAATCGAGCGTTTAGAACTCGAAATCGAAAAGTTAGAAAAGCAAGCCGCGAGCGCTCAAAAAGAAAAACTAGACCTCTCCTCGCACCTGGTCGTCCGCGAGAAGGAGCTCGAAACGAGCCGCGCGGAAACAAAACGAGCTCGAGAAGAGCTCGAAACCGCCCAATCTTCCGCACGTACCAAAGAGGAAGCCTTTCTCGCCGCGGAAAAGCAACAGCAACTCGAAACGCTCGAAGTCGCCGAAACGCTTCTAAAATACGAACGCGAAAACCAAAAGTTAAAAGCGGAACTCGGAGCGCTCGATCCAAAATTCTTCGAAGAGGTCTTCGAGGTTAAGGAGAGGTGCAAGAAGCGAGGATTGGTCCTCCAAAAGTACGAGACAAAGTTGCGCTCCTATTGCGAGACGCTCGGGTTTGCGTTTAGACGCGAGCCGTGGGATTAACGTCATTCGTTTTCTCCTCGCGCGTATTTTTCGCACAGCTTTCCTCCCAAAATGAGAGAGAAAGTTCGTTAGGTTTTTTTCTATCGCGGCACTTTATTCGCGCGCGCGCGCTGTGACGAAAAAAAGTATGGGCGCGACTTCATCCAAAAGACAGTGCTCCATGTTCTCCTCCTCCTCTTCGGCGGCAGGAGGAAGAGAAAGAGCGAACGACGAAACCGACGGCGACGCTTTCGACGACGCCATCGAAAACCTCCCGAGCAACGACAGCTTCGACGAGTACATCGGCACTTCCGGCATTTCGTCTTCACTCACCGAGACGATAAAAAACGGCATGAGAGATAAAAGCATCGATGACAATGGTGGTGGTGGTACTGGTGCTGGGAGCGGCAGCCACAGCAAGAAAGCGTGGGTCAATCCGCACAAGCAAAACACGGCGGAGTACATCGAGTTTGAGATGCATCAGTTGCCGGTGGGGAAGTTGCACCCAGAGTTGGTAAAAAAAGCAGTGGAGATTGTGAAAAAATGGAAGCGGGATTTCCCGTTGTCGGTGTGGACGCGAACGGTAAAAGGCGATCGAGTCGCGAAGGAGTTTAACGAGTCCGCGCCGGTGATTGCGAGAATGCTCAAATTTGTGGACGAGGAGTTTGAAAAGCCGGAGAGGGAAGGCGAGCGGATTACCGTCGTCGATTTGTGCAGCGGGTTCGGGTACCTCGGCATGTTTTTGAGCGAGATGTTGGATGCAGAGAAAGTGAGGAAGATTTATTTAATCGATAAAGAATGGCCACCGTTCGGGTCGAAACCGAAAGAAAATCGCATGTCAAACGAGCACATCGTAGGCATAGGGACAGAATGCGGCGATGAAGAAGGAGGCATTGGAAGCTGGACGCCAAAATACCCGATACCGCTTTCGATTCGGAAAGTCGATTTGAAAGCTTACGACAGCGTGCAATCGATGTCGATTCACGTGTTTGGAGAAACGCGGCATTTGAAATCACCAATCGTGATCTTGGGTATTCATTTGTGCGGAACGCTGAGTTTTAAAGCCTGCGAGATGTTCAACGCGAACGCGAACGCTATCAAACTCATCTTAAAACCTTGTTGTCTTCCGAACTGGGCAATCGTGCACCAGTACAGCGATTATTTAGACCCGCCTACGGATTATTTCGGTCCCTTTGGGAGCCAAAGATTTTATGTAAAAACGAGAGACGTGTGTGCGAAAGGTAAATGGAAGAAAAACACGTGGATTGGTCCTCCGAGACAAACGTTAGAACCGAAGTTTAACTTGTGGGCAGAGACGCTGTGTCGCTCGGTCGAAGAAGTTGGCGTGAACAAGAAACTCGAACGCATCGAGGTTCAAGAAACCGGTGGGTTTCAAAACGCGTACATATTCGCAGATCGAATTAAATGCGATGATAACGACGCGATCGTCACGACCGATTGGAACAGAAATCGCAGGCAGTTCCCGACGTGGAACGGAGGGGAGGCTGGCGTTTGGAATCCAGACGGACGCGGGAAAGGTACGCACTTGAAAAAAAAGTGATTCATACGAGTGCATACAGTACTTTATTGTAATAGTAACATAGCTGTAGTTTTAGCCGCATTCAAATTTGCTCAACGACGCATCCTTTCACGATTCATATTCTCGCCCACTTGCCGCGTTGTGCCGTCGTCGGGTCTCTTCAAAACGTCAGATTCATAACTCTCAAATAACGCTTCACAACTCCAAAAAAGGAAACGCGCGCGTTCTCACAAGCATGTCCTCTCTCCTAAAAACAATCCAAGACGACCAATCTCTCGCGACGCTCGTCTCCTCCACGCCGCGCGTCGTGATTCACTTCGGCGCGTCGTGGTGCGATCCGTGCAAAGCGATGAACGAAATAATGGAAACGCTCGCGAGCGAATTCGCCGCCTCTTCGGAATCGACGACACCGGTGTCGTTCGCGTATTGCGACGCCGAAGAGCTGGAAGATTCCGCGGAAAAGTTTGAAGTGACCTCCGTGCCGACGTTTGTGATCACGAACGATGCGAAAGTGGTGAAGACGATCGAAGGCGCGGATGGCGGGCAGTTAGCGCAAGCGGTGAAGACGTATTGCTCTTCTTCTTCTTCTACGAGTAGGGGAAGCGAAGGCGCGACGACGACGACGACGGTGATGAAAGCGAGCAAGGAAAAAGAGAACGCGAAACCAACGACAACGAGCGCTGAAACGGAGGAAGAGTTACAGAAGCGACTGGTGCACTTGACGACGGTGCAGCCGGTGGTTTTGTTCATGAAAGGAAACCGCGAGTCCCCGCAGTGCGGATTCTCGAGGAAATCGAGCGAGGCGTTGACGAACGCCGGGATCACTTACGGGACGTTTGATATTTTATCCGACGAGAACGTCCGACAAGGTTTGAAAGTATTTTCGGATTGGCCGACGTATCCGCAGTTGTATTTGAACGGTGAGTTAGCCGGTGGAAACGATATTATTTTGGAGATGGCGGCGGACGGTACGTTGAAAACGGAGTGCGAGCAAGCGATTGAAAAATGGACGAAAAAAAAGACGGAAAAGACAAATAAACGAATCGAATCAATATTGGCGGAGTCTAAAGACATATTATTGTTTATGAAAGGGTCGCCGGATGAACCGAAGTGCGGTTTTAGCTCCAAAGTTGTCAAAGCGTTGAACGAAACCGGCGAAGCGTACGATACGTTTGACATTTTAAAAGACGACGAGATTAGACAAGGGATGAAAGTGTATAGCGATTGGCCGACGTTCCCGCAGCTGTATTATAAGAAAGAGTTAATGGGTGGTTGCGACATCGTGTTAGAAATGGCCGCCGACGGGTCCTTGAAAGAGGAGATTACCAAATAACTTTGGATCAATGTTGATGAAATGACTAACACCTACTACCTATATACCTATTATGCAATACAACTATCATTATCGTTTTGCGCGGCGACGTCTATTTTGAATCTAACAACTTTTTCAATCCCTCCTCGTTAACATCCATCTCCCTCTTCAGCTCGCCGCCACGAAACCTCTGATACTTTGCCCCGTCCCTCTCGTCGTCGAACTCGCACGACGCGAACAATATCGCGTCTTCGTATTTCACCCTCGCGCCGAGGTCGCAAATGTTGTCCGCGTTGTACAACCGCTCGCACGCCGATTGTACCGCGAACCTTTTCACATTCTCGATGTACATAGCGTCGTTTCCGCACGAACACTCGTCCACCATCACAGATTCGATGACCCCGACCGTCGCGCAATCCGTCGATACGACCACCACCGCGAGCAACGTCAAATCGTCCTCCTCCTTCTTCTTCTTCCTCCGTCGACCAAAAGTACAGCACACCACGGACGAACGCGTCGTTGCGACCATCGTCTTCGCTTTCCCTCTCGACATCATCATCGTCGTCTCTTCCTTCTTCTTCTCCTTCTCCTCATCCTCATCGAAATAATAAAACTCGCGCACAAAATCGATGATTTTCGCCTCGTTCGCGCTCCACACGCGTTCGTCTTCCCTCGACATCGGTTCGTTCGTCGCGAACGGTCTTCTGACGATGGAAAACACCTCCACAAAATCCGGCGGTGACGACGACGACGACGACGACGACGACGACGACGACGTCTCCTTTTTTGTATCCTCGTCACCATCCCTCGCGCCAGCAGAAGATAAAGAAGAAGAAGAAGATACCGTTGTCGTTACTACATCTTCTCTTCGTCGTCTCGCTCGTTCTCCTCCTTCGCGCTCGTTTCGGCTCGAAAAACAGCAACTTTGATGACCGCGACGACGACGACGACGACGAGAACGAAGAGGAAGAACAGAAAACGAAAGACGACAAGAACAACGAGCGACCACCGACGATGGCGTCGTCATTCCTCTTTTTTTTCCTGCTTTCTCTCGAGTCTCTCTCCCCCCTCTCTTCTCTCTCTCTCTCTGCCGGGTTTTCAAGTTATTTTCCCGAGAGAGACTCGAGAGAAAAAAATACTCGAGAGAGAGACTCGAGAGAGAGACTCGAGAGAGAGAGCAAAAACGCGCAAAACGCATCATCGCTCCGACGCGCATGAGCGCCGTTTTCCTCTCTCGCGGTTGTTGTTGTCGTTCTCGTTCTCGTCGCTCTTCTTTGTCTTCTTCTTTGTCGTCTTCTTCTTCGTCTTCTTCTTCTTTAAAAATATCTTCTTCTTCCCCACCAAAGCGTGGAAGCCCGAAAAGGAATAAAATCAACGGTTTTCATCCTCTCCAAAGAAAAAGAATAATTCAGAAGACGAAGACGAAGACGATGACATCACCACCGGCGGCAACGACGGACGACGGAGCGAAGAACACCAACAACATCGACTCTTCTTCTTCTTTTTCGTCCGCGTCGTCGCTGACGGCGTCGTCTCTGGAACGCGCCATCACGGACCGCGATTACGATTTCGTGAAGAAAAGCGGCGGTCCGTCGGGCATCGCGTCGCGATTGGAACGCGAGGAGAAAGAGGAGCGAGAGGCGAAATACGGGAAGAATGAGTTCGAGTACCCACCGCCGAAGACTTTTTTTGAGCTGTGCGTGATCGCTTTGGAGGATTTTACGGTGCGGATATTGATCGCGGCCGCGGTGGTGTCGCTGGCGATTGGCGCTGGGATGAAGGAGCACCGGGACGAGTACGGGTATTTGGAAGGCATCGCGATCGTGGTCGTCGTCATGGTGGTTGTTTTTTTGCAAGCGTACATCGATTTCGCGAAGGAGAAGAAATTTCGTCAGTTGAATTCGGTGAAGGATAACTACAACGTCAAGAAGGTGGAGGAAGGCGGAGAGGTGAAGCAGATACCGGCTGGGGAGGTGTTGGTCGGCGACGTGTTGGAGTTAACCGCCGGGGACAAGATCCCGGCGGATTGCGTGTATTTGGAAGGGAGCAAGTTGAAAACCAACGAAGCGGCGATGACAGGAGAGCCGATCGACATCTCTAAAAGTTTGGAGAAAGATCCGTTTCTGCTGTCCGGAACGAGCGTTTCGGAAGGAAGCGGAAGGTGCGTCGTCGTCGCCGTCGGAGGGCACTCTCAGTGGGGGGCGATTTTGAAGACGTTGATTGTCGAGCCGCAATCGACGCCGTTACAAGAACGACTCGATGCGTTGGTCGTGAAAGTTGGAAACTTTGGGATTCTGGCGGCTGTTTTGACGTTTTTGGCGTCGTTTATACGGTGGATCGCGGAGAGCGCGGAAAGCGGCTCTTGGGACGGTTTGAAGGTTTTAGATTTCTTAATCAACTCGGTGACGATTGTCGTCGTCGCTATTCCGGAAGGTTTGCCGTTGGCGATTACCCTAGGTTTGGCGTTCGCGATGAAACAGATGATGAAGGACCAAAACTTAGTGAGACGGTTAGAGGCGTGTGAAACCATGGGTTCGGCGACGCAATTGAACGCAGATAAGACGGGCACGCTCACGCAAAATCGAATGACAGTCACCGAAGCGTGGTTGGGAAGAATATTTTTTGAAAATATGGACAAAGAAACGTTACGCACGATTTCAAAATCGTTCCAGGAAATTTTAAGCGAATCGTGCGCGATAAATTCGGACGCGAACTTGTCGCACAAAGTAGGCGGCGGCGTAGAGCACATCGGCTCGAAAACCGAGTGCGCGTTGTTACAAATGGTTGAAGATTTCGGCGGCGAAGGCGGAGGCGCGAATGACCGATTTCGATACCACCAGTTACGAGACTCGAAACCGGTGAAACAAAGGTATCACTTCACGTCCGCGCGAAAGAGAATGTCTACGGCCATCTCGGGTTCGACTTCGGGCACGACGCGGTTGCACGTCAAAGGCGCTTCCGAGGTTTTAGTCGAGTTGTGCTCGAAAATTGCCAAGCCGGACGGTTCTGTCGATTCGTTCTCAAAAGAAGACAAGAAGAACGCAAACGATGCCATTCAACGCATGGCTGAACGTGGTTTACGCACTTTAGCGATCGCTTACGTCGATTTGAACATCGACCCGAGCAAGTTGGATCCCGAAAAGCCGCAGGAGGAAAATTTGACGCTTCTCGGCATCGTCGGTATCAAAGATCCGATTCGTGTGGAAACGGCTGAAGCGGTTCGGCTTTTACGAGGCGCGGGCGTGACAGTTCGCATGGTCACCGGTGATAACGCGGTCACGGCGCGAGCCATAGCGATTGAAGCCGGCATATTTGATCCGAGCGAAGAAGAAAAAGGCGCGACGATTTTAGAAGGTCCCGTCTTTCGAAAAATGTCTCGAGCGGAGCAAGAATCTGTGGCTATGAAAATACGCGTCTTGGCGCGCTCGTCGCCGACCGACAAGCTCGTTTTGTGCAACTTGCAAAGAGAGCTCGGCGAGGTCGTTTCGGTAACTGGCGACGGCACGAACGATGCGCCGGCTTTGAAAGACGCAGACGTCGGTTTCGCCTTGGGTATCGCCGGTACGGAAATCGCGAAAGAGGCGTGCGATATTGTCATCATGGACGATAACATCAAATCCATGGCCAAAGCAGTTTTATGGGGACGTAACGTTTATCAATCCATCCGTAAATTTCTACAATTTCAGTTGGTCGTGAACGTCGTCGCGGTGAGTTTGAATCTCATCGCGGCCTGCGCCGGTATCGAAGAGTTACCTCTCGGCGCCGTTCCTTTACTTTGGGTGAACATGATCATGGACTCCATGGGCGCTTTAGCGTTGGCCACAGAACCTCCTTCCGATCGTTTGATGGAACGACAACCATTCGGTCGAACGGCTCCGTTGGTGAACAAACAGATGTGGCGAAACATCATCGGCGTGAGCACCTATCAACTCATCGTGTGCATCACTTTGATGTTTGCCGGGACTTCCATCATGGGTATGGATTGCCCGATTATCGATGGCGTCGAAGATTGCCACCATCGAACGCTCGAGCTGAACGGGTTTATCTTCAACGCCTTTGTATTTATGCAAGTGTTCTCGGAGATCAATTCGAGACGAATCGGTGATTTCAACGTATTCGAAGACATTCACAAATCCGGTCTGTTCTGTGTTATCATTCTTTTCACCGTCGGCGTTCAGGTGTTGTTCATTGAAGTCGTCGGCTCGACCGTCGTGGGTCCAGCCATCGGTTTTGTAAACTTGACCACGAAAGAGTGGATCACATCTATCGTTTTAGGTGTCGTCATTTTACCAGTCGGCGCGCTCACGCGGTGTTTACCGCTTTCGCTCTTCCCCGGAGTCACGGACGAAGAAGCCATGGCGCAAGCCGCCGAGGAAGCGCACAAAGCGCAAGTAGCGGCAAAAGCGCTCGCCGATCGAGAGAAAGTTGGCGGTAGTGGTTTATCAGATGCGCAACCATCTGCATCCCCCGCTCGAGAAAGGAGAGTCTCCGTCGACTTGGTCTCCTCCTCCATCTCCCACGCGTTCGAAGCCGCCTCGGAAGCGGTCATCGCCTCCCGTCGCGCCTCGCACAACGAAGACAGAAGTCGCATCTCACCGTCACTCTCCCGCGAATCTTCCTTCGGCAGACAGCGTCCATCCTTCCGAAGAGCCGCGACTATGGTCATCAGCGCCAATCGTTTCCGCCTCCCGATGGACACCATTCGAGACAGCGATAAAGAAGAACACGACGAGGAGAACCGATAAAAAGAGAGAGAGAAGAGTGTGCGCGTGTGCGTAACAAAAAAAAGAGACTCAACATTATCGTTATCATATGTGTGTGTGTGTGTGTGTGAAAATGTAATAACATCAAGTATTAAATACCATCGAGTACGCGTAACTAAAAAACTGTCCTAAAATCGATATTTGCCCCCGCTTTTCTAAAAACAAAATTTCCGCACATTTCAAGAAGAAAAAGCGCGTTTTGCAGCCCCTGAGGGCGTTCGTTTTGTACTCTCTCTGTCTGCACCGGACGATCGGACGCAAAAATCCGGCGCGCAATCGTTCGGAGGACCGGTTTGAGAGAGAGAGCGCGCGTTTTTATATACACAGGAAAGCAGAGAGAAAGGGAACGCGAAGAGCGTGACATAAAAAGCCGGCGTTTGAGATTCAATTGATTCCTCTCTTCGAATTGGAAAAAGATAATAGCACAGAGAGAAGAAGAAGAAGAGAGAACGAGACGCGCGGAAGAGATGAGAACGACGAGAGTGAGAAGAAGCGCGATGATGGTGTTTTGTCTTCTTCTCTCGCTGTTGTCTCTGACGACGACGACGACGACGACGACGACGACGAGTGGGAAGCGCATCATTTTTGTCGACGCGGACGCGAGCAGCGGGAGATCCTCCTCCTCGCCGACAACAACAACGTCGAAGGTTGCGTTTTCTTCGCAGCGACTGAGTGGCGGCGATTACGCCGACGGAGACGCATCGAAGAAGAAGAAGAACGCGAAGAAGAGCGAGAGTTCGTCGACGTCGTCGTCTCCGTCTTCCTCCAGAATCCGCGAAGCGACGTTCTTGGCTACTTTTGATAACTTCCAGAGAGACTTTCAGCAGTGGAAGGAAGCCGCGAGGCTGGCGTACGAAAACGAGGAAGAGTTTTACGAAGAGGACCCCGGGAAGAAATCCGCGTCGTCGTCGCTTTCTCCTTTTACTTGTGAATTCTGCGGGCCGCACTCGTTGGGATCGTTCGGAGGGTGCGAGTGGACGCTCGAGTTGAGCGGGTTGCGAGCGGGCGAGTGGGAAGCGCCGATGGAGGTGGAGGTGAGATGCGAAACGACGGTAGGAAACGAGGAAGATTTCACGCCTTCCGCGTATCAATATTTAGCGAGAATTAAGAAAGGTTCAAAGAAACCGGCGCAAAACTCAAAGCCGAGGACGCATAGAGTGAATAATGGAAAAATAGCTTTCGAGGAACTGAACGCCTCGCCGTACGACTTTGAACTGTCGCCGAAGAAGTATTTTGGCGTTGGAGGTAAATTGGAGATTCAAGTCGATATCAAAGCGTGGAAAGAGGTGAAGGATGCGCCGGATGCGGTTCCTATTCGAGCAGTTATACACGACGCGCCAAAGAAAGCGTGGTCTTTACGAGCCGTGAGGAGATTTATGAAACCAGAAGATTGGAAACGTGATGAAGGTAACGGAGCGCATTCCAACGCCGGAGAGAAATCCGCAGTGGCATGGATTTTGCCGACAGATTCAAAAGAGACGGCTTCGTATTTGTTTCGAGAGGCGCTGAATGTAAAAGAGACGCAACAAAGTGGCGTTCATCCTCGTGCATCGAGAATAAGTGAGACAGCACCGTCGTTTTCGTTTCAGAAACTCGGCCCTTTGGGGACCATTTCGGAACGAAAAACGCGACGCTCTAGAAACGCGAGACTTCGTGAAGATCGCGCCGCATTAGATGGAAACAAAGGTAAAAACGCGGATACCGGTGATAACGACGACGACGACGACCTTTGGCTAGATGATGATTTTGAAGATATGGCGCCAGGAAAGAAGAGCACGTTCTTCGAGGACATGGATATCGAAGACTTGTATCAATCCTCATCCCACGGCGCTAAAAAAGCAAATACAAACAATCATCACATGACGAGTGTCGTCGCCACGAACCTCGCCGAGCCTCGCGGAAACGAAACGGCAATAGTGCACCATAAAATATCAATAGACGTAGACGAGGAGTTACCAGAGTGTACAGACGCGCCAGTGACGGGTGATTTAGGCCCCATGTTTCTGTCTTTTGCGCCAGATAGTTTACGCGCGGCGCATCGAGTCACCGTGCACGGATGTCGCGCCGACCAAGGCGGTATTGCTCTCGTGGCATATTCATCGACAGCGGATAGAACTCATGATTTGTGGTTACGAGTAGTTCTTTTACATCAAGAAGATTCTGAATTAGACGTAGTCGTAGCTGGTGAAGCCACAGTTCCGCCGTTAGAAGAGTCGTGGTCGGCGCCTATGATTATGCGAATTTTACCCTGGGAAACGAGCAAAGACTCTGGGTTCGTCAAAGTATCTAAGAAAGGTTCGTTTGGGAGTGGTTCAAAGGTCACTCGCAAACTTAAACTGACCATTCAAGCGAGACAGTTGAGGCCAAGGCGAGTCGCATTGCGCTTGCCTTTAGATCAATACGGCGATGCGGACACCAGGAAAGCGGCGAAAGCCGCGGCGGAGAGATTCGGAACGACATCTAATTCCTTGATTGAGATTCCTCAAGCGGAAAGACCGTGCGCAATCGCGTGGGTAGAGGTGAATCCATGGGACAACGCCGCGAAGCTACTTGGGGCTGCTGCCGGGTTAGCCTCTTCGAGCTCAGGAAAAATCGTTCGACCGACGGATATAGCGTTAGCGGTTGACGGCGTGCTACTACCTCACGATTGGCATCCGGACGCGACTATGTTATACGCCGCGGCTCTACTAGGTGTTTCAGCTTCTTTGAGTATTAGCCCTGAAGAGAGAAGAAATCTGAACGCCACCGCTGCGTGGCGTTGGGGACTTGGTGATGGTGATGCATGTACCGTGCTTCCGAATCTGAAGCGCAACGTGGAAGATCCCGCGGAAGACGCCAAGTGCGAAAAAATATACGCAAAACTGAGAGATCTCGCAGGTAACAGCGACTCCTCAAAAGAGCGCGAAAAGCTAGAAAACTCAAAAGAGCGATTACGGTGCGACGTCAGCCAAGTGCGATCGTATTTAACCAAAGCTACTGAAAACGGATCGAAGTTGACAATTGGAGGTCTCTCGAATTTGCCGAGCACGGACGATTTAGTCCTCGCATTAGTCGATGCTCGTGAAAAGGGTGGCTTAGAATCCGCTTACAACTTCCACAAAGATCGAAACAGTAAGAAAGACTCGACGAGTAATAAAAACAATCGCCAGTCGAGTTCGCAAGGGTATCACCGAAACCCTTTCTTTGCCAATGGCGGTGGTTTTGCGCAGACGCTGGACGAGCAAGCCGAGACGGCGTTCATTTTGAACCAATTCGTCAACGCAAACTTCTTACCATCTTCTTCGGAAACCGCAGCTGAACTCGCATTGATTGTTGGTACGACAGCATACGTGCTTCTCGTTTTGTATCTCTGCGCTGGAGCCTTTCGCGTGTACAACAAAGCGTCCTCTAACCGAGCCGGTCCAAACGTCGCGCATAAAAAGAACGGCCCGGGGTCCGGACATCATCACCATCACGGTGTATCGCCTCAATTAAGAGTATGTTTGCGCACCATGGCAATGTCACCGTTTACCGCCGGTTGGATGATGGCGAAAGAGCCGGCAAAGTTTCTGTTCGATTCGCTCAAACCGACGATTTCGTTTGCGCTCGGAACACTTTTACTATTTGCGGAGGAAATCGTCCGTTCGATTAAGGTGTTTGTGAGGGACAGTAAAGCGTACGCGAAAGTGTTTGGCGGTGGCACCAACGAGAATAACAAGAATGGTAACGCTAGTGGCAATAATAAGAAGAAACATTCTGAAAAGAATAACATCAACAATAACAACGCCGAGGTGCAACACGCAAACGGTGAGTCCTCGAAAAAAGTCAACGGCAAGAAGAAACAAGCGGGTAATAACAATAATAACGGCAACAACAACGGCAAATCGCCCTCCGCGCTTCTTCGAGACGAGTCGAGTAAAAACAATTCACCAACGGCTTCTTCGGTAGATCCTGATACGCCTCGCGTCAAAACTGAATGGGAGGTCGAAGAAGAAGAGCGTCGTCAGCGCGAAGAGGAAGAAGAAATGCGTCGACACGCGGCGTTGAGAATGTCCGAAAAGCGTTTACTCGACGCGGCGATTGAAAAAGAACGCGAACTGGCTCGACTAGAGCGCGAAGAGAAGGAAGAAAAAGCACGCTTAGCGAAAGAAGCAAAGAAAGCAGAAAAAGCCGCGCAAAAAGCGTTGAAGAGTAAAAGCGCGTCCAACTCTCCGTTGACGAGTCCGCGGACGGCGACGGGTGATGCTCCTCCTGGATTCGAGCGCCTATCGCCGCGAGCGCAAGCGAACGCGACGCAACAACCGCGACCGGGTTTTACCATACCACCTCCGGTTCCTCCCGGCTTACCTCCATCTCTTTCGCCGACGAAGAAACGAGACAGCATGAACAACAACGCGAGCAAACCTTTACCACCACCGTTACCGAAATCTCCACCACCGTTGAATCAACCTAAGAAGCGAAACGGAGGAGGCGCGATGCTCATCACCCCGGCCATGCTTCGCCAAGGCGTCGACGAGCCGCCACCACCACCCGCCCGCCGCTTTCAATTTGGCAACGACATTTCCACGCGACCCATCGGTAGCTCGAACATCACCAATAAAATTACCGCGCCTGCACCTCCGATGCCTCCAGGAGCGCAAGATCAAGACGACTTGGTCATGTCCATGCTCGAAGGCCTCTCGGACGACGACGAAATCGACGACGGCGCAGATCCGTTGCGCAGTCCAACGAATCAATCCATCGGCGGTGGTTTGTTCGGTAAATGGTCTGGTTTCTTTTAGAAAGAGCGTTTTGCGTTTAGGAATGAGTCATCCGCATGCACACGCATCATTTTTAGAGCACTTGTTGTAATTCTCATATTTCTCGAGACGAGTAAAGTCAACTCGATGCCTCGCTCTTCTCTCCCCACACACACGAACGACACGCACGCGCGAAACGAAAAGAAGAATGCGATTGCGCGTGCGTTCGCCTTTTGGCGTCGTCAATCTGAACCTCTCGTCGGACGAGCCGACGTTGAACGATTTTCTCTCGGAAATGAAGAACGCTCGCATCGTCGTCGACGACGACAGAGAAGAAGAAAAGAAGAAGCGCGTCGTCGAATCGTTTCAGTTTGGATTTCCGAAATCGAATTCGTTCGTTCTGAAAGATTGGAACGGAGAGGCGACGTTGTCCGCGACGTTCGGTATTCGCGACGGGGAGACGATCACGGTGAAGTTTGCCGAGGAAGAAGAGGAGGAAGAGGAGGA
>Ga0255761_10002699_pt1 | contig 16258 bp, 13 predicted proteins | sample 071ome_29_FD_179961 | JGI IMG/M metagenome (GOLD analysis project Ga0255761, IMG submission 179961) | Coastal salt marsh microbial communities from the Groves Creek Marsh, Skidaway Island, Georgia - 071407BT metaG (version 2) | ecosystem: Environmental > Aquatic > Marine > Intertidal zone >... | reverse complement strand
AGATATTTTCTGATTCAAAGAGAGACCTAGAGAACCTTCAAAACATATTTAATTTAATTAGTAAAGTAAATGAAGATGGCTTCTTTTTAGAAGAAGAAATTGATTTTATAAATAAGCAGTTAAACGAAAAATTATAAAGTTTAAATAATCTTCCAAAATTTTAAACTAATTAAGTTAAAATAATTCTTTCTATATGTATGCCAAACTTCTGCGAATTGAACAAGAATTAAAACAAATACTAGAAGTGGAGTAAATCTTTAAACGATCTTGCATTCACATGAACAACTATATGTAAAATATAAAACAGAAATATATTGCAAATATATTGCAAATATATTGTATATGTATAAAATATAATTATGGAATCAAAAAACGATAAATTTAAAAGACTTGCAAATAAAAGAGTCCCTGCTGCTTTAGAAAAGCTGGAATTAATTAAGAACTTATCAAACACCACAAATTACGACTACACGAAGCAAGAAGCAGACAAAATAGTTAAAGCTTTAATGCAATCGGTGGGTGAAATTAAAAAAAGTTTTGATGAAAAAACTAAGCCTAAATTTGAAATTTGATGAAAAAGCAAATTGAAATAATCTTATACGCTATCTACCAGCTAGGTGGGAAACATAGCTATGTTCATCAAGAAGATATTTACTTCAAATGTTTTGAACTAGATCCTTCAAACTTTTCATGGGATACTAAAGATTACCCCAGTGATTTAAAAGGAAAATTTGCTATAAAAGATATAAGAGAATTACGAAAAAAAACTAACCAAGATTTATTAAAGTCTAAAGGAATTAAGAGAAACCAACATGTTGAATGGATGCTAACTGATGAAGGGATAAACTTCGTAGAAACTAATCTCAAAATTTTAGAAACAAGCTCAGAAGAAAAAGAAATACTAGATACTCAAGCCAAGACAAAAGAAAAAAGAGTCCTTGCAATTCTGCAAAAAAATTTTGATGCTGCAAAAGCGTGTAATGATATTGTTGATATACATAATTATCTACAAATGTCTACTGATCTACCTCCGAGAATAAAAAGACAAAGAATTGAAAAATTTATTAATGAATCAAAAAGATTAGACATGAAGGACATTGAGAGTTTATTAGTAATATGGCTTGATTTAATTGGTTAAATGAACGAGAGAAAAATATGGATATACCAGTAAACCCAAGGGCTTTTGAAGATGGACAAGGATCAGCAATGAAAAATGATCTTGTTAGAGGTTTGATAGAGTTAATCACAAACTCAAACGAAGCTTACGGAAATAATCCTGGTCCCATAGACATATTTCTTGATGGAAAGAAAATAAAAATAATCGACTACGGAACAGGCATAGAGGATTTAGAGAAATCTCTGGAGCAAGGCGGTATGTCTGCAAATTTTCACAACGATAAAACTAGTAGAGGGAGACATGGTAGAGGATTAAAAGACGTCCCTATTCTGGCTGAAAATGGAACCTTTATACTAGAAACGGTTAAACGAAGTACTCAAGAGTACTTTAAAGTCAAGTGGAAAAGAAGTGCAGAGATAGAAGGCAATAAAGAAGATGTTTTAACTGCGAAACCAGTTCCAACAAACTTAAATAATAAATTAAAAGAAGGCGGCACATCAATAACATTTAAAATAAAAAAAAGAGTAAAAAATTCACAACCAGAATCAATAGAAAACAAACTCTCATCTCATATTGAGATGAGAGATCTACTTAACGAAAGAAAAGTTATTCTCCATTTAAAAGATAAGAAAATCCACTTAAGAAACTCATTTCAAAATACAAAGAAAACTCTCCTGCATGAGGAGAAACTACAAATATCTGGCTTTGAAGATTACCAAAAAAAATATGGAGAAGCCTCTTTTTGTCTACATAGACTTGAAAATGCTTCTAGTGATTTAAATGTTTATTCAGAAGCAGGGATATTACTAAAAGGCAATGGGGTTTCTTATAATAATGACGATTTTGGTTTTAAAAATTTTCCTGAAATGTATTATTTATCTGGCGAAATAGATATTCCATTTATAGATGCTTTGTACAAAGACTATTTAGAAAATAAAGAAAATCCAAGTGAGAACAATACAGTAAATGTAGTGACAATAATGCGAGAAGGTTTAGAAAAAGCACACCCTCTTTATAAACAAATTGAAAAACTTTTAAAACCTATTTTACAAACTTATATTGATGAAATAAAAAGTGAAAATGCTAATAAAGTTTATGAAAACAGTAAAAACTTAAAACAAGCAAGTAAAGTATTTTCAAAAATTGCAAAAAGTTTAGACTTCGATGATGATAATGGACCAGTAGATAATATTATTGAATTTCGACCACCTTTCTTAAAAATATCTTTAGAAGATAAAGCGCGTGCCTCATTAGTAACAGATAAGTCAATACATGTAGAAGGTGATAGTGTAACTTTCTCAACTGAAAGTAAGAATATCAATATATTCGAAACGCTTAAAATCTTGACGCCTCATCAGAAAAATCCTGAATTATTATCAACCACTATAGAAGTTGAGGGACTGGAGCTAGGCCAAGCAAGTATAACAGCTGAGTCAAAAGGAATAGAAGCATATCTTGAGGTAGAAATTTCTGAACCACCACCAAAAAGAAGTATAGATTATTTTCAATTTGAAAATAGATCATATTCTATTCCTGAAGGAATAAACAGCACCAAGGCTATAACAGTTTTAGTACCCTCAAAAGAATTTGATAAAACAAATCCTTATGTACTTTTAAACTTAAAAGATCCTAGATTATTTACCCTAAAGGAAAATAAATCTGAACTTATTTACAATCCTAAATACGACTGTTTTGCAGCAGAATTCCAAATAAACAATACTAAATATGCAGAAAGTAAGATAAGTTCTGTATTAATTGCAGATTATAAAAACGAAAAAATAAGAGCAAGTTTAAAAGTAAGTGATATAACACCAACTTCTCCAGAACTGGATATAAAATTTAACCCAGCTCCTTATCAGGGAAATGATAGAGTAACTTATAGGCCAGCTACTGAAACAAGCCCTAAAGTTTACGAAGTGAATTTACAACATCCTGTTGTAAAGCAAGTAATAAATAAAGAACCACAGTTAGAAAATCTAAATGGTGAATTTGAAAGATCTTTTATTTCTGAAATAATTTTAGACAGAATAATTAGAAGCAAAATAATGGAAAAAATTGAAGAATTTGATGATGTGGATGATGCTTTTAGACGTTTAGAACAAGTTCGTAAAGAGAAATATCCGCAACATTATAAAGAAATTAGAAACATTAAATACTAATATGCTGTGGGCAAATTTCCTAGACAACAAAAGCTTGTTCTACACGAATAACCTCTCTCCACCAATGTCCAAAAAAAGAAAAGAAATTACAAACGAAATTGAAGCAGGTTTAAAGGATATACTTTATAGACTTCCAGCATTTAAGGATTGTGAAGTTAGTAGAAGTTACAAAGATGGACTAAATTTTTTTGTTAGATTTACCAGTAGTCCTTACTTTTTTAAAATTAATTTTGATTTAGATAAGGTTAAAGTTTCACTTTTAGCATATGACGATTTTCGAATATTTGATGAATCAATCTTATGGAAAATGAACTCTTCAACTTTTAACAAAATTTCTAATTTAGTAATAGATAGGCAAGATTCATTATTTATTTTTTATCAAGAAGTAGTTTCTAACGTATCAGAATTTAATCGACATTTAACTATAAAGCTACTGAAATGCATAGAACATAAAAAAATCACAGAAGAGAGTATTGAGATAATTAAAAAAGAAGTAACTTATAAAGATTATTTGTACTTTGATGAAAATGCTGAATTGTTAGTTAGATTAAATGAATTTGAAAATCTCTTTAACAAAGTTGATCAGAAATTAAACTTTCAAAATATTAATGTTGAACTTTTAAACAATTATTTTGAAAACAGTTCAACAGAATTGCAACTTAAAATTTCACATATAAATATGCCTCTAGCTCTAAAATATATTTATCCATATAAAGATGAATTAACTAAAGAAGAATTAAAAGGAATATACAAGGTTGCTGTTGATGCGTTTTTAGTTTGTGTTCAGAAATATGAAGTAAAAGCATCATTTTCTTATTATGTGTCTAAAAGGCTTTTTGCAAACATAGCAAGGTATAGATCAATTATTATTAGAAATAGACTTGAAAGTAAATATGGTGAAAAACCAACATTTAAACAAATTGATGAATATATAAAAGACCATAGAAGTCAAAATGTTGATGAGTACCCACTATTAACGGACATAATTAAATATTTTGAACCAATCCTAAAGGAAAAATTAGTAGATAAAGAAATTAAGAAAAAGAAAGATACAGAAAGTAAATATTTAAAGTCTTCAATACCAGTCCTTTACAATTTAATAACTGGGAAAGAGGTCAATTATGAAAACCATGATGTTTATGAAACTTTTATGCAAGAGCTAATAAAATCTTTCAAACATATTTTTGATAAAAAAGAAGAATTTATTATCAGAAATAGATACTTATCTGACTTGGAAAGCAAAAATAGCTCACCTGTTAAATCACTCGAGGAATTAGGTTTAGCTTTAAACATTACTAGGGAGCGGGTAAGGCAAATTGAAAAGAAAGCCCTTCTCAAGCTCCAGTCTGTATGGAAACATGTTGTACCTTTTGATGAAAAAAATATTGAGTTCTTTGAACCAATATCACCTCCATACATAAGTCGAAGTAAGGAAGTTAAAGAGTTAGTTAAAACTCTTGAAAGTAGAGGTTATTTCTTTAAAGGAATGATTACTTCTAATACAGAAATTGTTGAAGAAATTGGAAAAAGCATAAATACAGAACCATTAGCGTTAAATAAATATCTTCATTATTTATCTAAAAATAAAACGAATCATACAATTTTACCAACAACTTCAGAAAATAATAGTTTCAGTTTAGAAACGGAGTTAACTGATCTTAGTTTTAGCGTTAGAGCCTTAAACGTTTTTCTAGAAAATCAAATTTTTACGTTGGGTGAGTTAATTTCTTATTCAGAGGAAGATTTAATGCATATGACAAACTTTGGTAATACAACTTTAAATGAAGTTGTAAAAAAGTTAAAAAATTATGGGATGGAACTGTCTCATCAAAGTAATAATAATATCCAAACCTTTAAAACAAATTTTTCTACTCTTCCACCAGAAATAAAAATAATTTATATTTCACTTTTGGACATTGGAGGAATTGGAACAATTAAGGCAATTCATAAATCAGTATTAAAGTATCAAAAAACTAAACCTGAGTCATCAATCCGAAGGGCGTTGCAACAATACACACCTGGAATGAAACACTATACAGGCACTCATGTTTTTAACCAATTGAGTAGCGGCACATATGGGCTAGCAAATATTGATACTTGAAAGTACTTTTATTGGTAGAAGTTTTTAAAAATAATATAAATAAAATAATCAAAAAATATGGTTTACTTTTTTAAAGTCTAGATTAATTTATTAAGCCATTCTGTATTTAATTATTAAGTTCAATTTTTGGATGACTAAAAAGTCATTATTTAAACCTGAGTAAATCAATTATTAACTCTAAAATCAAATTAAAACATATATAAATGAACTTAGAAGATAAAACAATTTCAAATGAAAAAGCAATTAGAACTATTGTTAAATCTAATATTGAAACTTTTTCACAAACCTTTAGTGAAAGACATATATCTGAACTGAACAATCCTGATGGAACAATAAATATGAAGATACATAATGTTTTTATTTCGCTTCTAGGTGAGGAAATTCAATATTACACAGCACTAGTAAGATCTTTGGACAGCTCTTTAGGAAATATGTTAGAAAGTCTTGCTATTAATATTGCAAGATTGTTTTTTACTGTAGAACAAAAAATAACGGGACCTCTATACCCACAACAAACTTCAAAAATTGCAGAACTGCTTGAAGCTTATAAAAACAGAAATAATGAGTTAAAAGTTGATATTAAACATTACGAATTAATTAAAAATTTAAACCTTGATACTGAAGTAGTTGAAAAGACGCATGCGAGTGATTACTACTTGCATGATGAAATAACAAAAGAAAATTTTTTAATAGAACTAAAGATAGGTGGAGATTTAGACAATAAAAAGGCACGTTCAGAAAAGGAAGCTTTAATGGAGCAGTTTGCAATATTATCAAATACCCTAGGTGATAATGCAAAGATAAAATGTTATTTTGCTACTGCTTATAATCGCTTTGGAGAAGACCAGCCGTGGACACAAGGTAGGGTTAGGCAATTTTTTTCTGAAGAAGAATTATTAATTGGAAAAGATTTTTGGAATTTTATTTGTAAATCTGAACTAGGGTACCAAGTTGTCTTAGATGAATATATACAAAACTCTTATTTAATAAAAGAGTCTTTGGATAAAATTAAAGAAGCCTATCTTTAAATTAGTGGATATTAAAAAATACAAAACTAGATGTGGAGATGCCCACAAATTAATTAAATCAATTCCTGATAATTCAATAGATTTAGTTTTGACTGATCCTCCCTACAATATTGGTGAGTATTCAACAGGCAATATAAAACTACCTGGACGATCTGACTTGAATAATGATATAGCAGAATGGGATCAAGGAGTTTTTAAACCATCAACAATTACTGACGATTTAATACGAGTACTTAAAAAAGATGGCAATCTGTTTATCTTCACTTCTTATAACCTAATTGGTGAATGGCATAATTTACTTGATACGAAATTTGATACTTTTCAATTTATGGTTTGGCACAAAACCAATCCTCCTCCAAAGATATTTAAAAAAGGTTTTCTTAATAGCTGTGAACTCATAATTTGCTGTTGGAATAAAGGAAATAAGTGGAATTTTGGAAAACAAAATGAAATGCACAATTTTTTTGAAAGCAGTATATGCATGGGTAATGAAAGACTTAAAGACCCAAAGCACCCTACTCAAAAACCTCTATCAGTACTCAAACATATCATAAAAATAGCTTCCAACGAAAATGATTTAATACTCGACCCCTTTATGGGTGTCGGCTCAACAGGCGTAGCTGCTCTACAAGAAGGTAGAAGATTTGTTGGTTTTGAAATAAATAAGTCATACTTCGATGCTTCAATTAAAAGATTGAAAAGAAAACATTAATGAGCAAACACAATAAACCAATTTTAAAATGGCCAGGCGGAAAAGAACGTGAACTGAATTCAATCTTAATCTCTTTGCCTAAAAAAATAGAAAACTATTATGAGCCTTTTGTAGGTGGAGGAGCAGTTTTTGTAAATGTATGTGCTAAAAGTTATTTCATTAATGACATTACAAGTGAGTTGACATCTTTGTATAAAATTTTAAAAAATAACAATTCTAGAAATATATTCAACAATCATCTTTCAATTATTGATACAAATTGGAATAAAATTAATCAATTTGTCAAAAGTAAAAAAATGGAAATAATTGATCAATACAAAGAATTTAAAACTTTTTCAGATAAGTCATTACTCCAAAAAAATGTTTCTAAATTCATAAGTTGCAATAAAAATTTTTTTATCAGTAATTTTCATTTACCTTTTGATAATCAAAAAGAGAATTACTTACTTGAATTAAATAAAAATATAGTAAGAAAAATAGAAAGGATGTCAAAAATTGAAGAAAAAAAAGGAGAGCTTTCAGAGGATGACATATTAAAGAATATTGAGTCAGCAATTAAAAGCGGATTTTATATGCATATGAGATACTATTTAAACTCAATTAATGAACATGATTTCAATGATGTTGAAAAAGCTATCGTATTTTATTTTATTAGAACATATACATATTCTGGAATGTTTAGATATAACAACAAAGGTGAATTTAATGTTCCTTATGGTGGAATAGCTTATAATAATAATTCTTTTGCAAAAAAAATAGAAACATTTAATTCTGAGAATTTAATTAATAGATTACAAAGTACTGAAATTGGAAATTTAGATTTTTATGATTTTTTAACTTCTAATAAACCTTCAATTAATGACTTTCTTTTTCTAGACCCACCTTACGATACAGACTTTAGTACCTATAATAAAAACGAATTTAACAAAGATGACCAAATTCGACTTTCAAATTATTTAATAAATGAATGTGAAGCAAATTGGATGCTGGTTATTAAAAATACTAAATTTATTTATGATCTTTACGATAATAAAAAGCTTTATATTTCTTCATTCGATAAAAAATATCAAGTTAGTTTTATGAATAGAAATAATCAAGATACAGAGCATTTACTGATTACAAATTATAAGACCGCTTTGGTATTTTGATTACTAAGCTTTTTTGCTTATTATGAAATAAAATAGAGTAATTTATGACAGATAAAAATGTAAAAAAATTAAAAATCAAAGAAGATAACCTAACACTAAACAGAGAATCATTAATAATTCATGATTTAGAAATACTCAATCTGGATTTAGTCAACTATCTTTTAGAATCTGAAAATAAAGTAGAAACACTTGAGCATATTCTAGATATTGGTGTTAAAACATTAAATTCGCTTAAAAATTCAATTGAAAGAGACTTTACTGAGAAAACCTTTGAAAAGATATCTAAAGAGATGAAGGTGAATTTAGATAACTCTATGGATGACCTTGGGAATGAGTTTGAAAAATATTTCAATGAAGATGGAGAGTTTGTAAAGGAAATTAATGAAAACAAGAAGAATTTAATAAATGAAATTAATACCGAGTTACAAAAATTTATTGATCCAAATAATAGAGACTCAGCTATTTCAAAACTAACTGAGATACTAGAAACTGAAGAAGGAAAAGTATTAAATGCTTTTGAGAAAGCTCTTAATCCAGAAAATTCTGAATCACAGATATTTTTATTAAAAGAAAGACTAGAAAAGAAGTTTTCGGATGAAGTCAAATCAATCAGTGATGACTTGGAAAAGATTTTACAACAACTAAAAATAGATTCAGCAACAAAAGAATTAAAGGAAAAGTCAACTGGCAAAGGCACAACTCACGAAGATTTTGTACAACAAGTATTATCAGAAGTAGCTGTAGGTGACTTTGTCGAAAGAACAGGTGAAATTGTTGGTTTAATTCCTAAGAGTAAAGTAGGAGATCATGTTGTTACTTTAAATACAAATACTAAAACTAAAGACTTAAAAATTGTTTTTGAATCAAAATCAGCGAATACATATAACTCAACTAATGCAATAGTAAAGGAACTTGAAGTAGCTATCAAAAATAGAGGTGCTGATTTTGGAGTGTTCGTATTTGACAACTTTGAGCGATTTAATAAAGTATCTTCTCAACCTTTTCATGTTATTAGCGAAAACATGGCTTTGACAGTACTGAATGAAGATGTTGGAAGCTTACCACTTAAAATAGCTTATGTTTGGGCTAAAAGCCAATTAATGAATCTAGATGGAGTAAGTTCAAAAGAAATAACGATTAGTTACGATGAAATTCTTAAAGGTTTGAATGAAGCACTTAAAGAAGTGAAGAGATTAATTACTGCAAAAAGCAATAATAAAAAAGCTTTCGACGCTTTGGAAGTAAATGAAGAGTTGATCCCTGAAATTAGAAAAAACATTGATGAAAAACTTAAAGATTTAGTTGAATTGCTTGATTATCAAGAAGAATAGTTTTAAATCAAGTTTCTTTTCTCAAAATAGTTATTCCAACACTGTCGCATGTTTCTTTACAAGGTTCACATGGATCAGGTTCTTCCTCGTAAGAATCAATTAATGAAGCTATAGAGAGCACTACATCAAAGTTATCTCCGGCTTCAATGTGTTTATTAATTTCCTTGATGAGAATTTCTTTAATAGCTTGTTGAACTTTTGTTTCTACAGCAACCGTTACACTTTATTCCTATTTAGAGTTTGGAATAGATGTAATAAAATAATTAAAAATATCAAATTAAATTTGACAAAGTAATAATAGTAAAGTAAGTTATGTATATTAAGAATTAATGAGAATAAATACTCAAGAAAGAGGAATTATGAAACTTAATGTTTTAGAAGGACAAACTACTGATGTAGGCACACAATTAGTCACTACTGTAATTAAAGTTGAAGACTTAGTTAGTAACTATGCTGTTGATGTATTTGATCACGAAAAAGGTCGTGCTGGTAAAGGTGGATATCAACGAAAAGCAAACCAATCTAGAATAAAAAAACTTTCTAAGCTTTTGGCAGAGAGTAAGGTAACAATACCTACTGCTATTTTAGGAAATATTAGGAAGCCTTTAGAAAAAGTAATAAAATTTGATTCATCTGGAAGAGCAATTGTTGACCTAAATTCACCAATAATGATTATTGACGGCCAACACAGAGTTGCTAGCTTTGCAGAAGTATATAATAATCCAGACTTCTATGGCGTAGATCAAAAAAAATTTGGTGAAATAAAATTATTTTTATCCTTACTTTGGAATGCATCTCTCCAAGAAGAAATTAATCAGTTTTATGTTGTAAATTCAAATGCTAAGTCTATACCAGTCGGTAACAGACAAGAGCTAGAAGCATATATTGGTTCTGGAGATGACTTAATATCTGAACTTGTTGATTTGACTTGGGAACTTGATAAAACAGAAGAATGGAAAGGAAAAATTAAGTTTCCAAATTCCAATAGTGGGCTAATTCCTAACTCAGGAATTGTTTCATCTTTAAAGACAGTATTTAATGATTCAAATTTAAAAAAATTATCTTTTAAAGAAAAGCTTGACCTTATTTCAGCAGTTTGGATTGGGGTTAAAGAAGTACTTCCTAGCTGTTTTCATAATCCTGAAAAATACACTCTTCAAAAAGGTATTGGAGTTAACACCATCCATGGTTTAATCCCTGATATATTTGCAGATATTTTAACTAGCAATGGAATGACATTTGATAAAAATTCGATACAAGATCCATTTGATCCAAAAGTATGGAAAAAATATCTAGGTGTGCTAGCTAAATATTCTGACACAGATCAATCTGGAGAGGAAAACGAAGTTATTGGAGCAGAGTTTTGGAGAGTTGGAAAAGCTGGTGGAGCAGGACAATATAGTTCAGGACAAGGTAGGTCGGTATTGTTAAAAATATTTCAAAGAGAAATATTAGGAAGTTAACAAATGGATACTTTTGACTTGGTAGAAATTCTTGTAAATGACTCCTCATTTTCTAGAGGAAAATTAGTTAGTTTATTAAAAAAATATCCTTTGAATAAATTTACAACTGAAAAATTACTTGTTGAGATATTAAATGAAAAAGGTGGTAAATCTTTTAGTGATCCAGAAGACTTTGTCATTTATTTATTTAACGAATCAAAAAATAGAAAATTAACACTTGCACAGAACAATAAGAAGAGAAAAATCATTAAACAAAAAGAAGAGGATAGAAAACGAAAAAGAGAATTAAAAAGCGCAAGAAAGCTTCAAAAAACTTTTGAAGCTATAAATTCTCAGGAATCTTGCAATTCCTGTGGTGCTGTCGTCAATGTTAATGGTTTGTGTAGGTGCTAGTAGGTAAAATTTATTATGAATAAAGAAAAATCTTTTAATGAGACAATTGCTAGAGAAAAGTTATTTCAAAATCAATCTTCAGATAATTTTGTTAAACACTTAGAAAAAATTTACGATGACTTAGTAAGCACACCGCATTTTAATGATGAATATGTGATTTTTGAAGATTCAGGTGTATCTTTTTTTCATAAAGAAACAAAAGAAGAATTATCTTGGTTAATTATCATTATTTTGAGGATTTATGTTAATCAATTAGGATTTCAAGCTTCACATCTTATTAAAAACAAAAACCTACTCGGACATATTAAATCTATAGAGTACGATTGTTTGGGAGTAAATCACCACATGCTTATGAACAAATATGGTGATCATAAGTTTATTTTTGAGAAAGATATATCTAATGAGTAGTTTTGATATTTTTAATCTACCTAATAGATATCTTGATGATGTAAGTGATTCTTTTCATGATGAATCAGGACCTACAATTTTTGTTGACGACTATGTACAAGAAGTTATTAATAATATTGAATCATTAGAGTTGCACCATTTAGAAGAGCTAGTGTTTAAATTTTCAAAGCTATCATCATTTTTTTCGAGACTCAAAAATGCTACTGAGAATTTATATGGCGAGTCACTACTTGAACGAGCATTAGATCAGGCAGATATGGTTGCTAATGGAGAGATTGAAGATAACGAAAATATTGTTTTTAAAAAAGTAGATAGTGAAGAGATCCAAGAATTTCAGAGAGTTATTCGACTATTTGAAGAAGAGTAAAAATATGAAAATGTCACATTTAATAAATACAATAAGAATATGAACCTTGAAAAAATTTTAAAGAACGATAAAAGAATCTGGGACGAAGACATCTTAGATTATCCACAACTCTTTGAGTTGGCTCGAATATATGATAAAGAACTACTTGAAACCTTATTTAATAATAAAGATTCAAAAGAGAAATTCTTTATACAAGTTGGAGACAGCCATGTCTTTAAATACAACGAGTTTAGATTTTACCTAGAAGAGAACCAAGTAAACAACTCATTCACACAGTACGCAAACAAGATTGGACTTGCATCGCAAGGAGAATATTTAAGCGACTCAACAGATTACGTTTTAGATTGGCCATATAAAGACTGTGTTCTAGAAGGTGGCATGAGCTCTGAAGAAGATATGGATGTATATATAAAAAGAGATGAAAAGACAACTCCTGGAAAGATGGATAAAAAAACAGGAACAGTGATTTCTCTAGAGAAAACAGAAGTAACATTTTCTCAAGCAAAAAGGAAACGAGAGGAAATCTTTTACAACAACATTATTGCAGATAAAGAGATAGATCGACTCCTAGATAAAAAAGCTCTTAAAAACTTTACAAGATATACAGCTAAAGGTGAAGAGAAGGTAAAAGAAATTAAACGAGATGAAGACGGCACCATAAAAGAAAACCTTCTTATCAAAGGAAATAATCTTTTGGCACTGCATAGTTTAAAAGAACAGTTTGCTGGAAAGGTAAAGCTTATCTATATCGATCCCCCATATAATACAGGGAAAGATGGCTTTGGCTATAATGACAAGTTTACAAAATCCACATGGCTCACCTTCATGAAAAATAGATTGTCTTCAGCCAAATCACTTTTAAGTGAAGATGGAGTTATTTGGGTTCAGCTCGATGACAGATTGTCTCACTATTGCAAGATCATGATGGATGAAGTTTTTGGAAGTGAAAATTTTGTATCAAATATTATCTGGCAAAAAAAGTATTCTCCATCAAATGACTCCAAGTGGATTAGTGACAACCACGATCATATACTTGTATTTGCAAAAAATAAATCAGTTTTTAGACCGAATCTTCTTGAGAGAACTGAAGAGATGAATAAAAGGTATAAAAATTTAGATGACGATCATCGTGGACCTTGGAAGCCAGGTGGGTTTTCAGTTAAAACATACTCAGCCAATTATGACTATCCAATAAAAACACCATCAGGAAGAACAGTATTTCCTCCAAAAGGTAGTTGTTGGTCCACTTCCCAAGAAAATTATAAAAAACTACTAGATGATAATAGAATTTATTTTGGCAAAAACAATGATGCAAAACCTCAGATAAAGCAGTTTCTTTCAGAAGTACAGCAAGGTGTTGTCTCAAAATCTATTTGGTTACACGATGAAGTAGGTCATAATCAAATTAGCAGATCTGAAATAACAAAACTTTTCGGCGATTATGTATTTACTACTCCTAAGCCGGAAAAATTATTGTCTAGAATCATTCATTTATCTACAAATTCAGGAGATATTGTACTTGATTTTCATTTAGGTTCTGGAACAACGTCTGCCGTTGCTCATAAGATGGGGAGGCAAAGTATAGGTATTGAACAAATGGATTATATTGAAGAAGTTTCTCTAGAAAGATTTAAAAAAGTTATCAAAGGTGAAGATGGCGGTATATCAAAAGAAGTTGATTGGAAAGGTGGAGGAGATTTCATTTACTTCGAACTTGCAGAATACAATGAAGAAGCTAAAAATAAAATAGACGCATGCAAATCATATAAAGATTTAAAGAAACTCTTTACTGAACTCACTGATTACTATTTCTTAAACTACAACGTATCAGTAAAACAGTTCAATGATCAACTATTAGATGATAAAGATTTCCAGGAACTACCACTTGAAGAACAAAAAACATTATTTAAAGCACTCTTAGAAAATAATCAGCTTTATATTCCGTATAAAGAACAAGAAGATGGTAAATATAACCTCTCTAAAGAAGATCAAGAACTAACAAATGAGTTTTATGGATAATCAAAAGCTTTCTGAAAAAATAGATTATACAAAAGAACTTTTTGGAGAGAGTATTCATCCTGAAATACCAGAAGCTATTTCAAATAATTTAAAGCACAATATGTGGCCACTCCAAGAAGAAGCATTTAAAAATTTTCTATTTTATGAAAATGTAAAAGAAGGCTCCAGTAATGAAAACCTACCGAATGTTGAGTTTGTAAAAAAAGATGAACCAACCCATCTAATGTTTAATATGGCTACAGGTTCTGGTAAAACTATGTTGATGGCTGCATGCATACTTCATTACATGCATCATGGGTATAGGAAGTTTTTATTCATAACAAACCAAACAAATATTTTGGATAAAACTGAAGAGAACTTAATAAACAAATTACATCAAAAGTATCTCTTTGACGATCAATTAATGATCAACTCAGAAAGAGTTGAGTTAAAAAAAGTAAATAGTTTTTCTAAAACTAAAAATTATGAAATAAGAATAGCGACAATACAATCTCTCCATTTAGATTTGCAAGAATCTAATCAAAGAGAAAATATAAACACCTTACAAGAGTTAAATGATTTAGATTTAGTCATACTTGCTGACGAAGCACATCACTTTAACGTTATGGCTAAATCTTCAAAATCAGAAAAAGATGTTGAAGAAAACTGGGAAAACACCATCCTAAATAAAATTTTTAGACATTCAAAAATATCTCTTGAGGAAAATAAAAATAAGCTACTTGAATTTACCGCAACAATACCAGAAGAAAAAAATGTACTAGTGAAATATCAAGACAAGATAATTTATGATTTGCCTCTTAAAAAGTTTAGAGAAGCTGGTTTAACAAAAGAAATTAACATAGTCACGTTTACCTTGAGTCAGAAAGAAAAGATACTGTATGCACTTGTATTTAACTGGTATAGACACAAAATTTCATTAAAGCATGGCATCAAAAACTTTAAACCTGTAATTTTATTTAGGCGAAAAACAATTGAAGAATCAAGAAGCGACTATGACGAGTTTCTTAAGATTGTCAAAAACTTAACCATTGATGATTTTAATTTTTTAAGTACTGATATTCCAAACAAAATACAAGATGCAAATTTAGGACAATCAAATAATTTTGGACATACTAGAACTTCTCAAATACTTGAAGAACTTGAAGACCCAAGTATGAGAAATGAATTAGTTGACTTTATAAAGGAAAATTTCAATGAAAAATCAGTTGTCATAACAAACTCAAAAGATAATAAAAAAAAGTCAGAATCTATAACATCTGATCTACAAAAACAGCTTAACAACTTAGAAGATCCAAGAAATCTAATCAGAGCCATTTTTACTGTTCAGAGGCTTACTGAAGGGTGGGATGTTCAAAATTTATACGATATTGTTCGAATGGACGAAGGCGTTAATGAAGGAGGAACCAATACTAAAGTTGCTCCAGCAACAGTTCAGGAAGCGCAACTTATTGGCAGAGCGGTCAGGTACTTTCCTTTTAAACATGAATTTAGTGATACTCATAAAAGAAAATTTGACCAAGACTTAGATAATGAGTTAAGAATATTAGAAGAGTTCTTTTATTTCACTTACGATGTAAAATCTCGATATTTATCTGAAATATCAAAATATTTACGGGAAAAAGGCTATGTTGATGGTCCTCCAATCATAAGGGTTGAATTTAAGGATAAATTTATTCAAAAAAACAAAAAGTTTTATAACAACGGCGTGTACTGGGTTAATGAGGTTTTAAGCAAAGATTTTGATCAGCAACAAGATATAGACGAACAAGATTTAAAAATAGAGTATACATTGCAAGCTTTAGAAATAGTTGAGCAGTATGTGACATTTAGTGAACTTGATCATCCAGAAAGACTTAAAGAAAAAATATATAATTTTCAATTTAAACTTTCAGACGTCGAACCTCATCTATTGTATAAAGCATTAAATCAAATTTATTTTGAAGGAGACTATATGTCATTCTCTAAATTTAAAGATTTGTTTAATATTGAAAATTCAAGTAATTTATTCTCAA
>Ga0255761_10002696_pt1 | contig 16261 bp, 27 predicted proteins | sample 071ome_29_FD_179961 | JGI IMG/M metagenome (GOLD analysis project Ga0255761, IMG submission 179961) | Coastal salt marsh microbial communities from the Groves Creek Marsh, Skidaway Island, Georgia - 071407BT metaG (version 2) | ecosystem: Environmental > Aquatic > Marine > Intertidal zone >... | reverse complement strand
AATAAAGATACAAAATTTACATTAAGTTTAGAAACTATCGTCAGTATAGTTGTTATGGCTGGTATGGTGTTTGGTATGTGGTATAATTTAAAAGCTGAAATTGAAATAGCTAAAGAATTACCAGAACCTCCAATCAGTAGAACTGAGTACGATTTAAAGGATCAGATGATTCGTAACTCAATTTTAAATACTGAAGAAAAAGTAGAAAAACTTGAAGAAAAAGTAGACGATATAAAAGCTGATACTCGTAGTATCAACGAAACGCTACTTAATATGAACACAAAATGAGATTAAAAGACAATGAAATATATTTTCTTACGAGTGCTATGCTTTGGTGCATTTTTGTCACTATTGTCATCTTCATTATACTCGCAAACAGCAACGCTTGATACTGTTCAAGATATTCAATTAACCAAGAACAAATTCTGTTCGGTGATTGAAGTGAATGCTTCTTGGAATTGGAAGAATCGCATTCCTCTTGAAAAACTAGAGAATTGCTATACTGCTTATGTGGATCTAGAAAACAAAAACATCGGTGCTATTATTCAGCAAGAATGGAATATCCAATATGTTCCTACCGTATTGATATTCAAAGATGGTGTTGAAGTTGCACGATTCGAAGCAGGATTGAGTATGAAGTTTAGTGAACAAGAAATACTGGACAAGATAGAACTCGTCATCAAGCAATAAATTAATGTTTCCAATTTTATAATTTATTATATTCCATAAAGTAAATTACGGAGGACTAATGTCAAAAAAACAACAACAAGACGAATTTAAAATAGTATTAGAAGATGGAAAAGAAGTAAACTTTTCTGACTTATCAGACGAACAAAAAATATTAGTAAATCATATTAGAGATATTGATATTAAAATGAGTCGTTTGAATTTTGAAGCACAACAATACCAAGCTGCTAAAAATCATTTCTCTACTGAGCTAAATGCGTCTTTTAAAGAAGGAGAAGAATAATGAACATTTTAGTTAGCAGAATCCTTACCAGTCTATTAAGCGAGAAAGTTCTAATTGCAGTATTATTAAGAGTTGGAGATTTTCTGGTTGATAGATCATCTAATGACTTGGATAACGAAGTGTGGAGTGAAGTAAAAAAAGCTCTTATGAAATAGTTATGTACCAAGACGAAACATTCGACTTTATTATTGAGAAAGTCCTCGAACACGAAGGTGGATACGTCAATGATAAAGATGATTTAGGTGGGGAAACTAAATATGGAATTACGAAACGATTCTATCCTCACCTAGACATAAAGAACCTTACGAAAGAAGAAGCCAAAGAAATCTACTACAAAGATTACTGGTTGCCTTCTAAAGCACACAAATTACCTAAATCAATCCAATATCCTTATTTTGATTGCGTTGTTAATACAGGGCAATCTCGTGCAGTAAAAATATTACAGAAAGCGTGTAATAATAAAAATCCTTTCAAGATCAAAGAAGATGGAAGAATTGGTGCTGCTACTATCTCTGCGTGTCAAAACTTGGAAAAAGATAGATTTATTTCATATAGAATATTATGGTATTCTTTCTTAATTTCTAAGAATCCAACACAAGAAAAATTTTGGTATGGTTGGTATAAACGAGCATCGGAACAATAATGGCATTATATATAACAGCAAGAGATTTAAAAGACACCTTTCCGAACTTAGATGAGTTCGATACTAAGAAACCAATTTATAGCTGGGTAGTTGATTCTGGAAGTAGATATGTTTCTCACGACTCAGGATTAGTCACACAACTCTTTGTTGACGGAAAAGACTTAGGTGCTGCTCAATCTGCTAAAACTGATGTAGATACCAATGACGAGTGGTATTATGATAGTGACGCAGATGCTGTGTATTATTACAATGATAGTAGTAGTCCTGAAGATTTATTAATGGAAGCAGGAGAAGATTTTACTACATTAAAAAATCGTGTAATGCAAGATGCTACTGATTATGTGAATACGAAGTTAGATCCAACGCTTCCGAGAGAACAATTCTTATTAAAAGACGGAACATACGATTATATTATTCGCAGATTAACTTCTCTAATAGCTGCTTACTTTTTAGTCAAAGGAAAAGATCCAACAAGTGAAATAGCAGATGCACTTTTTGAAGAAGCTACAATGCACATTGAGGATTTAAACTCAGGACGTGCAAAATTAGCTTTCCAAAATAGTGGAGATGCTTCTAAAGGAATAGTTCGTAAAATCTCTGTGTCTGGAAGTCTTAATATTGTTGACACTAGAGGACATTACTACGGAAGTTATGATAGATTAAAAGTGATTGTAACTACTGGTGGTGCAATCGGAACTGCTACTTATAGCGTCTATGCAAAAGATACCGATGGTTTAAAAAATAATATTGTATTACAAGATGAAATCATCAATGGTGATTATCAAGAATTAGTAGGTGGTTTACAAGTAAGATTTCAGGGTTCATCTGATGCCTCTACTGCAACTTTAAATGATGAGTGGGAAGTAGAAGTATCTGGATTATTTGAAGAAGTAGACAATCCTTCTATGCGTTCTGTTAAAATGACTCGTAAAGATTTCAAACAATTCTATCGAGGTAAGAATGGCAGTCGCATCTACTAATGCTTGGAAAACTCAAGTAGAAGAAACTATTCAAACAGGAATTAAAAATGAATTTTTAACTTCATTGCCTGTATTTCGTTCCAGAGATTTTCAACACAGAGGAAGTCAATTCTGTATTCTAAAAGGAAATAATTCTGAACCAGAGAATACAATGTATCAATTACTTCCTAACGATTATAACTTAACTTTAGAATTATTTGTATTAGACAGAAAAAGAAACGAAGTCACTATTAAGAAATTTTTTAGCACCGTTTCTCGTCTGGAAGAAGCATTTTATTCTTTATTAGATATTGATCCACTATTCAATATTTCTATTAATGAAATTACTTATCAAGATGATAATGAGTTTAATGGTTATCGCAAAGCAACCTTTGATATGACAGTAAGGAATGTACGATAATGGCTATTGCTTACAACAATATTACCTACGAGAAGATAATGACTCCATTGCGTGATAAACTACGCACAGAGTTTAAAGGAGCATTGCCAATTTATTTTGATAACCAACACAAAGATATTGGAACAAAATCATTACGCATTTATCCAATCGCACAAACATTACAAGAAAAACGCACGAAATCATATCTTAATCTTTATGAGTTAGAGATGGATTACGTCATTAAAACATATCACAACGGAGAAAGAGCTTTAGACGAAATGTACAAAGATGTCAGTCGTATTGAAACCGTATTGTTTAATAATTCTAATGGTGGAGATATTCCTTATTTTTACGCAGGAATGCCAACCATAGATCACAATATTGACACCGATATTCCAAATGTTTACATCTCAAGAATTACCGTTCCAGTCCTATATGAAGAGGTTCACGAACGCTTTGTAAGATTTGTAACATCGAATAATAATTTCTTTGTTCTTTCCGATGGTTCTTTTTATATTGTAAGGAGTTAATTATGGCTAAAATATACAAATTAAAAGACAAATTAATGCCAAGACAACCTAGTTTCTTAGGTTTAGAAACTGAGGATTGGTATAGTTTAAATGCTGGGAATAAGGTAGAATTAGATAAATTGCCAGAATTAGCAGAAGATTATTTAGAGGAAGTAAAACCAAAAATTAAAATTAAAAAAGAAGAGGTAAAGTAAAATGGCTATTAGTTCAACAGCATATTCACCAAAAGATTTTCAACTAGCTATTATTGCAGAATCAGTTGCTGGTACAGCAGTAACAGCTTCAATGAGCTTAGTTAATATTGATTCAATCGAATTACCATCATTGAATCCAACACAAGTAACCGACGTAAGACACGGAACTGGTAGAACTTTAAAACAAGTTGATACCTTTACAACTAACAAAGTTACTGTAAAAGAAATTAGTTTTTCTGGAATAGCAGATAGCACTATTTTACCTATTTTGTTACAAAATATCACTCAAGACACTTCTGATGCTTCTGTTCCAGATAATGATGATCTATATGAAATTCTAAATAATTATGAACCAGCTTCTATTGCCTTAGACGGAACTGAATCTTCAACAACTTATGCAAACAAAACATTAACTGTTGCTATTGATAATCCAGCTTCTGGATATTCAATGATATTCAAAGGTTGTGTTTTAACTTCATTAACAATTAATGGAGATATTGGTGAAGAGTCTGGTAGAATAAAATTCTCAGGAACATTTAAAACTGGTATGGTTCCAGATTTATCTGCTTCTTCTCCAACATTTTCTGGTGGAACAGCTCACTTTAACAATAATTATTTTATGACTGATTTTACTACAACTAAAGTAGCAGGTGTTGCTGATTGTGTATTAAAATCATTCAGTCTAACAATCGAAAATGACGCTCAGTTTATGGGATTTGATTCTACTGGTAATTACGAAGTATTGCAAAGAGCATTACCTGAAGTAATTGTCACTTGCGATTCTGTTGTTAAATACGATGGAAATACACAAGGATTAGTAGAATCATTTGAAACACAATCTATTGGTGACTCTTCTGGACACGTAGATATTGATTTACAAGGTACAAGCACCATAGGAATTGATATTAATAATACCTTATTAACTGATGTTAGTTTTTCAGAAGAAGAAGCAATGTTCTTAAGTATTTCACAAAAAGGTATGGCAGATGCTACTGGAACTAATAGTTTCTTTTCAATCAAAGCTACCAACTAATCAAACAAGAGGATAAATAATGTCTAAGAAAATCACACTCAAGAGTGGCAAGAAAGCTACACTTATAGAAATGTCTGTTGACGCTTACGATCAATGTATGGATTCTGTACAATTTGAAGAAGTAAATGGACAATCTGTTATTAAAAACCAATTTGCATTAAGTACACTTTGGATTAGAAATGGTGTAGAAAAAGCAGATGATAAATTTATTAAATCTCTTTCTATCAATGATAGAGTAGAATTACAACTAGCTATTCAGGAATATAATAGCTTGGGGGAATAGATTCCCTCTCACTTGAATTAAATATTTTAATAGATGATTGGTGTGAGGGTTGCAAATATTCTACCTTTCCTTATAAAGCTAAATTACCTCTCAAGAATAATACCAGCGTTCACACCTTTACATCTATGGACGATGTTTGGCACGTTATTGATTTATTAAAAAAAGAATTAGAAGAACATAACAATCGTTCAGAAAAGAAGTTTAGTTTACACGAAACTATTCAATCTCACATACCATTTTTTGCTTGTCAAAATCACTTCTTAGATAAAAAACATCAGAGAGATATACAACGATATTTGTATTGTCAAAAGATGAATGTTGTGCCTTATCCAGGATCATACGGAAATCAACCAAAAAAATGGATTGATAAGTGTAATATTATAGAAAAAATGTTAAATTATATACAATCAAAGCAAATGAAAAAGACACAAAATGGCTAGAATATTTAACATAGAATTAAGATTTTCTTCTCCTGGAGCTAAAGATCTTAGACGAGCAATAGAAGGTATTGCTAAAGCACAAAGAGATTTAGCATCAGCTCAACAAAAATTAAATAAAGAAAGCAATGCAAGTATTGCTCAGAATAAAAGATTAGTTATGTCTGAAGAAAAACATCGTATGGCGATGTTAAAACAAAGTACTCAAATAGCAAAATTAAGAGAACAAATAAGACTATTAGTAGAAAAAAATAAACAATTAGCAAATTCACAAGATAAAAGCACTAGTGCAGTTAATAGAATGCGTCTTGCTACTAGAGGTTTAACAAGAACAGTTGGTGTTATAAGAAACCAAATACTATTATTTACATTTGCTTTTGGTGCAATGATAGCTGGATTTAAAAATGCTATAAAAACTTCAATAGAATTTGAAGCAGTTAAAGTTCGATTAAATTCTATGTTTGGATCTGTTGAAGCAGGAGAAAAAGCATTTAGAAGATTTAATCAAGTTGCAGCAACAACTCCATTTACTTTAACAGATGTTGTTGAAGCTGGAGCATCATTAAAAGCATTTGGTACAAATGCAGAAGCAATGATTAAACCTACTGCTGACTTAGCTGCATTTATGGGAGTAAGTGCTACTGAAGCAGCACAAGCATTAGGACGTGCATTCGCAGGTGGTGCAGGTGCAGCAGATATTCTTAGAGAAAGAGGTATTTTACAGCTTATTCGTGATACACAAGGTATTCAAGATTTATCTAAACTAACTTTACCAGAATTTAGAAAAGCATTAGAAAAAACTTTACTTGATCCAGCAGCAGGAATTGCTGGAGCTACTGATAAACTTGCTAAATCAATGTCTGGTATGCTGTCTAATATGGCTGACGCATTTACAAGAATGTCAGCAGCTTTTGGTGATTTAATTAATTTTAGAAATATTGTAAAAGGTTTAACCGATGGTTTTTCTAGTCTAGCAGATTTTTTCAAAAGACAAATGGAAACTCCTTTTGAAACAACTATTCGTCAGTTGCAAGAGATGGGAAGAGATACAACTAAATTAGAATTATCTCAAGCAAAATTAAATAAAAAAAGAATGGAAGAAACAGAGATTATTAGAGATTTAGATAGTGCAAATAGTCGAATAGAAGAAACCGAAAAAGCAAGAGGAGATCAGTTAGAAAAAATAGCAAAATTGCAAGAATCTTTGAATACTCTTCTAAATATGGAAGAGCTAGATAGATTACAATTAGGACAAACATATGTAGAAAATAAAAAAGTTCTTGAAGAACTGATTAAAAAAGAACAAGAAAAATTACCTGCATTAGATGATAGCATTGAAAAAGCAAAAGAACAATTACAGACTGCAATAGAATATCAAACTGCCGTAGAGAAAATAGCTGCATTAGAAGTATTACTGGCGAAAATAAGAATGGAAGCAGCAGAAGATTTTAGTGCATCTTTTATAAATAATCCACAAGCATTAATAGATGCTTATTCAGGATATGTAGAATTAACTCAAGCACAACAAAAACTTATTCTTGAAGGTGAAACAATGCTTTTACAAACAAGAGAAGAATTATTTTCTCAACATTTCCAGAAGCTATTATCTCTTGCTCAACAAAATTTAAATCAACGTAAAAATGCTGAATTACAAGCATTAAGAGATACAGATGCGTATAGAAATGCAAGTTCTGAAAAAAGAGAAACTATGGAAAAAGATGCTCTAAAGAAATTTAGAGAACAACAAAAAATTATTTTTAGAATCCAACAAGCTGTTGAAATAGGGCAGGTTATTACTTCTACAATAAAAACAATAGCTAAGATACAATTAATGAGAGCTGAATTAGAATCTCTTGCTCTTCTTCTTGCACAAACAAATCCAATAGGTTCTGCTAGAGCTGCTGCTGCTGCTAAAGGATTAGGAGTTATATCAGGATTAACAAAAGCTACTTCTGCTGCTCAAATAGGATTAATTGCAGCACAACAACCTCCAGCATTTGCACGAGGTGGATCATTCATTACTAATGGACAACAAATGATTATGGTTGGAGATAATGCAGGTGGTAGAGAACGAGTAGATATTACTCCTATTTCTTCTCCTGACTTTGGTGACGCAGGTGGTGGTAATGGAATTACCGTCAATATTATGGGTAATGTTATCGGAACACAAGAATTTGTAAGAGATAATCTTTTACCAGAAATAGAAAACTCAATTAGAAGAAATCTTGCGTAATGCCTTTAGCTGGAAATCCCGATTATAATAATGTATTAAATACATATTCTACTAATACTGGAATTTCTGAACAATGGTTATTTGAATTAAGAAATAATACTTATACTGATGGTTCTGTTTCTACTCAATATATAAGATTATCTACGGCAGAAGTAAGTGGATATGATTCTCTGATTTCAAACAATCCATCAATTAGAGAGAACATTGATTTAGTTCAATCTACCTCAAAAAATGGTAATATTTCTATAAATTGTGTCAATGCAACATTATCAAATCATAGTGCTACATTAGCAGAAGAAATATATGGTGGAACAAGAAGATATATTAATCACGATGTTGTTATTCTATCTCGTGTTGGTGGTTATACTTTACAAATATATTCTGGAAGATTAAAATCAGTTAGCTTAACTAATCAAGATACAGTAACCATAGAGATTGCAGCAAAAACTCCAATCGACTATTTAAAAATTCCAAGATATACAAGTCAAGCTGGTAATTTTTTCCCTATCATTTATGGAGATGGAACAGCAATAACTTCTACTGTTTCTAGTCCTGCTTATGTTCAATATAGTCCAGCAAAATGTTTTCCACTTTTAGTAGATACATTAAATAATGGTAAATATAATTGTTTAGCACATCAAGCTGTTACAGATGGAAAATTACATTATCCTATAAAAGATTCTTTTAGTTCTACTGGATTTCCATTGTTTGTTCCGTTAAATGATGTGCGAGATTCTTCAACAAACGATTATGAAGCGACAATAGATTCTAATAAAAATATTTTACAAACATTATTAGATTTAGAAAGAGCATATCTTCTTCGTCCAATACAAGATATAACTCCTACTTATACTATTGGATTACCAGTTAGTTCTGGAAACTTTTATGATAATAACGCTTCAACTTATTCAAGTTGGGCAGTTACTATGGACGTATTAGATGCTCCAGTTAGTGAAGGATTAAGTGACACGGAAACATATACATTTTCAATTAATGATATTGTAAAAGAAGAACACGAAATACAAGAATGTAAATTATTTGTTAAATGGGGTATTACTAGTTATAGTGAAACTCCTGGTATGACTTTACTTGGTAGATTGAAAGTTGCTCCTACTTATGGAGGTTCTACAAATACAGTTGTAATCACTTCTGAAAGTAGCAATAGAACTGCTGCTTATGAATCTGCTATTGATTTATTAAGTACTGGAACTTTTTCTTCTGCAAATGGACAAATACCAGATAATCTTGATATTATTTTTGAAGCATTTGGTTCTGTTCCAGCAGATACAAGTGCATCTCCTGGTAGCTTAACTTTTGAGGTGTATGATTTTTATTTAGAGATAACTACCAAAATAACTGATACAGAAAATCTTGCTAATTCAAGTGCAGTTACTTCTATTAAAAAATTATATACTGGCACAAATGGATTAGATAAATCTTGGAGTGCAGGAAATTCAGTTACCAATATTGCTCAAATGCACAGAGATTTAATTTATAGATTTGCAGGTATTACAACAGCACCAGAAAACTTTACAGCTTTAGACTCAGCAAGAAGTGGTTGGACAATATTCTATTACTTAAACGAAGAAATAGAATTAGAAAAACTATTAGAACAATGTCAACGAGAAGGTGGATTTATTTTTAGATTTAAAGCTAACGATGGTTCTCCTCAATATATTTATTTAGTAGATACTCCAATTACTAATCATACCATATCAAAAGATGATATTACTAATACAAAAATATCTTTAACTCCATTTGATAGTTTGATTACAAAAAGAATTATTAAACATCAACGTAATTCTATTAATGATGAGTTATTATTTGAGGTAGAATGCACGGATACTACCAATGATCCTAGAGGTGATTATAATGTTCAGTCAGAAGAAAATACTGCTACCGATGAATTAGAAATATTAAATGGAAATATTGTTAATAGTTCAGAAGGGAAAACCATTGCAAGTACCAATATGGGTGCAGGAAGTAAAAATGATGGTTTTGCTAATTATTATAATGCAATCGAAGGAAATCCAAAACTTTTAGTTGAAACAGATATTATTAATCCAGGCAGTAGTGGAGGTTCTTCTTACTTCTACTTAATGGAGGTTGGAGATATTTGTGCTTTCGATCATACCAATATGACGATTGAACCATTCGGACAATCTTTCAATGGAAAGAAATTTATTGTGACATCTTTGACAAGAAGTCCAGGAAGTTTAAAAGTATCTTTGAGAGAAATATAAAAATAGGTAAATTTAATTATGGCATTAGCACGAGTCAGATTCAGAATAGATACAACACCAGATAGTGATAGTACATCTTTATTAAATGGTGCAATTACATCTACAAGTGCTACTTCTATTGTAGTAGATCAGGGTGGAGATTTTGAAAACAATCAAAATATAAAAGTGGATAGTGAAGAAATGACTATTACTAATATTTCTGGTAATACGCTTACAGTTATTCGTGGCGTTAATGAAACAACTGCTGCAACTCATACAGATAATACGATTGTTTACAGAGATGATAGTTATATATATACACCAACACAAAATCCAAATATAGGAACCGAAGTTTCAAAAACTTATGATGGAGTTTTTGTTAAAAAATCTTTAGGTGGACAAACTTATTCTTTTTCTAATCACGAATCATCAAGAAGGCAAAGAAAACTTGTATATGAAAATATAAGCGAATCTAATAAAAATAGATTGGTTGCTTTGCACGATTATGCCAAAGGACAAAAAACTTCTTTTCAATATAGTGAAGATGGTGACGTTTGGTATGCAGTTCGCTTTGTAAATAACAAATTACCAGTTACCGAAACGGCTTATAATGTTTACAGGGTTGAAGTCAACATTGAAGAGCAATTATAAGAAATTTTTCTCTCGAAAATACCTCTAATTCCTTACAATATAATCTTTTAGTGATAACTATTAAATAGAAGATAAAAGTGCCGTATTTCGTTGATTAGACACCTTATTTATCATTCAGGTATTTTTCGTGCAATTCTAAGGAAACAGCAGCCAAATAAACGCATAAATCAAGCATTTCTTCAATAGATTCCTTTAAATTATCCCTTGATCCATTGATTGGAACTTGTTCGCCATATTTCTTTGCTCCCTTATCCAATCGTTCTTTTATTAGATTTAATATTTTATCGTTATTTTTCATTGGCAAGAGAGTGATGCTCGTTTTTCATATATTTGCGTTAGCTTATCGTGAAATTTCATCTTGCCAATTTTGTTGTTTATATAATTCTAACAAAGCATTAAGCTGTGCTTGTCCCATTTGATCAAATAATTCTTCAAAAAGTTCAGATGGTATTTGACTTCTTTCGTATGATCCTTTTAATCCTTGCGTTCCAGTTCTACTTCCTCTTGGTGCAGGTTGATGATGACATTCTCTATTTCCATTTTTACACATTTGCTTTGGTGTCCATTTGAGATTTGTCCAAATATCAGTAGGTTTCATTCTTATATCACCATAAGAACAATAGGTAACCGTATGTCTTGGAAAAATATCCATCATTTCTTGTTTTCTTAGCAAACCTCTTGGATTTTCAATAAAATAAAACATTGGCTTTACTTCTTGAATAATTTCAATAGTTTTTTCTATAATCTTAATACCTTGTTTACAAGCATCAGTTTTTGGAGTTTTATCTTTATTCCAATGATGCCCACAACTTGCAATAGAAAAAGTAGTGCAAGGAGGACTTGCCCAAATAACATTTGGTTTATCTCCAAGATTATTAATAGCTTTATCAATATCAAAATCAAAAATATCGCATACTTGATCTATTTTTTCAAATGGCTCAATATCAGTAGTATAAGTTCTAAAGCCACGATTTTCTGCAACTTTTGTAAAGCTACGACTACCTGCAAATAATTCTAATGTTCGCATAAGTCATCACAATCCATTTTATCTTCTAAGCTACGAAATACTTCAAATGTTTTTAGTTCTTGTTTTTTCTTTTCTTCAATTTTTTTTGCATTTTCTTTTAAGATTTCATTTTGTTCAATTAAATCTTTTATAATGCGTTTGAAGTTTTCTTTTTCCAAACCAAAATACTTATCCATTTTTACCTCCCTTATGTTAAAATGGTAAATCTTCGTTGCTTATACTTTTTGCTTTTGGTTTATCCTCAAATTCTGAGATTTTTAATCCAAAGTATTTTTTACCTGTTTGAGCTTTATTGTCCCAAGCAGAAATACGATATAGTTTTCCAGCAATATTGATTGATCCTGTGTAGTCTGGTTGACTATCTTTTTCTTTTTTATCATTTACAAATAATGATCCGTTATTGTCTTTATGTTTGTATGCCATAGTTTCTCCTAATTTAGTTTCCAAGTGTAAGTTCTTCTTCCACCATTGCCCATTACTTTATAATCTGTCTTATGAATATGATTTTCATTTGTCAAATCAGTAATAGCTCTACGAATAGATGTTAATGGTGTATGTTGTTCAATTCTTTGATTTTGAACTAAGTGTAGCCAAATATCATACGCAGATAAATTTTTCTGTGGATACTTCTGAAATACTGATAAGACGATATGCTTTTGATTTTCAGCTTTTTCAAAGTTCATCTTTAATTGATTACCTTTCTCGTTGGTTGTATTATAATACACATTTCCTCCCTTATTGTTATTTTTGAGATAAAGCGACACTATTACCTTGTAAAGGTATTGATATAATTGCGTTAAAATCATCTTACTTATTCATCGCAATTTTCACAACTCTTCCAAACAGGACTAAGAAATAATTCTTTATATTCTTCTTCGCTAGAAATCTTTCTAGGATTGTCCAGAACAGCTTTGATGTTCATTGCAATCTTCTGCACCTCAGGGTGTAGACTATCAATCTTGCTTTGTCTGAACATAAATTGAATTACCTCTTTTTCTTCTTCGGATATTTTGAGTAGTATCATATTGTTACCTCGAATATCGTTGTTGTTGGTTTTAGTTTATGAGATGATTTTGCATTATAACTTTCTAATTCCTCTTCAATGTCATAACCTATATCATCTACATATTGTAAATCTATCTTCATAGCGTCTATATTTTTATCTTCGTGGAAAATATAAATATTCTGACTTGCTCTTCCTGATAGATTTAAACCTTTTTCGCTGTATTCGTTTGCACCGACAAGCGATGAACTTCTACTAGCAATATCTCCAATTCGTGCTGAATGAATATGTCCAGAAATCATATAATCAATTTGCACACCTCTTGAAGAATACCTTCCCTTAATTTGATTGACACTTTTTTCGTATTGTGTCGTGAAACTTCCGTTTCCGTGTAATAATAATAGATTTTGTCCAGCAACATTAACTACTAACTCTGTTGGATCACCTGTTATAAACTGAACATTCGTGCCTTTGAATGAGTGTCTGAGGATTTCAAAGATAACAAAATCATAGTTATCACTTGCCATAAAATCACTCCAACCCCAATCAAGTTTCAGGCGACTTTCATTTCCTGTGACACAAGCTACGGAGAGAGCATATTCTTGCCCTAAATCGTGGATAACTTGTTGGAGCAAGTCCGTAGCTAAAAAAACGGCTTTTGAACGATTGGTAGACATATTGAGCATTTCGTCAAGTCGTCTATCGGAATTTATTAAGTCGCCTGTGATCGCGATGAGTACATTTTTTATATTATAAGTCTTGAATATTTGCTTGGCTCTGTTTATATAATGCTTTAAGCGTTTAGAAGCAACCTTGAAATCATAATTGTTGTGAGGTAGGGAAACAAGTTCGTTAAAATGTGTATCAGATATTTGCACAACGCCCACACTTTTCCCTTGTTGAACTTTCTTAAACTTGAACTCAGAGAAACTTTTTTGCTGTAATAAAGACTGAATATCAAATAATAATTTTGTAATAGCATTTTCATATCGTGCGTGTTCTCTAAATCCTTTTCGTTCAATACGATTGATATCTTGAGCGGCTTGTTTTTGTTTGGCTAATTGAACATTAGCTCTAACTAAATCTTCGTCTAATAATATTGGATTTGCTGTTTTGGAATTACAGCTTTTACATAGGTATCGTTGTCTTTTATTGCCCTCAGAATAATATAAATATCCTTTACGCACCATATCCTTACTTTCACAAGTAGGACAAGCTATAATATAGCCATCTTCATTGTATCTCATTTAATAACCTTTTTTATTGTTTGCTCTCATTAACTAAATATAAGAAATCCTTAAATTCAAGGCAAATCATTACTTTTGAATGATTTTTACCGAAAACAAGTATCGGTGTTAGATCTTCTGAATTTTCTTCTGCTTGTTTATAGCAATCCCAAATATTAATTCGTTCTACTTTTTTGCACTCAACAGCATATGGAAAAGTTTCTCTGCCTGACTTAGATAGCTTAATATCCATACCACTTTCTCCCATAACTGCTGTTTTGATATCGTGTTCATCAATATTTAATTCTTCCATAATCATTTCTCTGACTTTATTCTGGAAATTTCTTCCTTTGGCTTTTGCACTACTCGGTTTCATTTAATTCTCCTTTTTTAGCTTTATCAACGATTTCTGGTGTAATAGTTAATACAATTTTTTCTTCTTCTTCTTTTTTCTTTCTTTCTTCTTCTCGTTTCTCATATAGCTCTAAGTCTTTTCTTCGTTGCTCTTCTTTATCTCTTCTTAATTCATTTTGAATTAATTCAATTCTATCAAATAGTGGATCAATATCTCTTTCACTTGCAACAAATTCCGATAACCAATCCCAATCGTAAGTACGTTGTTTATAAGTGCTAAATCCAGAATATATTCTTTTGTCCATAGCATTATATTTATCTCTATCAATTCCATATCCCCAAACCAAAATACCTAAAAATTCTAAATCCAATCTTCTTAAATGTTTCAATTGTGCAACTTCTTTTCTTAATTTTTTATTGTCTGTGATTAAATCAGTTAATACTTGTATTTGATTTTGTAACTCATTTATTTTTTCCATTATTTAATTCTCCATTGTTATTATTTGTTTTACTGCTGAAAATTCTAAGTATCCAACATATTTACATATATCATAATTATCATCAAACTCAGTTTGTTTAGGCATATCTCTTTCTTCCCAATTATAATTATAACCTGCTTGATTTAGCTCAGATATGTTGTATATCCAGATTTTATTTTTATATCCGACAGCATATAAAAAAGTCTTGTTATTTATCTCTGAATAACATTTGTTATAAGCATACTTATCAAATTCAATGATCCAATTATCATACTTAGTATACCTATATTTTAGTTCAATGATATAAACATTATTATATGCGTCATATCTATGATATTTGTTTTCAGATAAAATAGCCCTATTAACAAAATAATTGTTTATAGTTTTCAACATATTGATTTCGTTTTCTTTCATTAATATATTTTTTTATAACTTCCGAAGTTTCTTCCAGAATTAAATGCCTCAACATACCAAGCTCTTCCGTGTTCCTCGTTACACTCTCTAACAAACTCGTGCCATTCTGGGTCAACTGCAATTTCATCTATTGATTTATAAAACCATTTATACTTAGAACGCCAGTTCTTACTTTTTTCTCTCTCTACACTATTATAAGGATCGCGTTGTTTTTTTTGTGCCATTGTATTTATCCTCTTATTCGCTTAATATTTCTTCAATTTTTTTTAAAGGAATATTTTTATTTACCTGTTTAGCACTTCTATCTAACATCTTCAATAGCTTTTCTTGATATTCTTTTAAAAGCATTATTGGTTTTTTGGTTTCTTTATGAATTACCCATTTTTCATTCTTTACAATTTTGTAAGATATTCCACTTAAAGTTTTATGTATTTGATTTTCTTCATAGCAATCACGACATATAGCTAAATTATCATTATCAATGATTTCGTAATTAGAAAAATCAATCTTTTCTCCACATTTACATTTTAAATATTCTTCCATTAATCCTCCAATTCGTTTTCATAGACAAATTCTCCCCAATCTTTACAACCTGAACACATTGCAATATACATATCATTATCTTGAATTGGTTCTGATTGAGGTTTTCCATTCGTGCAAATAGTGCAAACTAAATTGCCTTTATCTTCTTCATTACTCATTTATATTCCTTTCTATATTGTATTTGGTTTCCACAACAAGAAATATACATATCTGCATATTCTGATTGTGCTTTTATGTTATTACATTCTGGACATTGGTAAACAAAAATAGGATCATCAGACTTTACCTCTACCATTACCTCATCTTCCCACCTTTCTTGATTTAGATAGGTTTCTGGATTTGGTATGTATTGAGGATTTTGCCATTGCGTTGATTGTTTTTGTTTTTCCAAATTCTTTAAAATCTTTTCAATAGGATATTCATTAGCATTAAACTTATCCTGAACTTTTTTCTTTCCTACTTTCTTTGGATAGTGTTCCCAAAATAAATCAAAGTCTTTATTTATTTCTTTCTTTCTTACTTTCTTACTTTTTATAATATGGTTAAACCCTGGTTGAGTGTTGGTTAGGTGTTGGTTGTTTCGTAGTTCATTGTAGTTGTTATACTCGACGATAAATAGGTGTGTTACCTGTTGGTTAGAATTTGGACTACTTTTTACCA
>Ga0255761_10002690_pt1 | contig 16282 bp, 20 predicted proteins | sample 071ome_29_FD_179961 | JGI IMG/M metagenome (GOLD analysis project Ga0255761, IMG submission 179961) | Coastal salt marsh microbial communities from the Groves Creek Marsh, Skidaway Island, Georgia - 071407BT metaG (version 2) | ecosystem: Environmental > Aquatic > Marine > Intertidal zone >... | reverse complement strand
ACACCATATATACCTGCTATCTCTTCCGTATCTCTTACAAGAAAAGTCCAGCACTCGTCGGACTTATCAAGCCCATACTGTAGTGCTTCACGGGTACTGCCATGTGAGGCTAACACTTCTTCAGCATCTTCTCGCCTTAAGTTATGCTCTAAGTAGTCTATATCTGATTGTGTGCTAGCTCTCACATGTACCTTCACTACATTCTCCTAGAACGTAATACATAGAAACCTTCCCACTCTGCCGATTGGAACTGGCAGGGAAGATGACTGTCGCTTTCTAATCTAACCTTTGTTTCCCCTGCGTGGCCAATAACACCAAAGCGGTATGTGCCACTATCAATAGCTGCCTTGTTAAGTACGTTAGCAGCGCCTCCTACAATCCGTCCAGTAAAGTAACGAATGTAGGGTGTTCTCTTAAGGGGTTCTATGACTACCTTAAAGTAGCCAGTGTTATTGTACACTACAGCATAGTTACGCAAGTGTAAAACACTTGTTGTAATTGCTATGTTATCTTGCTTAACTACTGGTTCAGAAAACTCGTACTTAAAAGTAAACGGAATACCTGCATATACTACCTCGCTTGCTGCTAGTTTACCTGCAACACTAGACAGAGGTATTATCTTACCCGTTTGATCTACGTAAATTGTACTAGCATCTGTGTATGGAACACTAGTTAAGCCAGAGGTTTCTAGTCTAACTCGTCTATCTAGATGAATAGAGAAGGCACCATCAGTGTAGTTAGTCGCATCATCTACAGAGAGATTGATACGCTCTAGGAATAAGTTAGTACCTCGTTTAATAAGTATATAGATGTCTGCACGATTGAATGAGAAACCTATAACATCTCCATCAAATACCCAGCGTGACCACGAGGCCTGTAGCTTTTCTCTACCCTGCCAGTAGTAGCGATATACGTAGATTGCTTTAGTATCATCAGTAGTCTGTACTAAAATCATATCCTCGTTAGACGAGGCTTGGATATTAGTAATCTCACCTTCTAAATACTGTGGGATATGTGCAGAAATTTCACTAGCATCGTTAGTGTCTGTATCAGTATCTACAAAGTATTCCCACATACCAGACCATGCACCACGCTTGGAGGCAAAGTACACGAATTTACCAGCCTGTGCTGGCTTGGCTCGTAGTGATGCCTCAAACTCTGTGGTATTGGCTACGTTAATAGTCTCTGGTGTTAGTACGGGATCAGCAGTTACCTTAAACTGTGTTAGATCAGAGAATAGCAGGAGGCTTTCACTGAATGGTACAGCATGTTTAAGTATGCTAACCTTGTTAGAGGATACTGCTACGTCAATAGGATCACTATCTACAATAGCTAGTGTGGATTTTCTAAAGAAGTCAAACTCAAGGAACTCACCAGCACGTCCGAATATAATATTCTCGTCAGCTAGTAGTCCTAGTCTGTTCCTGTGAAAGAATATATCTGATATAGTAAAGTCTACAAAAGATGGGAATGGATTAGTATCATCATCTCCCACTTTGCGTTCTGCATATACAGCAGAGTTAAATGTGAAGTTACCACTAGGTAGCTTGGCTAACTTGTGTGGCATAGTAGAGGCATCTAACTGTGTTAGAGACCCTGGCTCGTTTGTTTCTTTCCAGACACCATCATTATACTTAACATAGTAGTCATCCTGTGCCTTCTGGTTATCGCCTGATACTTTAATAACAAAGCCATTTGCTGCCTCTACTGGTAGCTTCTTAAAGTCTCCTGTCTCATCTTTGAATACAAGGAGATGATCGCCACCATGTGAGTCACCTACTTCTACCTGAAAGTCTGTGCTATTGGTAGACTGAATATGAATAGTAGAGCCAATGCGTGTCAGTGTTAAACCTGATACAGCAGAGCCGTTAGTTATGTTATCGTAGAAAGTAGTACTAACGCTTGTGCCTGAGAATGTATTTAAATTCTGAGCAATCACATCAGTAGATGCACCACGTTCTGCATCCTGTGTCAGAGTAGTGCTAGACTGTGTAGAAGATTTAGTAGCAAATTCTACTGTGCTAGTGCTACCACCCTTTGTTAGTTTAAGGCGGTATGTAGAAGAATAGTCAGCCTGTTTGACATAGACTAGAGCTTCTGGATTTCTTACGGTAGATGTTGCAGTGCCTTTAGCAACAGTCTTATTCTTGTTTACAATAAATGTAGCATCAGCAATAGAGACAGCAGCTAGTTCTTCATTAGGATTAGTCAATCCAGATAGGTAGGAGGGGGCACTGTTTGTAACTGTCTTTGATACACCGTCCTTATCAAATACTCTAATTGTACCAGCCGTGTCCACAACCATAGAGTAAAATTCATTCTCATCTCTACGGATGGTATGAATAAAAGCTTTATCAAGGTTACTAATTACACCTAAGTCTGCAACGTGCTGTGTGCTGGGACGCTTCTGCAATCCTGTGACAACATCAGACAATCCATTCTCTTGTAGTTCTGCCTGTGTACTTAGGCGCAGCGATGGTGGCTGTTGGGATACCCCGTTGATGAGGTTAGGAATAGATTGACTTATGAGTGCCATCAGAAAGTTCTCCGTCCCTGCCTATCAATGATGCTAAATGTATCGTAGTTATCAAAGATGTTGTTGTCTTCGTTGATTATGTCAAACTCTTTCAATTCAACTAGAGCCATTTGCTCGTCTCTCATTTGAAAATCATGGAGAGTGGCAGAGCCAACAACTCTGTCTTGGAATATGCGAGTAGCACGTAGAGTTATATAACGCTTTGCTACCTCAGGTAAGTCATCAAAATTTAATTGCACTACTACATCGAGGTAGACATTTGTTCCTATGTTAAACGTGTGGTTCTTTCTGTCGTACATCTTTGAACCACGTTGAACAAGGTCAGGACTGTCTGCCTTTAGTGTGGCGTCTGCCCTAAGTACATCTGGTGGTAGTAGAATGTTACCACTGGTATCCTGAGCAAACGACTTGTTTGATTCTGTATTGAAGTGCCAGCCCATAGCCTGCACCTCACGGTCAACTGTGTTTAAAATACTTTCTGCAACTTCAGCCTCTACTAGTCCAGAGGACAGGCTGTTTACTGGTGCCTCACCAATAGCAGAGAGCATTGTGTTCACAGCATCTAGTTGTGTTGTTCCTGCCATGCTATTCTCCTACCATTTAACTTTATGGGACCAGTATTTTGCAGAAAGTTTTGACGTTGGTTTGCCTTGTGCATTATGTCTGGCGTAATAGCTACGTTTTCTAGCTTTATCTTTTTCACTTGTAGGGTTTTTACCTGCACCCTTGACACCCTGCTGCCCAAAGCGTACCAGTTTTATTTTAAGACCGTCTTTAGCTAGTACAGCATGGGACTTCGTAGGATGTTTTGGTGTTCTCTTAGGATCATTGTACCCTCCGAATGTTTCACCACGGTACTCTATGCTCATTAGCTTTTCTTTCCGTACTTAGCCATGATAGCAGCTACCTGTTCTGGCTTCATGTTACCAAAAGACATCTTCTTACCCGTCTTCTTAGACGCTGCCTTTGCTGCTGCTATGCCTTCCTTCGTGTACTTATATTTCTTTCCACCTACTTCTGGCATTTTTTACTCCAATAAAAAAGGGAGAGAGGTTGTAGTAACCCCTCCCCCCTGTAGGATTATACCGCAGACAAACCAATGCAGCAAGCAGGACGGAGGACGTTGTGTCCCATCGCATACTTAGCTACCATGAGTGTACCCTGACGATTAATCTGGTACTCTGATTCCATGCCAAGGTCAAGCAACTTGACAGTAGCAACGGCATCAGGAGTGAATACAAAGCCACGGAACTTAGCGGCAAGCGCAACCATGTCTGCACCATCTACGTTAGCAGTAGGCAGATCGTAGTGCGTTGTACGGCCAGAACCAGCAGTATTTGCCAAAGGCTGATTGTCAGAAGTCTTACCTTCGTTAGCATTAGCGGTGACAAGGCTGGCGTATAGGTTAGATACGTTAGCGTGGTTTGACATGATGACTGGCATACCAGCAATCTGTGGTACTACACCACCAGCGATTGCACCAGCACCACCAAAGTCACGGTTCATGTAAACCAGCTTGTTGCCGTCAGACACGTCTAACAGTGCATAGTATTGATCTGGAGCAAGAACAACAACGGCACCCTCAGTAGGTACGTTCTTAACTTCCATCTCTTTACGAGCGTCAAAGATTGCTTTGGCGAGTTTGGCTGGGTCTAGTGCATCAGCAGCAGCCGTACCAATGGTGACGTTGTCAGTAAAGTCTTCCTCAGTGAAAGCCTTGTAGTCTTGGATAAGACCAGCAGCACGAGTAGCGTTTGTTGACAGTGCAGCCTTAACCAACATACGAGCTACGTTACGGTCAGCTTCGTTAGCCAACGCAATACCAGCTTCTTTAGAGTAGATGCTACGTACATCGTAGTGGTTGATTGCTTCGTCAATGTTCGCAATGAACTGGCTTGAGATAAGTAAGTCATCAATCGTGACAATACGCTCACCTGCACGAATGTTGCCACCAGTGATTTCGTTCCCTGGTGTTAAGTATTCGGCGGTTGCACGGCCTGTCATTGGGAATGATGCAGACTTACCTTTTGAAATTGTGCGAGTACGCACTTTGTCCATAAGGACTTTCTTTTCCTCAAAGGCGGTCAGGACTTCCCCAGCATACAGCTTAAGAAAGAGGTCACGAACATCACCTGAGAGGTTATTTTGACCCTGGAAGCTTACAGTGTAAGCAGGGTTGGAAGCGGCTTGTGCCATTTTATTACCTCGTTTGGTTTAGTTAAAAGTGTGCCTCAACTTTACTACGCTTTCTCCAACAGATTGTCCCTCGCAAGGGGTCAGGGGTAATTGACATCAGTAACTTTGAGAATAGGGTTGCCCCTTCTAAGAACACCTCGAAAGATGTGCTTAGAAGGAGAGGGGGACGAACCCCCTACTCCAGTGCAACAATTAGAACAGGCTAGATTTAGCTAATTTATCAGCCACCGTTTGCCTGTAGGCAGGGTCTTTGGCGTATCTGGGGTCACTCATTGCAGCAGTGAGTTCCGCAGTGCTTTCAAACTTCCCACCTGTGGATACAGCGCCTGTGCCGCCTTGCATAAGGCTAGGTTCTGCCTCAGAACGATAACGTGAATAAAGACCTTGGATAGCAAACCTAATAATATTAGCGTCTTGCGTCTCCATTGTTGCATTATAAGCCTCAACCTCCTCTGGTGGAAGGTTCTCTGCGGCCCATGTAACCATATCTGTATATGCTTCATCTCCTCCGACAATGGATTGCATCTCTGCTGTCGTCTGAGCGGCTATAGCATTTTGACCTTCAATCCATGAGTCAACCATGCTTTCAGATAGGCCAATCTCTTCTAGTGCAGCATATGCATCAGCAGATAATTCACCTGTTTCAGCATACTCTTCTAGAAAAGTATTAAAGTCTAGACCATTACTATCAAGTAACTCAGCAACTTCTTCTGCTGTCTCCTGCCCCGTAAGCTCAGTGTCTTCAGCGGCATCCTCAGCATTTGCTGTTTCTTCTGTATTACCTTGGCCTAGTCTGCTTTCTAGTTGAGAATAGGCTTTCGCCATATCCTCTACTGTTTTAAATTTCTCAGGGAGCCACTCAGGACGATCTACATCCTGAGGGTTTAACTCCTTGTTCAACATTTCTTGAACATGTTCCTGAGGCTCAGGCTCTGGTTCCTGATAAGTATTAACACTATCTACCATATTATTCCTCTACGGCTGCTTTAGCGAGTTGTGGTGCAGCACTCTGTGCCATACCCATCGCTCCCTGTTCTAACATTTGTTGCTGTTGCATTTGTTGTGCCATCATCTGTTCTTGTGCTTTTTGCTGTTCTGATTTAATCAGACCAGATGTATCTATGCCAAGAGATGCGGCAAGACGGTCAATGTAATCTCCTAAATTCATCTCATTTGCAATAACTTCTGGGCCTAGTGGCTGAAGATACTGTAGGAATGTTGCGAGTTTATTTAGGTCTTGACCTCTACCTAGTGCCTCGATACCAGTAACAACAGTAGGTTTAACACTGTCCTTAGGCATACGTGGCATCTTACCCTGTTTGGTAAGTGTCTCCAAGAGAAGATTGATAAGTGGTAATTGAAATTCTTGAGATAGAATTGAGTACACACCACCAAGGGCAGTCTCCAATTCCTGTGCCATGAACCGAATTTCTTCGGCAGTAACACGTTCAGCGGTACGCTGTACAGACGAATTTAACAGAAAGGCTGCTGAAAGCCTATCGTTAATCATACGCATCGTCTCCAGAGATACTCGGAAATCACCTGCTTTCTGTACTTGTAGAGTTGAAACGTCATTAGCATCCCCGTTTAGGAACGCCCCGTTAGGAGCCTTGGCTAAGTCTCTACTTTTGGTTGAACCATTTGGACGTACTAGGAATAGTACTTTGGCAGATGCTGCGCTGCCTTGTACGATAGCCTGAGTTAGTGCCTCTAGACTACGGAGGTCTCCAATGTATTCCTCAATGAATCCCCTACCATAGTCTTCGCCATCAATACGTATAAAACGTAATGGAATGAAGGGGCTATTGTCTTTCTTGAATGTACCACGTGACTTAGGAACTTCTATTCCTGCTACTTCCTGTCGTACTTCAAACCCCTTAGACGTTGCTTTTACATGCGTGTATAAATCATAATTCCTTACTGGTGTATCACTAGGAGGTATAATAGCCTTGACTTCCTCAGGAAGCATTAGGGGTGATACGCTTTCCTTAGTGATGATTTCCAGTAGGTTGCCCATCGCATCACGCTTAATGCAATAGCGGTCAGGTCTAAATACTTTCATGCCGCCTTCTTTAGGCATGTACACAAGCGCATTACCTGTTACGATAAGCAGCTTGAGTGCCTCGAAGACAGGGACACGAATAGCCTTGCTTTCAATTTCCTGCATTGCCGCACGTTCAATACGTGCTAGCCCCTCCTCAACCTGTCCACGATTTTCACCTGCTATAGCTTGCAGATCAAAGTCATCAATCGTAAGACGGAAGAAGGGACTATTAGGGGGCAGCAGAGCAAGAAGCAATTTAGACGCAAGGTTGTTTACACCCCTTGCTCCAATGCCTTGATACGGTGTAGCATAGATGGTTGACCCACTATGTCCTTCGTCTGGCAGAAGAGTAGGGATAGTTAGCTTTGCTGCTTCACGTCCACGTTCGAGGAACGTATCACGCTCACTCTCTAGTTGACTGTAGCGTTTTGCTACTGTTCCTACATCTTGTTCCATGTAATTATCCTATCGGAATGTTCAATCCTGATTTACCAGAACCGCCTACATTTGCTGCGGCTTTCTGGGCTATGAGTGCTCTCTTGCCCCTCTGTCGGCGTTTCTTAACAATACCCGCAGTCTGTATATCTGTCTGTAATTCCTCGTCCTGTTGTTTTGGCGCTCCTGTACGTGCTGCGGATGCCTTAGGAACCTTAGGTGAAACAACACTGGCCACAGCCTTGCCTACATCTTCAGCTACATCTACTATAGCACCTGGAACTTTCGCTGCTGTTTTAACAATAGTCTTAGGTATTTTTAATACTGTCTTAGCTATTGGTGAGACTTCTTTAACCACAGCTTTTGGGGCTGCTGCTACAATCTTAGGTATAGACAGGGCAACTCTAGCTATTGGGCTAATTGGTTTTGCTACTGTTTTTACTACTTTTTTAGCAGTTTTCTTTATTCTTCTTTTTACTTTTTTCCAAAATCCCATACTACTAACTGCCTCTTGGTATCTGTAAACCAGAGGCTGCACTACTTACTTGTGCTGACATCCGATCTAGTAGTTCTGTTCTAAGAGCCTTCCTACCTTTCTTTACCTTTCCTAATGCATCATCAGCCAGTTCTAAGTCTGGTGTTTTAGTAATAGCAGTAATAGCACGTGCAGGAAGAGGCAGAGGCTTGGGCATCTTTGGACTTAATAATCCACCCATATTTATTCATCCTCGAAATCTTGTCCTTGTAGTTCTACAAGTTTAGTTATAATTGATTGTTGCCCCCTAAGGAAAGCTAATTCCTCAGGGGTAACTTGTGAAAGCGGAAGCTTGTTAGGATATAGGTTGCGTAGGTGGTTGAGCAATCCATCTGTTATATTAAAATCGTTTCCTAGTACTCTCATAGTGAACAAACTTTCGCTAATGTTGTAACTTTAGATTTCACAGATGCCAGCAGTACAGGCTAATTCCTGAGAAGATGTTGTATTATCATATACTTCTGTATACTCAGAGAAGTCTAGTACAGGCATCTTTTCTTTTAGTTCAGTATACTGTTCCTGCGTGATTTCTTCATAGGGAGCTTGAGCATAAGTATGGTTATCATCCTCACGAGGGAGGAAGGATACACCACACACCTCGTCCCAGTGTTTCCATACCCAGGCACCTACCTCTGCCCACTCGTCATCACCAACGTAGATAGTTACTGATGGGTTGTGGTCAGTCCAGTACTTGCGGTATGTCAACCATAGTTCAAGATGTTCAATAGCTGAGACATCGTGACGTGTCAGACTATTATCAGCAGAGGCCATAGGGAAGCTGAAGACTACGTTCTGTGGATTGTAGACATCTACTTCACATGGTACTCCACGCTCTTTCATCCAGTCAGCAAGAGGGTCTTTAACATCAGCCCTTACTCTACGGACATAGTGTTTAGCATATCGAGGATGGATACCACTACCACTATTAACAAGCTGTGACACAGTACCACTAGGTTTAATTGTAGTGATAGCCTTCGATGCTGGTATGCCTAGCTTATCGGCCCACTCTTTATTAACCTTACGGGTAATGTCACGTAGCTGTTCTAGTGTAGTAGATAGTACACTCTTCTCATACTCTCCCTGTCCTGACATAATCTTATGGTCAAAGATACCAGTGAGGGATACACCTAGTAGCCGTTCCTCCTCGGAGTTCTTCTTCCATTTCGGTGACAGATATTTGAAGTCCACAAGGGCTGATTGAATCGTCCCAATGATAGTTGCGATTTCAACTTTCCTCTTGAGGTCTTCTGTTCCGTCTGTTTCTCTGATGATAACTTCTGAGAGGTTGCAGAACTGTTTACTTCTGAGGCTGATTTCTCCGCAGGGGTTGGTTCCAAAGTCATCTCTAACTTCTCTTCCAATAGCTTCTGCCTTAGTCTTCGCCGCCTCACGGTTAAAGATGCCCCTCTCACCTGACTTAGATTCATAGATTGCTGACCACTCACGTAGGAAGCTACCCATGTCTGGCCGTTCTGTAAAGGAGATAGAGTTATTAGCGTAACTACGATTGACCTGTTCGTTCCACCAGTTACCCATCTTAGCGTGACGCATACGGTCATCATTAAGATCAGACAGACTAATCATGGCAGACCTACGTACACCACCTACAACAACTGCTGCTGCTACCTGACACATAAGGTCATGGCACTCAAGGCTAGTAAGCTTACGTCCAGCAGCCTTCTTAAAGATACCGATAGTAAACTTGAACAAGTTCTCAAGAGGTTCAGCACCTGACGCACGTCCACCAAATGTCTTAAGTCTAGCACCAGCCGGACGAACCTTAGATACATCCCAGCTTGGTATCTCACCAGCATAGAGACGAGAGATGATTTGACGTAATGCCTTTGCCCAACCTTCCTTACTATCTGCAACTTGTATTACTTCATCAGTAGGATGTATGTCTGCTGGTACTTCAGGCAGCTTACTAACGAACTGTTGCTCGACAGAGAAGCCTACACCAGTGCCACACATTAATACAAGTAAGGCCTCGTCAAAGCTTTTAGGATCATCGACAGCAAGAAAGCTACAATTATAAGCCGCAACATGGTTCCTATCTAGCGCCTCCCCTGCTGTCATAATGGTACGCATTGAGGGGACAACCTCAAGATCGTAGATAGCAGCCTTAACATCCTGCCTATTCGAGAGGGCAGGGAACTTACCTGTCATGTAGTTCCACCAACGGTCTACAGTTTCGTCCCATGTCTCTCTACGTTCTTTATCTTCTAGCCATCGAGCATAACGACTAGCATGGATATAGGACTGATAGGCATCCATTATCTGTCGTCTCCCTCTCCCTTAATAGTTCCCTTATCTCGACGCTTTGCCAACTTCTCTAGGTTCTTCTCGGCAATAGTTTGCAGTGATAGGTTACATCCCTTTGCAAGGGCAGCTAGCATCCAGAGTACATCACCCATCTCTGTCTCAATCTTTTCTCTCTGGTCATCCAGCTTGATGTCATCCCGTATCATCTTAGCAATCTTACCAGCTACCTCACCAGCTTCCTCTACCAGCCCCAAGGCAGGATATGTTATAGCATGTGTGGTATTGTATATAGCAGTCTTCATTGCTTCTATCTGGTAGTCGTATAAGTTCATTACTCAGTTCTCCATTAGGGCTTCCCAACTATGTGGGAATAGTATGTGACAGTAAGTACCGATCTGACTTGCTATCTCTTGGGTTTCTAATTGTGTATGTGGATCGGTGCGTTGCTTGACTACTCTAGCAAACGCCATAAGGCTACCTGACCAGTACCACTCAGTCATCATGTTCTGTGGTAGTATCATCCTAGCCATCTCTGGGGCTATCCCCAGTCGTATCATCTTCTCATAGTTTTCTTTCGCCAGCGTAACCACTTCTTCAAGAAAGGACGAAGGAAAGTACTGTGACGCAGCCTCTCCACTACTACCCTGCTTGCTGTCTTCTGGCTTGGACCTCCAAGATAACGGGGTATAGAACTCTGGCTCATCGTCTACGTATCTCCTTGATACCTCGTTCCAAGTTAATCCTACTTGGTGTTTAACTAATTGACGAGCCACAAACAGAGGAGCCTGTATGCGAAACTGTACGAAGCAGTGTGCAAAGGGGGTCCAGTGCTGGTGCCTTGCTAGGTAGTTAATTAATTTCTGGTCTTTGTTAGGGACACCACCCCCATCATCGAAGTTACTCTCTTTACTAAAGGATACCCTGGCAGCATTAACCACTGTCATATCACTACCCATGTGGTCAACACATTCTACTCTCACCAGTGTACTCCCTTAGTCTTCTCCATCAACTCAACCATCTTATTCAGATACCAGATAGCTTTCTTAGCATCCTCGATTGGCTTACCCTTCTTGAACAAGCGGGAGCCAGTGTACTTAATCACGTTACCGTGACAGTAACTAATGGCATCCCACTCACCTAGTACATCTACTATGTAGTCAATGGTTTCAATGTTACCCTCAGAGTAGTGAGGAGGACTATTAATCATATCAGTCTTTACGGCTTCCATAGTTTAACCTCACATGTATCAGTATCATATTCACCATTGCGTAGTATGCGTGCAAGCCTAGCGTTCTCTATCGCAACAGCTTCCGATAAGCCCTTACTAGCAAACGCTTCAACCACTGTACTCCACGAACAGTCAGCATCCAGCAGCTTCTTAGCAGTGACCATACCAATCTTAGGACACCCCGAATAGTTGTCCGTATTATCTCCAGCCAAAGTCTGAGCGTAGAACTGGTAGTCAGCCTGTTCCAGAGATTGTTCCACAACCTCCCCACCCAGCCAGTGCTTCGCTGGTACAGTGAGTAAGTCCTTATCTTCAGACCATATAATAGTATCCGTATTCGCAGTCCCCAGTATCCCCAAGACATCATCAGCCTCAAGCCTCCTGTAAATTATAGTATTGTATTTATCTTTCAAATACTCCCTTGCCCAATGCAGTAGCATAGGCTTCCGTGTATTTGTACGATTTGCTTTGTAGTAGGGTGCAAGTTCTTTACGATAGTTCTCCTTATCTGAGAGAGCAATGATGCAGTCCTGCACAGGAGCTTCATCTACTAGGTTGGAAATAAAAGTATCCAATCGTAGAGCAACCTCAGGCTCATAGGCATGTAAGGTCCATAGACCATCACCCCAGTCAATGGGTGTCTCACTTCCTGCTGCTGCCTTGTATGCTACAATGTCTCCATCAATTAGCAAAATCGTCATCGTCTCTCCCCCTCCGTTCTAACCGTTCTAACATACGCATAGTCTCTTTCTCTTGTTCGAGAGTAACTATGTTTATACCTGTCTTAACCTGAAGCCAGTCAAGGTATGACTCGACAACCCACTTGATGCAGAGACAAAGGCTGACACCAAAGAAGCTGGCTGTGAGTACTAGCTTGAAAAAGAAATCAAAGTCCATGCTGAATACATTCCTTTGCCTGCCCTATGGACATCTTGAACCACTCACCCCTACGCTCTGCTACTTTCTCAGCAGCCTTGTGAGCTAGTGCCTCTGACTTACGCCTATCTTTAGTGTCAACAGCATACACAACTTTGTAATCTCGAAAGGGACTACTAGTCTGATAACCATTGCACCTATCTTCTGCGTCCACAGCCATGCCAATCTTCACCCAGTCAGGCCAAGAAGGATTGATTATGATATATACCTGACCTTCGTTACTACGTTCATAGTTCTGAAGACTAGAGAAGGCAGCATCGTCAAAAGATTGGTAACGTCCTGGTTTATACAGTGGATGTGAATGTGGTACATACTTACCATTAACGTACATACGCTTGTCGTTGCTAATTTGGCGGCACTCTCTACATCTACTATCTAAATTATCATGCCTAGCAGGAACTTCATAGAAGTCTTTGATAGGTTTATCTGTTGAACAGCGTGGGCAATATTTAGTGTGTGTCGGCCCAGTTGTTTCCGTACTTGTACTCACTATCGAGTTGGCATCTGAAGTTGAAATGCTCTTGGACTTCTCGCATACACTGTTGAATAAGTCTGCCTGCTTCATCCTCTTGTCCCTTCCTTACTACTAGCTGTACTTCATCATGGATGAACGCTACAATCTGTGCGTCCAAGTTTGCTTTCTTGATAGCACGTGATATGAACACGTACCATGTCTTACAGATTATAGCACCAGCACTCTGTAGTAGAGTGTTCAGCGCAGCATGACTATGCCTGATGGGAATGATGCGGCCATCTAATCCCTTAACCCAGCCACGGTCCTGTGCTGCCTTAGAGACAGCATCCTTCAGGTACTTGAGGGCAGGTAGTTTAGTCAGGAACTTCTTCTTGATTGCCTTACCTTCCTTCGCACCCTTACCAATAATCTTACCAGTCTTCTCGTCACCACTACCATACAGAAATCCATAGATAAATGTCTTGGCATTGTTACGAGTAGGTAGACCAGCAGCCTCTTGGTTCTTGGTGTGGATGTCACCATTGACTACTTCATTAGCATAACTCCCAGAGTCATAAGCGGCCATGTAATGAGCAAGACAACGCAACTCCAGACCAGAAGCATCAGCACCGAGAAGAGAATAAGAGGGAGGAGCAATGAATAGTTCACGACATTCCTTACCATACACAGCACCCACAGAGGGGACTTGCGCCAGATTAGGATGGCTGTGCGTACACCTAGACGTGACTGCACCCATGTGATTAACGCTTCCATGTAGCTTACCATTGCTTTCCATCTTGAGCCATGCCTGATTACCAGTAGCAATCTGCCCTATACGTTTGTTGAGTAGTAGGTACTCACTGAGCATCTCTGCCTCAGGCATTTCAATAGAGGACAGAACATTCTCATCTACCTTTGGCTCACCTGTATCAGTGAAGTCTTTAGGTTTCCACCCCCTACTCATTAGACGTGTAGCAATCTGCTGCCGTGATGCAGGATTAAATGGGATAGTCTTAGTCTTGGTCTTGAGTTCTACTATCGTAGGCTCAAATGTTTCCTGCAACTCAGCCTCAATGTCAGCCTTGCGTTGAGCAAGTGTAGTATAGAGAGACTGTGCTGCCTTGGTATTGAATGGAAACCCATAGTCTCTCTGCTTTATAAGCAGCCTATGTAGTTCCGCTTCAAGATCAAGTGCCTCCTGACTAAACTTTTTAGATACTATCTTCTCATAGAGTTTCTTTGTAACCAGTGTATCTTGGATACAGTAGTCAAGCATGTCCTCAGAATACTCTGCAAAGTTATCTATGCTGTCAGAGAATGAACCTTTTAATTCACCTAACCTATAACCCCAGGCCTTCAGGCTGTGACGCCCAATCAACTTGGTAGGGAACTCTCCCCGTTTGTGTAGCTTGAAGTCAATCTCTTTGACATCAGGCCAGATGGTTCGTGAATATACCAACGTGTCTATGACTTCACCCTTATAGGTGTAGTCGTATAGTTTCTCCAGCACACGTAAGTCATAGTCATAGACATTGTGACCAATCAGAGTTGTCGCATTGTCCATAAAGTCTAGGGCTTCTTGTGTCTGGGTTGGGTCAAAGGTGTGTACTACATTAGTATCAACATCCCTGAACACGTGACACCATACCTGTGTTACATCATCAAGTAAGTTGTCTGCTTCTATGTCCCATATATATTTCATACCGTGTCTCCGCACTGGTTAAAAGTCTATAGTCTCTTCCTCTTCTTGGAAGTGAGTCTCAGTCATTCGTCCTGTCTCTGTATTATATTCTAGTGAACAGCATAGTCCTGTCTCGCCTGACCATCTGTTCTTTAGTACTCTGACCTGACTGATGTGTGGGTTCTCTTTGTCTTGTTGGTTCCTTTCTAATCCTATTACGATGTCACTCAGTTGTCCGATAGCAGCACTACCACGCAACTGTGCGATGCTAGTCTGTGCCCCATCCTCGTGGCCCTTGTCACCAGAGGGACGCTTGAGGTGTGAGATAAGTACAAGACCACAGTTCAACTCTTCAACCAGGGCACGAAGCCTAGTCATAGTATTGTCTATTAGTCTACGTTCATCCCCTCCCTCTAGACCGCTAACAACAATGCTAATATGGTCAAGGACAATATAGGAACAGCCGCATCCATGAACCAAGTAGCGTATCTTGGAGAGTAGGTTGTCACTATCAGTAGAACCCCAATGGTCATATAGATAAACAAGGCCAGACCCAACGGTAGCGTCGAAGGCACGTCTTAACTCCTCTTGTGGTACATCATCACCCCTGAGGTGTAGAGGCTTGTTCATTTCAATAGACATGAGACCCAGTGCAGTGCGCTTTGTTGACTCCTCTAACGCAATGTACCCTAGTGTATGTCCATGTCTGATAAAGTTGTGTGCCAACTCTCTAGCTAGCTGAGACTTACCTATCCCAGAGCCAGCAGTTAGTGTGACAATCTCACCCTTACGACAGCCTCCAGTTTTTTCCTGCAACCCAACGTAGGGATAGGCAACTGAAACCTTGTCATCGTTAGTGATGATAGTGTCCCACATCTCTACGCCAGCAACAATACCATCAGGCCTAAAGGTTCTAGCTTCCCATACTGCATCAACCAATTCCTTGACCCGTCGATTGACGAGCATCTCATTGGCATCCTTCAGTGGTAGTGTGGCTATCCTACACTTGTTAGGTGGTAGGACAGAGGCACACTCCTTAGCTGCCTTCTGACCCTGTTCATCACTGTCGAACATAAGGACTACATACTCATACTTAGATAGCCACTCGATAGATTTACCGATAGCTTTCTTAGCAGACGTACAGCCTGAGGGCAGGGAACAGACAGGCCACTTGTTATCCATAGCCTGTGACAGAGACAGGGCATCAAGCTCACCCTCAACTATGGTGATGAACTTACCATGTCTACCATCCCTCCATAGATGCTCACCATACAGGCCAACATCCTTGAGTGTACCCACAACAGAGAAGTCCTTGTTAGCGAAGCGTATCTTCTGCGCCTTCAAGTCACCTGCCCTGTTGCGATAGTTGGCAACCTGTACCTTCTGTCCCTTGTATGTGGAGACACCATACCCCCACAACTCACAAGTCTTCTGGGTAATGCCACGCTTACTTAGTTCCTTGTATTCTAAATCTAGGAACACACTGTCTACAGTTTCTAACATAGCTACCGCCTCAGTCTGTTTGTCAGCAGGGGTAAGGGTTTCACATGAGAAGCACCAGTGATTACCATTGCTATAGAGAGCGTTGGCATCACTGCTGCCACAGTGAGGACAGGGTTCATGTCGTATGAACTCAGCCTCTTCATTCATCATCTTCAAACCACAGGGCTTTTGTTGCCTCCTCGAATATGTCCACAACCTTGGCTAGTTCGTCAGCTATCGTAGATAGTACCTCATTGGGATACTTCTCCTTGTCAGCTACCATCCTATAAGCCATAGTCTGATAGTCAACAAAGTCTGCTACCTCACACTCGTCAACGTAGACAGAGACACGAACACCCTCGGCGTTCAGTTCTACATTGACATCAACCTCAGATACAATCTCCTCACTGATGTCTATGATGCTCATGCTGCCTCCATCTCATCTATTTCTTTATCTAGTATTTTATTTTGTTCTTCCTCTTGTACAGAGAGA